>Ga0193951_1000880_pt1 | contig 13450 bp, 15 predicted proteins | sample BB_2_MG_FD_140370 | JGI IMG/M metagenome (GOLD analysis project Ga0193951, IMG submission 140370) | Microbial mat bacterial communities from the Broadkill River, Lewes, Delaware, United States - BB_2_MG | ecosystem: Environmental > Aquatic > Freshwater > River > Microbial mats | place: USA... | reverse complement strand
CAGATAAAAAAACTAAAAGTAACAAATAAGGAAAGTAAAAATGCTACACTTGAAGTATATAGTTAATATAAAAAGTCAAATTGTGGTTTTAGCTATGTTATTTACAAGTAGCTTATATGCTTCCGATGCAATAACAGTAGATAGTATATTTAAAAAAAATAATGGTGTTCGTTCGATTACAAGTCTTGATTTTATCACATCAAATAATACTCGTACATTTACAACCTATCCTACTATGTCTAGCTATGATGATGGTTCAAATGTGGTAGAAACGAGACAAACAGTTTTAAATGAAACTATTCTTTATGGATATAATTCAAAAATAGATTTTATTTTCAGTGGAAATTATATCTATGATAGAACAACTTATGCTGGTGTAAATAGTAATAATAGTAAAACAAATACAAAGTTTGATGCCTTGTGGTTAGGTGTAAAATATGATTTGGATAGTATATTTGGAGAATTTAAACCAAGTATCACTTTTCAAACTGCTGTATTTCAAAATCTTTCATATCAACAAAAAGAGGAAAATCACAATTTAAAAAGTTATAGTTTACAATACTCACTAAAAAACTATAGTGACCCTTTGGTTTCTACTATATCTTTTGCTACAACTCAAAATCTAAAAAGAGAGATAGGAAATAAGTCTGTAAAATTAGCAGATAGTTATACTATTGGATTGGATTTGTCATTGATATTGAATCCTAAAGTATCTTTAAACTTTGCATTTGATAATACTTTTCAAACAAAAATGAAAGAAGATGATTTTGTTGTAAATGATAGTAGTATACTATCTTCGATGGGCTTTGGTGTGACATATAGCCTAGATGATAAAAATGCCTTTACATTTGGTGCAAAAACAGGCACAAGTGCAAATACTCCAGATAGTACACTCTCTTTTTCATTATGGCACAAATTTTAATTGGACTCATTATCGCATGTTCATTTGTATATGCAGAGTTTAAAACAAAATCATTAAGTGAAATGCGATATAAAGATGTAACAAAACAATCTTATGAAGAGAGTTGTGGAGCAAGTGCTATTTCTTCGTTGTTTAATATGTATGGCTTAGATACAAATGAAACAGCTATGATAAAAGATCTAAATAGTACTAGTATGGTGAATTTTTTAGATTTACAAAAATTGGCTTCAAAAAATAACTTCAAAGCAAAAGGTTATAAAATACCTAAAAATGTTTTTGAGCAACTTACTATTCCTGTTATAGCAAGACTTGTCAGAAAAAAAGATTATCCTCACTTTGTAGTGGCACAAAATGTTAAGGGTGATTTTGTTTTAATACTTGACCCCAATAATGGAAAATTTTTAGTTACAAAAAATGAATTTTATAAATCATGGATAGGAGCTGATTCGAACTATATTTTAGTAGTAGTACCAAACAAAAAGTTACTGCTTCAAGAGGTAGATTTTTTAGATATTTCAGGATTTGATTATATTAGCGATATTTAAAGAAAATGAATTTCAGATAAAACTGTGACAATCTTATGATACAATTTTATACTAAAATTTAGAGGTGAATAATGATAATAAAATAAGAGCAATGGTAAAACTATTATTAGAAAAAGGTGATATAACTATGATAGATACATCAGATAAAGAACTCCTTTCAACTGAACTATCAGAAGCCAACGAAGATGGTTCTGATATACAAAAAATAATGAACGAAAAATTAGATGAGATGCTAAAAATCGAAAAGTATAAGGAGTATGAATGAATATAAAAACCTACGGAACAGCTTTTACATCTTATGATGTAAAAGCTAACCATAAAACAAAACTACGCATAAATATCAATAGATTGTTTATCTGATAATAATGATAATCTATCAAGCCAATCTATTTTAGTAATATTTTCTGGTAGTTCAAGTAAAGTCCCATCTTCATATTTTAAAGTAATAGATTCACCATTCATAAGTTCAAAACTATTTTTTAGTAAATCTTCTAATAGATCATACGTCATAGGTGTATCTTCATCCCATTGTTCTAAAAGGATATATATAAATAATTCTTTTGCATTTTCAGCGTTTAATAATGTTTCTAATAAACTATTGAGTTTCTCACCACCTCCACTTACATCTACTTTATTTGTATCTGAATTTATAGTAAGTGTTAGTTTTGTATCTTTTGACGCAGGAGTATTTTCTTGTTTTATCATTTCTGTTATTTGTTTACTTATTTCATCTCTTTGCAAAGATTCTGCTTTATTAAATATCCAGCCAGTTTCTCCTGTACCAAATCCCTTGCTTTGTCCTACATCATGAAAAGAACCATTTTCAAAATCTATAGTTAAAACCAAATCAGGTACAGTATTAAAATCTGCTTCTATAAGATCTGATAGTCTTCGAGACATTCCTTCTATAATCACAGGTTCCTTATTCTCATAAATATCAGTACGAGCATAAATACCTTCTGCAAAAAGAGTGATTATATCTGTTCCATCTTCTGTCACAAACTTTCCATCTACGATTTCTAGTTCATTTAACTTGTAACCTGTGTCTTCTTTTATGCTAGTAAAAGCATTATATTTATTTATTTTTTCACTAGTATACTGGCTATTAGTTTCCCATTTAGTCTGTTTGATATGTGCAAATAATTCAGACCCATTCTCTTCATCCATCACAGCTTCTATAGAATTTATAAGCTTTGTATCATCAGTCCCACTTACTGTTACTTTACTACTATAAGGATCTACAGTAAAGCTAAGTTTTGTATCTGCTGGTATTGTTATATTATTTTTTTCGAGCAATTGTGCAAACTGTTCATTGATTTTTTCTCTTCGAAATTCTAGTTCTAGTGCTCTTTTCTCAGCAGAACTCATCTCCCCAGTTAGTTTGCCAGCGAAAGGATCTAGAGTTGTTGCATTTGCATCACCTGTTTCTAGATAAGACATTTCATTTGTATATGCAAGATGTCTTTCGTGTTTTGTCAAATCAGAATAAAAATACTCAGAATTTTCATTTTTATATTTATCATAGATATATGGATATACAATCGAACAAGTAGATAGTAATGGATATACTCTTAATAACAATACTAGTGACAATGTAGCAAATCCTACAACATATCCTTATATAAATATAGATGCAACGACAAAATACAAAACTATATATGTAAAAGTATCAAGAGATACTGATATTGGAAAAGCATATTATGATATTGGTGTTGATAATAGAATAAAAACAAGCTTCAAAACATTTGAGTTTACCGGTATGGCATCAAATCCAGGAGGTGCTACTTCTAGTGAAGTTTACATGGATTTAACAAACAATGATGATATTCCTAATAATGCTATCGTAACAAGTATAAAAACAGATGGTGACTTAGATAAGTCTTTAGGTGGAGTAGTACACCAAATATTCTCAGGTGATACAAATAATTGGTATACTGCTATAGTAAAAGGTATTTTTAGTATAGATGTTTCAAATAATTTACAAGTAAAACAAGTATGGAAAATGAGATACTCTCATCAAGCCCTTTCCTCTTCAAATATGCATAATATAGAAGTAGACATTAGGTAAGAGTATGACTTGACAGAACAATTTTAGTAAAATCTTTAAAAAAAGAGCTCTTGAAATAAAAGGCTCTTTTTTACTAGTATTTTCATACTAATTGGACTATTATCTCTTCATTTATTAAAAATCATTTTTAGTATTAATGATACACTTATTGATAGATACGGTGTTTGCTGAGACTGTAAAACTAACTGTGTAAACCTAAAAAAATGAATATCTGATAGTTTATCAGATATTAAAATATAAACAGATATCTAACTAGATTTTGATAACAAATCATCTATAACAGTTTGGCGATTTGTGATTTCTAACTTCTTACAAGCACTACTCATAGCTTCCTCTTCACCTACTATATAGCACATATTTTTAGCTCTTGTGATAGCTGTATATAATAGCTTTGTATTATGCATGATAAAGTGTGAAAATGTCATGGGTATAAGAGCTGTGTCATACTCCATACCTTGTGTTTTGTGAATAGTTAGACAATATGCTAGTGAGATAAGATTGTCTAAAGTATCAAAGTCGTAAAATACCACCATATCATCATTTGGATAGAGAACTATCAGTTTTGACTTTTCATGATCTACTTTTATCACCATTCCAAGTTGACCATTAAAAACTCTTTTTTCTACAAAATCTGGGTTTCCTGCTTTATAAAACTTCATACTTTGAGCTTTCATATTTTCATTTTTGATATGTATAACTTTGTCGGCAAGTTTATACTCATAAAGTTTTTTTTGTACTCCTTTTGAGTTAGTTTTATTGATCAGTTTTTGTAGGTTGATGTTCAGATTTTCTACTCCTAAAGTTCCATTTTTAATAGGGGTGATAACTTGAAATTGTGTTAAAAATGAAGAGATCTCTTTCTCTTTTATAAACTTATACATAGGTTCTATGTATTGAGATGTTATGTTTAAAATATTATTTAAAATTACATAGTTATTATCATTTCTTAGCATATTTATCTCATAGTCACTCAAGAGTGCTTTTTGTGCATAATAGTTTGGTATAGATGACTCAACAAATTTGAAGTCTTCATACTCCTCTTTATACTTAGGAACTTTTCCTTTTCTTATCTCATTTGCTATTGTAGCTATTGCTTGTAGCTCATTTTGTCTGTATATTTTTGTAAGTTTACAAATAGGAGCTAGGTCATATTTTATAGCATCTCTCAAAATATCACCCGCTCCAATAGCAGGTAACTGACCATCATCACCAACGATAATAAGTGTACAGTCAGGATCGATTTTTGAAAGTACTTTGTAAAAAGTTACACTGTTTATCATACTCGCTTCATCGATTAAGATCACTTTATAGTCAAAATAATCTTTATCGCTATTATCTATTTTTACTAGTGAGGATTGGATGGTACTACTTTTGTATCCTGTTGTGTCACTGATTCTTTGTGAGGCTATTCCACTAAGTGCCATACAATGTATATCATCATAAGGAACTATCTCTTCTAAGAGTTCTAAAATAGCGCGACTAGAAGTTGATTTACCTGTACCTGCGTATCCTATGAGTAAAATTGTATTTTCTCCATTGTTGATAAGTTCGACTGCTTTTTGTTGTTCACTACTTAATATAAATCCTAAAGTTTCCTCTTTTTTCTTAATATAGCTTTCAAAGTTTTCAATAATTTTTTTGTTGTGATTGTGAACTTTTCTATCTTTAAAAAATTCTAAAATTTTTGTTTCACAATTATAGTAAATACTAGGAGCATATTTATTAGTAATAGTTTCGTGAATCTCATCTTTTGAAAGTAAGGCTATGATAGCTTCTTCATAAAGTGTTTCTTTATCTTTAAAGTTTAAAGCATCATCAAGTAATGTAAAGAGTTGATCTTTTGAAATTGAGCTATTTCCATTTGATTCACAAAATTCTCTTAAAGTATAGTTCATACAAGCAGATATTCTAAAATTACTAAGTTTATCAATGCCAATTTTTGTTCCTATTTGATCAGCTCTTTTAAACCCAATACCTTGAATAGAAGTCAGTAAATATGGATTTTCTTTAATTCTTTCAATCAGATTTTCAACCTCTCCAAATGTTTGATAAATTTTATTGATAAGATTACTTGTCACTCCAAATTGGGCTAAGAAACTTCCTAGTTCACGAAGGTGTTTAAATTTATTCCATGAAGTTACTATTTGGGCAAGTTTTTTCTCTTTGATACCTTTAAATTCTAAAAGCTTTGCAGGGGTGTTATCTAAAATATCACAAAGTTCATCTTCTGTGTATTTTTTTGTAAGTTCATGCGCGAGTTTTTGTGTGATACCTTTTACTATTTTGGTCAAAAAGAAAAATATCTCAGCTTCTTTGAGTTCCATTGAGGTAAAAACAAACTGCACACCATATTTTTTATGGGTGTTCCAAACTCCAGTGATGATAACTTCTTCCCCTACAAGTTTATGTAAATCTGTGTCAAAGTATTGACCACAAATTTTTTGGTCATTTTCTAATACAGCTATGTAGTAATGGTTTTCTTCATTATAAAATAGTATTTTTTTTAATGTGCCAGAGAGTTTAAAAGATTCATTTGTTTGGGTCATTTGGGTTCTTTATATTTGAATGATAGGATTATATCATAAATTGAATTTAAACTAAAATAATAGAGTTTATAATAAATTTAGTGATTTTTTTATATACTGTATTTGAATTTAACAATAGGAGTTAATATGAAAATTTTAGTTATGATTGCTTTTAGTATAGGGTTATTATTTGGTGCTGTAGATATTAATAATGCAGATAAGAATGAATTGATGGGACTTAAAGGTATTGGTGCAAAAAAGGCGGATGAGATTATTTCATACAGAAAAAAAGGAAACTGTTTTAAAAATGTTGATGATTTAACTAGTGTAAAAGGGATAGGTTCAAAATTTTTAGAGAAAAATAAAAAGAATTTATCTGTTGGTAAGTGTAAAAATAAATAATCGAAAACTTGTAAAGAAACTATTTAAATCTATAGTTTCTTTCTGTATTAATATCCATCATTAAACTTTTTATGTTTATGCTTGTCTTTTTTATAACGGTTGTTATTTTTGAGTTTTGCTAAAAGATTTGCTTGTTTAAGAATTGAAGCTTTCTCTTCTTCAAAATTATTAGGTTTGGTTTCCCATTCATCTTCTTGTGAATCATTATCGATACATTGCATTATATGAAGTGTTAGGTTTCTTACAGCAACAGGATATTCACTATAAAGATCACATGATTTTGTTTTTTGTAGTTCATTAAATGCTTTTATAGTAGCTTTTTTAAATAACTCTTTATCAAAATTGTCATACTTCAATAAAGAGATTGATTTTGTAACAAACTTTTCTAATACTCTTATGTATCGAAGACGAATAGTTTTTTCATTTACTTCTTTTTGCATATTTACTATGTTCTATAGTCAGCATTGATTTTAACATATTCATAACCCAAGTCACAACCCCACGCTGTAAAAGACTCAGTACCTACACCTAAATCACAAACAATTCTAAAACTTCTATTTTGTAAAACTTTTCCTGCTTCTGTTTCAATTTCAGGTGTAAAACAAAATTCACCTTTATTGTAAACAACAACATCATTGTAGTAAATAACTAAAGTATTTTCATCACTAGTTACACCACTTGCTCCAATTGTTGAAGCTATTCTTCCAAAATTTGGATCTTCACCAAAAAGAGCTGTTTTGACTAAAAGTGAATTTGAAAGTGCTTTTGCTGCTTTTTGTGCTTCTTCTTTTGTGGACGCATTTTTTACTTCAAATGCAACAGCTTTTTTAGCACCTTCACCATCTGCAACCATTAACATTGCCATATCGTGCATAACAAGTCTTAAGGCTTCTGTAAAAGCAATTTTATCATAAGCTTTTGATTTTTTATTTGCAAGTAAAAGTACTGTGTCATTTGTTGATGTGTCACCATCTACTGAGATTGCATTGAATGTAGTTTCTGAATTACATTGTAGTAACTCTTGCATATCTTCTTTTGGTACATCTGCATCCGTACAAATAAAACATAACATTGTAGCAAGATTTGGATTGATCATTCCAGCTCCTTTTGCTACCGCACCTATTTTAAATATTGCACCATTTTCTAGTTTTACTTCATAAAAACATTGTTTAGGATAAGAATCAGTTGTCATAATAGCTCTAGATAAATTATCCGCATTTTTAACACTAAGATCAAATGAGTTTGCACCTTTAAGAAGTTTTTCCATTGGTAGTTGATTTCCAATAACACCTGTTGAACTCATGATAGGATTTGTAACTTTATAAGCCAAAGAGCTTAAAAGTGTATTGATATTTTCAATCCCTTGTTGCCCTGTAAGTGCATTGGCATTTTTTGAATTAATAAGCACGAAATCTGTTTGAAAGTTTTTTGGGTACATTTGATAGTGTTTAAGTGGTGCTGCTTGAAACTTATTTGAAGTGAATACTGCTTCAACATCACATAAAGTATCGCTATAAATAAATCCCATATCTAAAGCATTATTTGCTTTAAGACCAGCACTTATACCATCACAGTAAAAACCATCAATATCACTTATTGTTCCTTTTAGTGGAAAAATACTAAACATAAAATTTATCCTTTTTATTCATTGAATCTATATAATCTGGTCGTATTGTATCATTTACAAGAAGTTTTGCACGAGCAATCCCTGCTTGGTTTCCTACGACTAAAAGCTTACAACCTTTTCGAACTTTTGTTGAACTTTTTGGTGTTTGTAAAAAATTCCCATTTGCTTCGGTTATACCAATAATACTTACTTTTAACTTATCTCTTAAGTGAGCATCTTTTATCTCTTGATCAATAAACCAACTATCATCTTTAATATAAATCTCTTCCATATCTATAGGTGTGTCTTTTTTGTATAAAAACTCTTCTAATACATTTTCCATATCAGGTCGAATCGCCATAGCACTAACTCTTTTTGCCATAAGTTCAGGAGGAGCTACTACTTTATTTGCTCCTAGTTTTTTGAGTCTTTCTATATCTTTTTGCGATTCAGCATTACAAATGATAAGATATGGGTTTTCTCTTCCTAACTCTTTTTCATATAGTCTTACAGATGCAATTATAGTAATACTATCAGAGATATTTTTAGATAAAGAGATAACTCCCTTAGCACTTGAAAGATGTGTCTTTAAAAATGCTTTTTCTGTATAAGTTTCCTCTTTGATAAAATAAGGATAGTTATATTTGTGTGCTATTTGCTCAATATCATCTCTAGGATCAACAATAATAAATGGAATATGATTTCGTTTAAATTGTTCGGCTAGTTGAATACTGTATTCATTGTGATTGAATATAACAAAATGGTTTCTTAATCTTGCTATTTTATATAGCATATTACGCTCCTTATATAAATCTAAAAATTTTCCTCTAGCTAGTACTTGAATAACGGTTGTAATTGAGAGTGTAAAGATTAAAAAACCAAAAATGATAAGTGTTATTGTAAATAATCTTCCTGGTTGAGAAATCTCTTTTACTTCCCCAAAACCAACTGTTGTGAAAGTTATTCCTGTTTGGAATAGAGCATCAAGTAAAGTAAAATCGTCTATGATCATATATCCCATAGTACCAATTATCATAATAAGTTGTAAAAGTATTAGGGGAAGTCGAAAGTGTTTAAATTGAGAGTAGATCTCTTTATCTAAGCTAAACTCTGGTTTGGTAACTTTATATTCCCAACCCAGAGCTTTTTTGATGTCTCTTATGTTAATCACAAAAACATCTTGATTGAATTATGAATTCTTTTTAAGAGTTCTTAGTTCTTTAGCAGAAATTTTAATTTTTCTTGTTGTTCCATCTTCTAAACTGATTCTAACTGTTCTTAAGTTTGGTAAAAACTTTCTTTTTGTTCTGTTCTTAGCGTGACTTACATTGTTCCCAGACATTGGGCCTTTTCCAGATAGCATACATCTTCTTGCCATATTATATTCCTTGAGTGTAAAATTATTTTGAATTTTATCTAATAAGTACTTAAATTATTCTTTAAATACTAGTCGTAGGTATTAACATCAAAATACCTATGTGGTCTTGTTTCCTCTTTGGGTTTTAAATTATCATAGCTTTGACTAATATCACTAAATTTTTGTTTAGTATTATCTAAAAGCATCCCTGCCATAATCAGTGCCACAAATAAAATAGTTAATATATATACTATAATTTCACTTGTTAGATTTGTTGCAAAATTAAAATTACAATACTCTACAATACTGTGTCTTTTTAAAAATAATAATAATAATATCGAAAAACTTATAGCAAATAATAACTCATTCATTTTTATCCCTCTTTAGACTCCAAAAACTCTTCATAAGTTCCATCAAAATCGATAATAGAACCATCCTCTTGTATCTCTATGATTCTATTTGCATAGGCATCAAGTAGCTCTCTATCATGAGATACACAAATTACTGTACCTTCATAAGCTAACAATCCCTCACCAAGTGCAATAATAGCTTCAAGATCAAGGTGGTTTGTTGGCTCATCTAATAGTAAAAAGTTTCTTTTTTCTAACATAATTTTAGAAAGCATCATTCTGTGTTTTTCACCACCTGAACAGTTTACAACAGATTTTTCTTGCTCAACACCATTAAATAACATTCTTCCTAAACAGTTTCTGATTTCAGAAATATCGGCATCTCTATCAAAATCTCTTAACCAGTCATATAAAGTGATATCACCTTTAATTAAATCAGTTGTATTTTGAGGAAAATAACTTACATTTGCTGTAGCTCCCCATTTTACTTCACCTGAATCTGCTTGGATGTTTTCCATTAAGATTTCACATAAAGTTGTTTTACCTGCACCATTGGGACCTATTAAAGCAATTTTATCTTTTTTCTCTAACATTAAATTGATATCTTTAAGTACTACTTCTCCATCATATGATTTTGAAATATTCTTAACTTCTAATACTTCCTTAGAGATAGGTTTTTCTTGTTTAAATACAATTGAAGGATCTCTTCTTGAAGATACTTCAATTGCAGAGATATCTAGTTTATCAAGCTGTTTTTGTCTCGAAGTTGCTTGTTTTGCTTTTGATGCATTTGCAGAAAATCGTCTCACAAAAGCTTCAAGCTCTTCTTTCTCTTTCATTTTCTTTTCTCTATCAACTGATGCTTGTTTTGCAATTACTGTTGAAGCAATATACCAGTCATCATAAGTTCCTGTAAACTCTCTTATTTTTTTGAAATCTACATCTAAAATATTTGTACAAACAGCATTTAAAAAGTGTCTATCATGTGAAATAACTACCATAGTACCATCATGGTGTTGTAGTTGGTTTTCTAGCCATGAAATTGTTGCCATATCAAGGTTATTTGTAGGCTCATCTAAGAATAGTACATCTGGTTTTGGGTAAAGCACTTGAGCAAGTAAAACCTTAAATTTATCACCACCTGTAATAGTACTCATAAGTTCACCATGAGTATCCGCAGGAAATCCTAAAGATTCAAGAATTTTTGTAATTTTTACATCATATTCGTAAGTTGGATCTTCTTCACAACAAATGATTTCAAGTTCACCTAATTGTTCACCAATCTCATCTGTGTACTCTTCTAAGTATAACTCTTCTTTCTTTTTGATCGCATCGTAAAGTCTTTTGTTTCCAATAAGTACTGCATCTGCTAAAGTAAAATTTTCATACGCAAATTGATTTTGGCTTAATACTCCAACTTTTTTACCATTTTGTACTTGTACTTCACCATCAGTTATCTCTTCTGTTCCACTTAGCATATTTAAAAATGTAGTTTTACCAGCTCCATTTGCTCCAATTAAACCATATCTTTTTCCTGTATCTAAAGAAAGATTAATATCCTGAAATAGAACTCTTGAACCAAAAGTCTTTTTTAAATTTACAATTTTAACCATTAAATGTTACCCTTTTTTTTATTATTTATGTATAATTTGCATTATACCTAAAATTTAATCAATGTCAACAATAGAAGAAATAACATCCCCAAATCTTACTTTTGTATTAATGTTATTTTCAATCTTGACCATATCTTTTTCCCAAAACATAAGTACAGTAGAACCCATCTCAAAATATCCTAAACAATCTGCTTTGTTGATATATAAATTATCATACTCATATACGATTGGATGTATTGCATCAACATTAGTGTTGACTTTTGGTTCAAATGTAAATATCATTTTCCCAACATTTAATGCACCAACAAAAACCATGTAAAATAGTTTGTTATCCTTTGTTTTACATTCAAGAATTACTCGTTCATTTTCTACAAATAAACTTGCCTGTTTTTTTAAATAAGTAAAATTTACAGGATAAAGTTTTCCTGGTACATGAATAAGTTTTGTTATTTGGCAGTCAAAACTTGCATGATATCTATGGTAGTCTTTTGGACTGAGATAAAAATTCATAAAAGTACCATTTTTTAGTTTTTCAAAATTATCATAAAGAATCTCTTGCGTTAAAAGTTCTTTTACACTATATTTCATCCCTTTTATTTGACAGGCTGTTTCATTTTCTATATTTCCCGATTCACTTACAAAACTATCAGCAGGACTGATAAAAGTATTTTCATCTTTGCTGTATTCTCTTTGTATTTTAAGCTCTCTTGTAAATAGTTGGTTGAGCGTTTTATAAGAAGATGGTGTGTCAAATTCTTTCATATCTAATCCTAAAAGATTTACATAACCATTATTTATGAAGTTTTGTATTGATTTAGGGAACTCTTTGGTTGCAAACTTATGAAATAGATTAGATATTTTATTTGTAATATGCATATATTTTAGTCCTTTGTATCTTGTTGTTTTGGAATGAAAAGAAACAGTTCACCTTGTTGTTTCATTCTTCCTGCTAGTTCTCTTGCTTTTTCTCCATTACCAAAAAAGAAATCCGCTCTTATTTTTCCTTTGATTGCTCCACCTGTATCAGCTGCTATCATCGTTTTATGAATCGGTTCTTGTGTAATAGGATTAGTTGTTTTTATAAATACTGGAAATCCAAGTGGTATATTTTGGCGATCAACAGCTAAATTTCTATTTGCTGTGAGTTGTGTACCTAAACTTCCTGTTGCTGTTTTACTACTTTTTGTGAAAAACACATAGCTTTGATTTAGGTTTAAAAGATTGTCTACTTCGGTTGGATTGGCTAAAAGCCATTTTTTAATTGATTGTAAAGAGATATTTTCTTTTTTTATAGCATTCATCTCAATGAGTTTTCTCCCAATTGCATAATATGGATGACCATTTTGTGCTCCATATCCTATATTGATGAATTTCCCATTTGGTAGTTGTACTTTTCCACTTCCTTGTATTTGTAAAAAGAAAAGTTCTATTTTATCATCTACAAAACAAATAGGAGTAAGGTCTTTAGTAGTACGATAATCAATCGAATTTATCTCTTTTCTTGAATTATAAGGAACAAGTTTATTGCCTATAATTTTACCTCGTAATCTATAATTCGATAAGCTTGGATAAAGACTTGACAAGTCTACCGTTATAAGATCTTTAGGCACAGCATATACTGGATATTTGAATCTTTTTGTTTTGTAGTAACTTCCTTGGAGAAGTGGTTCATAATATCCAGTTATTAAACCCTCATCATCACCCTCATCAGATATAAGTTTGTAAGGTTGAAAATTATTTATAAAAAATTCCTCAGGGTTTTCAAAACTGCTCTTTTGTTCTGCAAGAGTACATACTCTAGTTAATAGAGGGTTTTTTCTTGATGCTTTACAATCTTTAACAAACACTTTTAAAGCTTTTAAATGGTTATCTGCCTTAAATTGTTCTATCTCTTCCCATTTTACAGTTTTTAAATTTGCTTGAGATATTGATGGTTTTTGTTCTATTTTTGATGTACAACCTGTAAATAATTCTAAAGAGATAGCAAAATAAACAAGTGTTTTTATAGGGTTCATACTATTATTAACTCTTTTTTTATTTTTTCTTGGTTTAGTTTTACAAT
>Ga0193951_1000879_pt1 | contig 13452 bp, 11 predicted proteins | sample BB_2_MG_FD_140370 | JGI IMG/M metagenome (GOLD analysis project Ga0193951, IMG submission 140370) | Microbial mat bacterial communities from the Broadkill River, Lewes, Delaware, United States - BB_2_MG | ecosystem: Environmental > Aquatic > Freshwater > River > Microbial mats | place: USA... | reverse complement strand
TCACCCACCAGGGTGCACACGCCCCCCAGTGCGGTGCCAACGGCGCTATGCATCAACAGGCTGCGCAGAAAGGCACGAAAGCCTTCCAGGTCATTCCGGTGCAGGTCGACGACTTCGTGGTCGGACACATGGTTGTGATCCCTGTGTTGGTGTCCCTTGCCGGAAGCAACCTTGTGGTACACGGAATAGAAACCGACCGTGACGCTGATAATAACGGCGGTCACGGTGAGGGCATCCAGGAAGGCGGACAGCACGGCAGCGGTCATGCTGAACAGCAGCGCCAGCAGGTATTTGGACCGCACGTGCAACAGGATGTTGGTAAAGGTAACCAGCAGCAGGCTTTTCATGAAATAGATACCGGCCACCATGAACATCAGCAGCAGAATGACCGGCAGGTTGGCCTCCACCTCATGGTAGAGCGATTCGGGGCTGGTCATGCCCAGCAGCAGGGCCTCCACAGCCAGCAGTCCGCCCGGCAGCAGCGGGTAGCATTTGAGCGCCATGGCAAGGGTGAATATGAATTCACCGATGAGCAGCCAGCCGGTGGCTTGCGGCCCCATAACCCAGAGGGCAATGGGGTTTACCAGCAGGAACAGGAGTATGGTTTGCTTGTACCACCCGGGAGCATTACCCAGGAAGTTGTGCGCGAAGGCACCGAGGTGTGTTGTTGGCATTATAGTTTCTCGGTTTGGCCACCGGAGCAGCCGGGTTAAATAAAACCGGTCTCCATGGCTGCTGCGACCGCGCAGGGAACAGCCACCGGAAGTGGTTCCGGTTACAGGCGGAGGGAGGCACTGAAAGGATGGCTGTCCACAACAGAGAGGAAAAATGAAGTGGTGAAACAGGCGCGATCGGAGAGCGTGTGCCGATCAACCTGCAGCCCGTAACGGATTGCGCGAACTTTATCACAGGCTTGGAGTGCGGTTCCATAAATCATGCTGCACCTGCGTACTAAATATGACTGCTCTTTTAGTAGGGGGTCGCAGGTATAGGTAGGGGGAGTCGACCGCTATGACAAACTGCTCCATAATCGAAAGACATGTTGTGCTCACAGGGAAAAAACATGACATTTCAAATCGAATACTGGCACTGGGTTGTGTTTGGCATGTTGCTGATGCTGGCTGAAATCGTGGTGCCGAGCTTCACCATCTTCTGGTTTGGCCTGGGGGCGTTGCTGATGGCGGTTCTGCTGGCCGTTGCCCCGGATACCGGCCTCAGCATCCAGTTGGTGGCCTGGGCGCTGCTGTCCTGTGCCTTTGCTGCGGCCTGGTTCAAACTGCTCAAGCCGCGCATGGTGGACCGTACCAAGGCGGGGGTTGCTCGTGAGGCGGTGATGGGGGAAACCGGCCAGGTGATTGTGTCACCCCAGCCGCCGAGGCGGGGGCAGGTGCGTTTTGCCACGCCGGTGCTGGGTGCCGACGAGTGGGAATTTATCTGCGAAGAAAGTGTTGAACTGGGTGATCGGGTGATGATTGTCGATATTTCCGGCAATACCCTGATCGTCAAAAAACGGGTCTAACCTGAAATCGAACTGTTCAAGCAAAGGAGAAAGGCATGATTTCCATCGACGGACTGATGATGGCCGGTGTGTTCCTGGTGCTGGTTGTCGTTACCCTGTTTCTCGGTGTCAAAACGGTGCCGCAGGGCAGTAAATATGTGGTGCAGCGACTGGGCAAATACCACAAGACGCTCGGGCCCGGCCTGAATATTATTCTGCCCTATATCGATACGGTGGCGTACAAGGTGACCACCAAGGATATCGTGCTGGATATTCCCTCTCAGGAAGTGATTACACTGGATAACGCGGTCATCATCGCCAACGCGGTGGCCTATATCAACATCGTGTCACCCGAGAAGGCGGTATACGGGGTTGAAGACTACAGCTTTGCCATTCAGAACCTGGTGCAGACATCGCTGCGTTCCATCGTCGGTGAAATGAATCTGGATGAGGCGTTGTCCAATCGTGACCAGATCAAGGCGAAGCTCAAGGGTGCTATCTCCGATGATATTTCGGACTGGGGTATCACGCTGAAAACGGTTGAGATCCAGGATATCAATCCGTCCCAGACCATGCAGATGGCGATGGAAGAGCAGGCAGCCGCCGAACGTCAGCGCCGTGCCACCGTGACCCGTGCCGATGGTGAAAAAGCCGCCGCGATTCTGGAGGCGGAAGGACGTCTGGAGGCCTCACGTCGTGATGCCGAAGCCAAGGTGGTACTGGCCGAGGCGAGTCAGGCGGCCATTGAGAAGGTTACGTCCGCTATTCAGGGCAACGAACTGCCGGTGATGTACCTGCTGGGTGACAAGTATGTCGACTCAATCAAGGATATGGCACAGGGCGAGAATGCCAAGATTGTGTTGCTGCCGGGCGATATCCCCGCGGCAGTACGCGGTATCATGGGCGGCTTGAACAAGTAAACGGGGTTCAGATTTCGTATACCTGCTCGGCCCGGGCATCAAGCTGCTGGTGCTGCTGGTACAGTGCCAGCAGTTCCTCGGCCGGCAGGGGGCGACTGAACAGGTAGCCCTGGTACTGATGGCAGCCAAACTCGGCCAGCAGGGCCAGCTGCTCCGGCTGCTCCACACCCTCCGCCGTGACCTTCAGGTTCAGTGTTTCCGCCATCGAGATGATGGTGCGGCAGATCACGGCATCATCCTGGTCGATGGTGATATCCCGCACGAATGACTGGTCGATTTTCAGTTTGTCCAGCGGAAAGCGTTTCAGGTAGCTGAGACTGGAATAGCCGGTGCCGAAGTCATCGATGCTGAGGTGGACGCCCATGTGATCCAGCTGCTCCAGTCGAGCGATGGTCTGGTCCACATGCTTCATCAGAATACTTTCGGTCAGCTCCAGCTCCAACTGGTCCGGTGCCAGCGCGTGGCGTTGCAGACAGTCGGCGACCAGGTCGCAGAAGTCAGGGCCTTCCAGCTGCAGTGCCGACAGGTTGACCGAGACGCGCAGCTTGATGCCCAGTTGTTGCCAGCGCTGCATCTGTGCGCAGGCCTGTTCCAGCACCCAGTTGCCGATATCACCAATCAGTCCGCACTCTTCGGCCAGAGGGATAAAGCAGCCCGGGGACACCATACCGTGACCGGGGCGATTCCAGCGGATCAGGGCTTCGGCACCATCGATACGCCCGCTGCTGATATCGACCTGTGGCTGGTAATGCAACTCAAGCTCCTGATGCTTGAGGGCGTGGAACAGGGCGTTTTCCAGTTCCACGCGTTCCAGCTGTTCGCGGTCCAGCTGATGGTTATAGAACTGGAACCGATTGCGACCATTGGCTTTGGCGCGATACATGGCCGAGTCGGCATGCTGAATCAGGGTTTGCGGGGTGACGCCGTCATCCGGGAACAGGGCGATACCGGTGCTGCAGGAGATGCGCAGTTCATGCAGGCCGATGTGTACAGTGGGCTGCAGAGCTGTCTGCAGTTGTGTCACCAGCTCTTCAACGTCCTGTTGGGACTGGATATTGGGCAACATGATGACAAACTCATCACCGCCGATACGGGCCAGTGTGCGTTCCCCCGAGACTGATTGGCTCAGGCGTTCGGCTAGACTTTTCAGCAGCAGGTCGCCTTCGTGATGGCCCAATGAATCATTGACGTGCTTGAAGCGGTCAAGATCGATAAACAGCACGGCCAGCCGTGTGCCTCTGAGGCCGGCCAGCCGAATTTGCTCCTCCAGTCGATGCTCGAACAGGCTGCGATTGGGCAGCCCGGTCAGTCCATCGTGCTGGGCAAGATGACGAATGCGCTCTTCGGCCAGTTTGCGTTCTTCGATTTCGTGGTGCAGGTTGGCGACCACCTGCTTCAACTCGTGGGTTCGCTCTTCGACTCTTTGTTCCAGTGCCTGGTGGGCCTGCAGCAGAGCCTGTTCGTGGGCCTTGCGTTCGGAGATATCCATCATGATCCAGATGGAGCCCTGGCTGAGATCGTCCGGTGCAATCGCCTTGCTGCGCACATCACACCAGATGCGTTTGCCATCCTTGCGCACCAGTTCGATTTCGGCGCGGAACGATTGGCCACGGGAAAGGATCTCGCTGTAGTAGCTGCCAGCCTCCTTCCAGCGCGCCTTGTCGGGATACCAGGTGCTGGTGCTTTTGCCTGCCAGTTCGCCGGGTTCATAGCCAAGCATTTCGGCAAAGCGCCGGTTACAACTGGTTACCTGACGATCGTGCAGAAATACGATGCCGACCATGGCGTGGTCCAGAATCAGTTGCTGCTGATGGGTAAGTGCTTTCAGTGCATCATCGGAGCGGCGCTGCTGGTCAATGTCTTCGACAATCCAGATATACCCTTGTGAGGGTTGGGTGTGGTCCACCATCTTGCCGGTCAGGCGGCACCAGAACAGCGAGCCGTCACGGCGACGCATTCTGATTTCAGTCCTGAAGCGGTCGCCATTGGCGAGGGTCGGATAGGCCGCCTTGCCCAGACGGCGATAGTCGGCATCACGAGGATAGAGCGTCTGGCTGCTCAGTCCCAGCATCTGCTCCGGGAGGTCGTAGCCGTAGATGCGGGCGTACTGATAGTTGCAGCGCTGAATGCGTCGCTCAAGAATAAAGCAGATACCGACACCCGCATTGTCCAGAATGACCTGCTGTTCATTCAGCAGGCTCAGCAAATGGTCTGTGTCGGAAGCGCCTTTCGAATTGGGTTCTTTATTATCGTTATTCATTGACGTACTGCAGTCGGAGTGCTCTGGGCCGCGTCAGAATGGTATCAAGTTACAACCTTTCGGCATTGGATGCACTCATGCCATGGTTGGATAGCGCAGACACTTGCTGGAGGTCAAGGCGAATACAGGTTGCCGTTCAGTCCGAAGGGATACAAAAAAGCCCTGCCAAGTTTGAATTGGCAGGGCTTTTTCGTGAAATTCGATGGTGGTGGGAGGTGGATTCGAACCACCGAAGCTTGCGCGTCAGATTTACAGTCTGATCCCTTTGGCCACTCGGGAACCCCACCAGAGGCTGCGCATTCTAGTCAGACAGAGGTGGGATGTAAAGGGTTGGGGAGTGATTTTTTGATATGCGACTTTTTCACAGTCGTTCGCAAGTTGATGAAAAAAAATCGTATGCAAAATGGAATGGAAAAAGGAGCGTCAAGCCCGCATAATGCGCGCCTCTCAGCCGGAACGGGCTGGTCGGGCTACACTTGATAGCGCGATAAATCAATATTGAAATCCTTGAGCCAATATCTATATTTAGTGCCCGGTATGCGGTGCTGTACTACATCTTGTGTTTCTACCCACTATTCGAACCAAACAGGCGTTTTCTGTCTGGTGGTGTTTATTGGTGAAATTAAGATGCGTGTGTGGCCGGCAGCCTGAAGTGATGGAGCCTCCCGCAGGCCCGATTTTTAGCAATGACAGAACTGGAAGAGCGTGCAGAATGCAGCAAGATCTGATGGTTACCAAGCGCGATGGTCGTCGTGAACTGATTGACCTTGAAAAGATTCATCGTGTGATTATCTGGGCCGCTGATGGGCTCGAGAACGTATCGGTATCCCAGGTTGAGCTGAGTGCCCATCTGCATTTCTACGAAGGCATCAAAACGTCCGATATCCATGAGACGCTGATCAAGTCAGCCGCTGACCTGATCTCCGAAGATGCACCCGACTATCAGTACCTGGCTGCCCGCCTGGCCGTCTTCCACCTGCGCAAGCGTGCGTTCAATGATTTCGAGCCGCCGCACCTGTATGACCATGTTGCCAGCATGGTGGAGCAGAAGCGCTATGATCAGCACCTGCTGCAGGACTACACACGGGAAGAATTCAACGAGCTGAACGCCTATCTCGACCATGGTCGTGACATGAACTTCAGCTATGCCGCGGTGAAGCAGCTGGAAGGCAAGTACCTGGTGCAGAACCGCGTCACCGGTGATATCTACGAAAGCCCGCAGCAGCTGTATATGCTGGTCGCGGCCTGTCTGTTCGCTAACTACCCGCGTGACACGCGTCTGGAGTACGTCAAGCGCTTTTACGATGCGACGTCACTGTTCAAGCTGTCGCTGCCGACCCCGATCATGGCCGGCGTCCGTACGCCGACACGTCAGTTCAGTTCCTGCGTGCTGATCGAGACCGGCGACAGCCTGGACTCCATCAATGCGACCGCTGCCGCCATCGTCAAGTACGTGTCTCAGCGTGCCGGTATCGGTATCAATGCCGGTGGAATTCGTGCGATTGGCAGCCCGATCCGCAACGGCGAGGCGTTCCACACCGGTTGTATTCCGTTCTACAAGCATTTCCAGACAGCGGTGAAATCCTGTTCTCAGGGCGGTGTTCGTGGTGGTGCAGCCACTCTGTTCTACCCGGTCTGGCATCTGGAAGTAGAATCTCTGCTGGTGCTGAAAAACAACCGTGGCGTGGAAGAGAACCGCGTACGTCACATCGACTACGGCGTGCAGATCAACAAGCTGATGTATCAGCGCCTGATCAAGGGTGGCAACATTACGCTGTTCAGCCCGCACGAGGTGCCGGGTCTGTATGACGCCTTCTTTGCCGATCAGGACGAGTTCGAGCGTCTGTACGAACAGTACGAGCAGGACGAGTCGATCCGCAAGAAAACCATCAAGGCGGTCGAGCTGTTCGGTCTGCTGATGTCCGAGCGTGCGTCCACGGGCCGTATCTATGTGCAAAACGTGGATCACTGCAACACGCACAGCCCGTTCGATCCGTCGGTTGCGCCGGTGAAGCAGTCCAACCTGTGTCTGGAAATTGCACTGCCGACCAAACCGCTGAGCGATGTTAATGACCCGGACGGCGAGATTGCGCTGTGTACGCTGTCAGCATTCAACCTGGGCGCGCTGGAGAATCTGGATGAGCTGGAAGACCTGGCCGACCTGATCGTGCGCGCGCTGGACAGTCTGCTGGATTATCAGGACTACCCGATCCCGGCGGCTCGCAACGCAACCATGGCGCGCCGTACGCTGGGTGTGGGTGTGACCAACTTTGCCTACTATCTGGCCAAGAACGGTGTGCGCTATTCCGATGGCAGTGCCAACGGTCTGGTGCACCGCACCTTCGAGGCGATTCAGTACTACCTGCTGAAGGCCTCCAACCAGCTGGCGAAAGAATTCGGGCCCTGTCCGAAGTTTGACGAGACCACCTATGCCAAGGGGCTGCTGCCGATCGACACCTACAAGCGGGATGTCGACAGCTACTGCGAAGAGCCGCTGCAGTATTTCTGGGAAACGCTGCGCGAAGATATTCGTGAGTTTGGCCTGCGTAACAGCACGCTGACCGCGCTGATGCCGTGTGAAACCTCGTCACAGATCACCAACTCCACCAACGGTATCGAACCGCCGCGTGGTTTTGTTTCCGTGAAGGCGAGCAAGGACGGCATCATGAAACAGGTGGTGCCGGAATACCTGGAGCTGAAGGATCAGTACGAGCTGTTGTGGAGTATCCCGAACAACACCGGCTATCTGCAGCTGGTCGGTATCATGCAGAAGTTTGTTGACCAGTCGATCTCGGCCAATACCAACTACGATCCGGCCAAGTTCCCGGGTGACAAGGTGCCGATGAAGCAGCTGCTGCAGGATCTGCTGACGGCGTACAAGTTTGGTGTGAAGACACTGTACTACCACAACACCCGTGACGGTGCCGGTTCGTCCGAGAAGGGCGATGACGGCTGTGAAGGCGGCGCCTGCAAGCTCTAAGTCTTCCCGGCGGAGCTGACTTCTCTTTTCATCCCGGGTCTGTAAGGCCCGGGCAGTGGTACTGTTTTTTCAGGACAAGGCACTCATGTCATATTCTACTTTCAGCCCCAGTAACCATGACGCCACACGCGAGCCGATGTTTTTCGGTCGCTCCGTGAACGTAGCGCGGTATGACAGGCAGAAGTATCCCATCTTCGAAAAGCTGATCGAGAAACAGCTGTCATTCTTCTGGCGTCCGGAAGAGGTCGATCTGACCAACGACCGCAAGGACTTCATGGGTATGCCGGACCATGAACAGCATATCTTTCTGAGTAACCTGAAATATCAGACGCTGCTGGATTCGGTGCAGGGGCGCTCGCCCAACGTGGCTTTTTTGCCGGTTGTTTCTCTGCCGGAGCTGGAAACCTGGTTCGAAACCTGGGCGTTCAGTGAAACCATTCACAGCCGCTCCTACACCCATATTATTCGCAACATCATCACCGAGCCGTCGGAGGTGTTCGATACCATCGTCACCAACCCGGAGATCATCAAGCGCGCCGAAACGGTGACGCGGCTGTATGACGAGTTCATTCAGCTGGTCAATATCCACGCGGTGCACGGTGCCGGTATTCACCGTATCGACGGTGAAAGCTACGATGCCAGCCTGTACAACCTGAAGAAGAAACTGTATCTGACGCTGGTTTCGGTGAATGTGCTGGAAGCCATCCGTTTTTATGTCAGCTTTGCCTGCTCATTCGCCTTTGCCGAGCGGGCATTGATGGAAGGCAATGCCAAAATCATCAAGCTGATCGCGCGTGACGAAGCACTGCACCTGACTGGCACTCAGCACATGCTGAACCTGATGGCTTCAGGTGCCGATGATCCGGACTTCAAGCAGATTGCGGTTGAGTGTGAAGAGCAGGTCTATGCCATCTTCCGTGAAGCTGCACAGCAGGAAAAGGAGTGGGCTGAATACCTGTTCAGTGAGGGCTCCATGATTGGCTTGAATGCACGCATTCTGGGTGACTATGTTGAATACATCACCAACGTGCGCATGAAGGCGTTGGGGCTGAGCGAGATTTTCCCGGCACGTCAGAATCCGCTGCCCTGGATGAACAGTTGGCTGGTGAGTGACAACGTACAGGTGGCGCCGCAGGAAGCGGAGATCAGTTCCTATCTGGTGGGCCAGATCGACAATGATGTCGATACTGGTGACTTTGACGGCTTCGACCTGTAACAGGAGGGGGCGTATGTCGGGCATACCGCGGATCAAGGTGAGCAATTACCATACTTTCTTCTATCAGTATGAGTTTTCATTGCTGGATGCGCTGGAGGCACAAAATATTCCTGCACCCTACAACTGCCGTGGTGGTTATTGTGGCTGTTGCAAGGTCCGTCTCCTGGAAGGAGAGGTGGAGTATGTGCAGGACAGTCTGGTGGATTTGCAGGCGGATGAGGTCCTGACCTGTTGTTGTCGCCCGAAAACGCATATTGAGGTTGAGTTGCCGGAAGACTGAGATATCTCAACGCCTCTGACCGAAGATGAAAAAAGCGCCTTGACAGGGCGCTTTTTTTTGGGTTTTACACATGCTTGAAAGGCCTGCTCCAGAAGCGGTGTATAACCCGTGAAAAATAAATCTGTAAGAGTATTGCAATATGTAACTATTTGTTTTTGTTAAAAATAAACCAAAATTGAACAAAATTTTACCAATTCGCTGAAAGCCTTAAAATCACTGGGCTGGGGCCGTTATTCCCAATAGTATCCACTATTTTATCCACAGAAAATGTGAGTAACCAAGGGCCTAGAAATCGGTCTTTTCCTTGTACTCGCAGAGGTCTTCGATCAGGCAGGAACCGCACTTTGGCTTGCGTGCAGTGCACACATATCGGCCGTGCAGGATCAGCCAGTGATGGGCGTCGACCAGAAAGGGCTTGGGCACGTGGCGCAGCAGTTTCTTTTCGACATCAAGGACGGTTTTGCCGGGCGCAATACCGGTACGATTTGACACCCTGAAGATGTGAGTGTCAACTGCCATGGTGGGGTGGCCAAATGCGGTGTTGAGCACTACATTGGCCGTTTTGCGGCCAACGCCGGGCAGCTTTTCCAGCTCGGCACGGGTTTGTGGTACTTCACTGTTGTGCAGCTCTATCAGCATGCGGCAGGTTTTGATGACATTTTCTGCCTTGGTATTGAACAGTCCGATGGTCTTGATGTATTCCTTTACGCCGTCCACGCCCAGCGCCAGGATCGTCTCGGGGGTGTTAGCGACCGGGTAGAGCTTGCGCGTAGCCTTGTTGACGCTGACATCGGTGGCCTGTGCTGAGAGCAGTACGGCGATCAGCAGCTCGAAGGGGGAGTTGTACTCCAGTTCGGTTTTGGGGTTCGGGTTTTCGGCCTGCAGGCGGCTGAAGATCTGGTAACGCTTGTCGGCATTCATAAGGCAGTCGGTTCAAAAGGCAAAACCGCGATTATTCCAGATCCTCGGCCAGGGTGGTACGGTTGCGCCCGGTTTCCTTGGAATGATACAGCGCCATATCGGTGGCCTTGAGCCAGTCTTCGTAGGATTGGTGAGTATTGCTGACTTCGGCTACGCCCAGACTGACGGTAAAGACGATGGGGGTGCCGGCGTGGCGCACGATCAGCTGCTCGACGGCACGACGAACACGCTCGGCAAAGACGATGGCGTTGGGGCCGCTGGTGTCGACCAGCAGGACACCGAATTCTTCGCCGCCGTAGCGGCCCGGCAGGTCGGTACTGCGCGAATGGGCTTTCAGGGTCTGTGACAGGACGCGAATCACCTCGTCCCCGGCCTGGTGGCCGTAGGTATCGTTAACATGCTTGAAGTGGTCGACATCGATCATCACCAGGCTGGAGGGCTGCTGGGTGCGCCGGAAACGTTCGTATTCCTGTTCCAGACTGTTTTCCCAGTGGCCTCGGTTGGCCAGACCGCTGAGGCGGTCGGTGCGGCTCAGGTTGGCCAGCTCCTCATTCAGCTGATGCAAGGCCTGTTGTCCCATGGCGGCGGCGGTCATGTCATACACCATGATGCCGACATGTGTGACAACCCCGCTGGGGGAGGTCAGAGGGATCAGCGTGACGTTCTGGTACATGAATTCGGCCAGACCGGTGATCGGGTGGTAGGGCTTGAAATGGAACAGGTAGGGGCGCTCTTCCCAAGTGATAAAGGCTTGGCTACGGAGCAGAAAGACACTTTCCAGCTTGCGCTGGAACCAGCGCGCCGGAAAGCCGGAGAACAGCTCCTCCAGTTTCTTGCCCTGAGCCTTGGCATCGCGAATACCGGAATGATTGGCCATGAAGCTGTTCCACAGGTGCACGCGATGATCGGCATCCAGCACGATCAGGCCAACGTCCAGGTTTTGCAGCAGGCCCAGTTGCCAGTGCAGTTCTTCCATATTCAGATCGTGCCGTGGGGGAGTGGTCATCACAGGTGCCTCACAAGCTCATTCAGCGTGATCAGGGAGTCCTCGGTGAACAGCATCAACAGGTCGCAGCTGATGTCATGTCCTTCAATACGGTAGCTGATGTCGATACTCAGGGTGCGTTGTACGGCGCAGGCGCAGTTGTTGGTGTGAGGCAGGGTGTTCTTGCGCAGCATCAGGGGGGAGCCTTGGCTGAAGCGCAGGTCCAGCTGCGAGCCCAGGCCATTGAGAAATGCACCGATCAGAACGTTGGCGATATCCATGACCAGCTCACGTTCCACCTGGTCGGTCAGGGTGCCGTCGTGCTTGAGCAGTTGTGCCAGGGTGTCGGCGTTGCGCGCAGACATCGTCAGCAGGGCTTCACCGGAGATGCCGGGTGCAATAAACCCCTGGCACACAGTGGTCAGGGTATCGGCCTGAAAGGCCTGTTCCAGCGTGGTACTCAGCTCGCGGGCATCGATCATCTGGATGCGAGGTACCGGTAGTTCGATAAAGGTGTCCAGCAGCTGGGCCAGCAGGTTGGCGGCCTCGCCCATAGCGACGTTGGACAGCTCCTGATAGCTGTCGCTTAATGCAATGGCAGCACTGACGGGAGCGTTATCCGTATCGTCGGGGGCATTGGCTGCCTCGTGTGGCGGCAGGCGGGTCTGATCCAGTGCCTCCAGCAGGCCGAAGCTGCGCAGGGTTTGGCCGAGGCGATTCAGATCGATGGGTTTGCGGATAAAGTCCAGCGCCCCTTGGCTGAGTACCCGCTTGCGGGCGCAGGGCTGGATGTCACCGGATACGACAACCGTGAGGGTTGGCAAATCCTGACTGCGGATGCGGTTAAGGACCTCATAGCCATCCATTAATGGCATATTGAGGTCCAGGAATAACAACTCGCCCTTACCGGCTCGAATCGCTTCGAGGGCTTCAAGACCGTTAGTTGTCTCCGTAATTGCGACATTCCACTGCGTTAGTGCGCGCGCCATCTGGCGCCGCGCAAGACGCGAATCGTCGCATATCACAACGGGAATAGGGCTGCCCACCTTGGCTCCTGCTTATTGTTCTTCGTCCTCAGAACCGCAGACTAGCCCAGAATGGCAACCCGATACAATGACTTCGGTCTACTCCTTTAGCCTGTAACACGTACCCGTCGGCTGGGCGCGGGCTCTTCAGGTTTTGGCTGCGCCTTGCGACGCTGTTCCAGGCGCCCGTCGATGACGTTCTTCAGCGCAATCATCAGCCCCAGGCCGACAAAGGCTCCCGGCGGCAGAATGGCAAACAGGAAGCCCTTGTAGTCGGTGAACAGGGTCAGCTGCCAATCGCGGGCCATCTCACCGAACAGCAGGTGCATATTGGCGAACAGGGCGCCGGTGCCCAGCAGTTCACGCATGCCGCCCAGCAGAACCAGTACGATACTGAAACCGACCCCCATCATCAGGCCATCCACCACTGAGGCGCGTACCGGGTTCTTGACGGCAAAGGCATCGGCACGGCCCATGATGGCGCAGTTGGTGACGATCAGTGGAATGAAAATGCCGAGAATCAGATACAGTTCATAGGTAAAGGCCTGCATCAGCAGTTCGATCGCGGTCACGAAGGAGGCAATGATCATGACGAATATGGGCAGGCGCACGGTTTCCGGCACCAGTTTGCGGAAGATGGAAACGGTCAGGTTGGAACAGACCAATACCAGGGTGCTGGCCAGGCCCAGTCCCAACGCGTTAACGACGGAAGCGGTAACCGCCAGCAGCGGGCAGAGGCCCAGCAGCTGGACCAGAGCCGGGTTGTTATGCCAGAGGCCATCCAGGGTGATTTTGCGGTAATCAACGCTCATTCTGTCACTCCTGCCGCTTGGGGCTGGGTTGTCACCGGAGTCAACAACTGCTCGCGGTAGGCACGGAAGAATTCAATGGCGCGGGCGGTGACGCCGACAATGGCACGGGGGGTGATGGTAGCGCCGGTGAACTGGTCAAAGCGACCGCCATCCTTTTTCACGGCCCAGCTGTCGTCGCGGCCCATTGCCTTTTCGGCGCCGTTGAAGCTCAGAATCCAGTCGGACTTGCTCAGCTCGATCTTATCACCCAGTCCGGGTGTTTCCTTGTGGCTGAGGACGCGCACACCGGCCACTGAGCCGTCGGCGTTAATGCCGATCAGCAGTTCTATATTGCCGCTGTAGCCGTCCGGCGCGATGGCCGGCAGCAGGACGGTTTTGACCTGACCATCATTGATGGCCTGATGGATACGGGCGGGCTGCTCCAGCCCCATCTCCGGTGCCGGCATGACCAGGGTATGGTCGAGCAGCTCGGGATCAAGCTGTTCGGGCACGATTTCATACAAGGCACGGGCCTGAAAGGCTTCCTTGTTGGCCAGAATCTGGTCGCGTGTTGCC
>Ga0193951_1000876_pt1 | contig 13479 bp, 10 predicted proteins | sample BB_2_MG_FD_140370 | JGI IMG/M metagenome (GOLD analysis project Ga0193951, IMG submission 140370) | Microbial mat bacterial communities from the Broadkill River, Lewes, Delaware, United States - BB_2_MG | ecosystem: Environmental > Aquatic > Freshwater > River > Microbial mats | place: USA... | reverse complement strand
GCTAAAGCTACCTAAGCCCCAAATTACGTAGGTATGCACATCTTCTTCTAAGCTGTAAAACTTCATCATACCAACAAGCGAGCTGCTAAGGTAACCTATCATAACACCCATAATAAGTACCGATAGAGTACCATTTGTTTTTCGTGCTATTAGAAGTATTATTGATAGTATTCCAAGCGATCCGCCGAAGGCTGCAATAAGAATTGCAAACTCGCCAACTATACCCAGACTGCTCATCGAGAAGCCAAAAAGTCCACCTGCTACAAGCACTACAAATCCCACACCCAAGCTAGCCCCCGACGATATTCCCAATACCGATGGTCCGGCTAAAGGATTTCGGAATAGTGTCTGCATAAGTAGTCCTGCTATACTAAGTGCCACGCCAGCACCTAGGGCTACTAATGCCTGAGGCAGACGTGTGCGTAAAAGTATATTGGTGAATACTATATTATCGGTAGTGACACCCGTGAAAACCTGAAACACGGCTTTAATAGGTATGCTTATTGATCCGAAGATGAGGTTAAGTAAAAACAGTAGTATTACTAATCCTGTTGATACAATAAGGTTTATATTAGTCTTGTTTTTTATCGACTCGCTATAATTATTCATTGATTTTTGTCCAATATTGTGGTTTGTGATTTGGCAGTAAATTATTGTGAAAATGGTGAATATAATCGGCCAAAAGAATATGAGGTTTTATACACGACTCTTCTCTATAAGGTATCTCTCGTAGGTTACATATCAGGATATTTCCTGTTTTGTAAGCTTTAAAATCGGTGTAGCGTCTGTCTTCGTCATTAATCGATTTCTTGTTGAATCCCTTTGGTGAGCTGGTAAGCATACGCCAATAATCGGCATTGTGACCAATAGCATACACCGATTCATAATCCATAGGAACAGCTACTTTGTTATTGTTTTTTATTATGTAATCGGCGCCAGCATCTTTAAAAAGATGAGCCAAGAAGCTGTTTCCGCCAGCAACGTACCACGACCCGCCTTTCATTTTTCCGCTAATTACTGTTGGTCGATTTTCGACGTTTGCTGTTAACTCTTTTAGTTGGTTATATTGCGAGGCTATATTGTTAAAAAGAGAGTCGGCCTTATGTTCTTTGCCCACAAAAAGAGCCATAAACTTAATCCACTCTGCTCGTCCTAAAGGCAACTGCTCTGAATAGGCAGCCATAGGAACTAAAGGAATGCCCAGATTTTGAAGAGCATCGTATCCTCCCGATTTAAATGGCGAAACAAAAATTACGTCGGGGTTAATGGCGGCTATTACTTCAGTATTAAAAACGCCCTCTTTTCCAACTTTCAGAATTTTACCCTCTCTAATTTTTGTCTTAATCTCTTGATTAAATAGATACCTGCTGCTATTTATTCCTGCAACATTATCGAGAGCGTCAAGCTCTATTAAATAAGCCAATTGAGTAGAGCTTAAGCATATTATTCGTTGGCATGGTACTTTAATCTGGTTCTGTTTTAGTTCTCCTTTATAATCGTTACCAACAAGAGTAAATTGCCCTAGTACATTTGTGCTATCGTCGGGATTAAAAATGGTTATCTCTTTTTTGTTGTTGTACGATGTAACAGTAAATCCTTTTGAGTATTGTTGTTTAGCAGTAGTCCCTTTCTCTTTTATATTTGAAGTATTACTACATGCTGCAACAATAAATGGAGTAATAAAAAATATTACTGCGATTTTTATAAAGCCATTGGTTTTTAATATCATGGTATGGATTTTAATAAAACGATGTAGAGACGTTGCATGCAACGTCTCTACACGGATTAAATTATAAACTACTGAATTTTATGTTTAAACCAACAAAATATGTACGTCCTGGATTAATTGTACCGTGTTTTAAATTATAAGGAGTGTCGTCGATATAGTTAAAAATATTGTCTATACCAGCAGTGGCAGTAATGTTAATGCCCGAAAACTCGGCGAAATCGTGAGTTGTAGTAAGCCTCCAAAGCTGATATCCTTTAGCATTATCATATTTTTTATAGAATTTTTCGTCTTGAAAGCGACCAAGCAGTTGTACGTTTAACTGATATTTTTTCCATCCGTGGAAATAACCAGCACGAATATTACCGTAGTTTTGTGCAACATAATCTAGGCGGATATCTTCGGTAAGGTTTTTAGCATCAACATAGCTATAACCACCACCAACAGTAAAGCCATAAGGTAGCTTTGCATCAATCATAACATCTACTCCTCGAGTGCGAGCATCTTCAATATTATGGTTTTGACAACGTTCAGTAATACCATTTTCTGCATCGCCAGGAATTGTGCTAATTGTTTCATATGTAATTAGTCCTTTAACATCGTTTTGGTAACTGCTTAGGTTTACATTTAACCAATTGTTGTGATAATCGACACCTACACTATAGTAGTTTGATTTTTGTGCATCCAATTCGGTATTACCTAAGTAAAGAGTACTTCTCATTTGATAATAGTAATATTGTTCTTTAAGTGTTGGTGCTTTAAAACCATTTGAATATGTACCTCGTAAATTGATGTTTTTTAGTTTATATAACAGCGATAGTTTTGGCGTTGCAATAGCACCAAAGTTATCGTGTTTAACAGCTCTAATACCTGCTGTAATAAGTAAATCGTTAAATAGAGTAATCTCGTCTTGAGCGTAAACCGACCATGTATTTATTTTAGCCTCGTTGATAATTAAACGTCCTTCAGAAATGTACGACTCGTTAACCATTTCGGCACCAGCAGTTATTGTTTGGTTTTTGTTAAGCTTGTTCATCCATTTAAGGTTTATATCCTGACGGCGCTGATCGCTGTTTAAAACATAGTCGCCCTCATTAAATTTACCTTTATCGTCGTCCTGATTGTATTTGTAGTAATATTTATAGTCGTCGCAAGTGTAGTCAATTTTAATATTCGATTTTTTAGATATCAAATACTTTGCTCCAAAGTTAAAGCTAAAATCCTCAAAATATAATCCGTAGTCTTTTACCTCTATAGGTTGTTTTCTGTGGTTTATGTAAAACGATCCTCCTCCGTTAACTTCAATTTTGTCGGTTAGTCGAAGCTCTAAATCTTGACGAATATTTCTATTTATATAGGCATTCTGAGTCATTACTTTAGTATCTATAAGCTCACCTTTTTTAGTAAGTTCGAATTGACTGTTTTGCCATCCGTCTGACTGTTTTTGCGAGAATGAAGTGTGACCAGAGATAATACCCGAATTAAAGTCGATATTGTTGGTTTGTTCTATAGTGTTATAGTTTGAAACTTGTGTGTTATTTGTTACCGAGATATTGCTTTTCGATTTCTTAGTAATGATATTAATTACACCAGCAATAGCATCGGAACCATATAAAGACGACGAAGCTCCTTTAACAACTTCAATGCGTTCTACATTATTAGGGTTAATTCGGCCTAAATCGTTTAATCCACCCATGTCGCCATAAACACGGCGGCCATCAATAAGAATCACTATAAAGTCGTTACCAAGTCCGTTAAGTTGAATAAACGAACCCATTGTACCAGGAGAGAAATCGAACGATGGACTTATGTTGGTCATAAGGCCAGCAAAGTCGGGTGCCGAAATGCGTTCGATCATTTTTTTTGTTACAAGTTCGGTTGGAACAGGAGCTGTTTTTAGGTGATGAGGTGTTCCTGTAGCGGTAACAACAATTTCGCCTAATTCGCCTTCCGACTCTTGCATTATTATGTTTAGGTTTGATACTGCTTTATCTAAACTAATTTGTGTACGATATCGTTTGTATCCTAAGTACGATACACAAAGCTCGTAATTGCCCTCTTTAATATTTTTTATGGTAAATTCTCCGTTGTTATTTGTGGCAGTTCCTATTGTGGTGCCATTTAAATATACATTTGCTCCAATAAGAGGCTGGTTATTATTGCTGTTAACAGTTCCCGAAATACTAAATTTTTGTTGTGCTATTGCCATGTTAATCGATGTGATTACAGCAAATAACATTATTAATGTTTTACGCATAATTAAGTTGTTGATTGTTTGAATTAATTGTGTTGTGAGAGAGTCTAAAGACAATTATTCATCAGACTCTCTCATGAAAAAGCATATTATTATTGTTTAGCTGACTCTAAGTGATTTAACCAAATGGCGTTAATCTCGTTGTAATCGCCAAGACCTTTCATTATGTCTGTTACAGTGTATCCTTCGGCCTCAAGTCGCTCTCTCCACGACTGCTCTGCTGGGTCTGTCTCGCCACTAATGCCATTCATATCGTTATTTGCATGGTCGCCAGCAATAGACATTAATGGAGTAATTGTAACTTTTGTTGGTTTAGGTGCTATTGCATTAAGTTTTGTAATAATGCCACCTATAGATGTTTCACCTGCATCAAAGCTATTGCCCTCAACAGTTCCCACAAAAAAGTTAGGATTGATTTTTTGTAATTCAGCTTGAAGTTTTAGATACTGACCATCGGCTTTATGAGGTGTACCGTGACCCATAAAGCATACAGGTCCATCTTTAACTTGCTCAGTAAACTTATTGGCCATAATTGTTGCTACTGCTTTAATATCGGCATCGGTATCAAGAAGCGGACGACCAATATTAAAGTGTACACCTGGATATTTTAGCTCAAAAGCCTTTATTGCCTCAACTGTCTCGTCGAATTCTTCGCCAGGAATAACGTGTAGCGACTGAACAGTAAATTTAGAATAACCCTCTTTTACCATTAACTCAAGAGCCTCTTCGGGAGTGTTGTTGTCTATGATAATACCTTTTAACGAACCCTCGCCATTTCCTTGGCGCAATTTGTTAAGAATAATGTCGGAAGTATATCCCCAGCGAATTTCTTGACCAGCGAATTTTGCTTTTGCATCGCTATCAATTTTTTTGAAAGTCTCTTGAGGATCAGGAAATGACGATCCGAAGGTAACTAGTAAAATTCCCTCTTTGTTTCCTAAAGTCACATCATTTTTAGGGTCTTCTTTTTTGCAGGCAGCAAATACAAGGGTAGCTGCAAATAGTGTTAAAACTACTTTTTTAATACATTTCATGTTTAAAAATTTAAGTTGAAAAATGTGCTAATATTATAGCTGAAAATTATTTGTCTCTTTTATCGAATTTTAGCTTTATGCCAGCAAACACTGTTGTTCCAGGATTTAAAGTACTATAGTGCGAGCCATATGGACTGCGGTCTACGTAGTCGAAAATATTATCGACTCCTGCAGTAAGTATTACACTGCAAATCTTAATTCTTTTAATATTATGATTGGTGGTAATTTTCCAAAGTTGGTATGGTTTAGCATATGCGTGTTCCAGATTTTCTTCTAAATAGAATCTGTTTGATTTATATACTCCCGAGATTGAAACATCGATATTGTAGTTTGTCCACTTCTTGCTCCATACGGTTTTAAATGTTGCACTATGCTTAGAGATGCCGTAAAGTCTAATATTTTGTGTAAGGTTTTGGGCGTCGACATAACTATATCCGCCGCTTATTACAATTTGCTTTGTTGGATATACACTAAAATGCCAGTCAATACCAATATTCTGAGCCTCGTCAATATTGTAACGCTTGTTTGTCTCTTCAATACCTCGGCGACGATTATCGTACGTTGTTGGTATTATCATATAATCAATCATATTGTTAATTCTGTTCAGGTATAAGTTTACTCCTGTACGGAACCAACCTTTAGCATATTCAGATGAGAGACTAACGTAGTTTGATTTTTGTGGTTTTAGATCTTCGTTACCAAGGTATAAACAGTATGTTCCCATTCGTAGACTCTCGTAATAATAGTACAGCTCTTTAAGGGTAGGGGTTTTAAAGCCATTTGAGTATGTTAGCCTGTGAGTAAAACTGCCATGCTTGTACATTGCTGTAAATTTTGGTGTAACAGTAAATCCCGATTTATCGTGATATATAGCTCTAAGTCCGCCTACCAGATTAAAATTATCTGTTACCTTATACTCGTTTTGTAGGTATGCCGAGTAGGTATAAGCATTAACATTGGGTTTTGTTAAGCGGTACTGAGCTCCTAAATATTCGCCCGAAATATCGGTACCTACAATAAGTTTGTTTTTGTCGTTAAGATTAAATACTCCCTTTGCTAATATGTTAATGTTTGTTTGGTCGGAATTTTTAAAGCTGTCGCCAGGGTAATATGTAATGTTTATTACTTTGCTTTCGGTTACATATGATTCGTTATACTTATATGGATATTCGGTGAAGTATAGGTAATTACCATAATCGAAACTTGCCTCGATAATATCTTGCTTATTTAATTTGTATTTACCTCCAACCGAAAATGTGCGGTTGTTGTAGTAATAATTATGCATTTGAGCCTTAAACGGGAAAAACAGTCTCTTCTCGTACCACGACACATTGGCGTTTATGCTTAATTTGTTGTTTAATTGATAGTCGAAAAACTGACTAATTGTATAGGAGTGTTTTTTGTTTACTGGTTGGTAATATGTGGGGATAAGGTAGGGTAGGTTATGATTGTCTTTCCATTTGTTATTGAATTTTACAGAACTTAACTGATAACCATCGTTTGTTTTATAGTTAAACGATGTTTTTCCCGATAGCTTACTCTTGTTGAAGCTTAATGTATTAAGCTGTGTAAAATGACCATAACCACCAAATTGAGTGCTGTTGTTTACCGAGAAGTTTGTTTTGCTCTTTTTTGTAATAATGTTTATCACCCCAGCAATAGCATCCGATCCGTATAGGGTTGATGAGGCGCCTTTTACAATCTCAATTTGCTCAATATCGTCGGTATTAATACGGCTTAAATCGGCGTATCCGCCAACACCTCCGGTAAGGCGCTTGCCGTTTATTAAGATTAGTACATAGTCTTTACCTAAACCATTAATTTTTATGTTAGAGCCCATTGAACTTGTTGTATAATCAATAGACGACGATAAAGTTGATATAACCTCTTCTACGTTTTTACCTGCCAGCTCGGCAATATCTTTTTTAGTTATTATCTCTGTTTGTACAGGTGTTTTGTCTATTTGGTGGCGAGTGCCTGTTCCTGTAACCACTATGGCTTGCATATCTATGGTTTGCGGAATAAGTTGAATATTCACAATATTAATTCCTTCGCGAATATCAATCTCTTTGCGGAAATCTTTATAGCCCAAGTGCGAAACACATAGTGTCTGTTTTTGTTGTGATAGGCTATTAAACACATAGCTACCATTCTCTTGGCTACATGTAGCTACGAAAATACTATCTAAGTAAACATGGGCAAAGCCTATTGTCTCGTTAGTCTCTTTGTTTGTTACTGTACCTTTTAAAACAGCTTTTTGCGCAAATGCCGATACACACAGTATCTGCATTAGCAATGCCAAATAAAATTTATGCATAAGTAAAAAAATTACTACGCATCCTGGAACATTAAATAAAATTATTCAGAATAAACCGAACTTTTACTCACTTCTTTTCCCGGAAGCAATAAATTATATAATACATTTGGCAGGTTTCCTGACTTTCTCGATTCTCAACCGCCCTTCCCATCCTTTTTATAGGACAGTGAGCTTTAGATTGGAGAGAACAATTATTGCTATATAGCAATAACGAGATTACAGTAGCGGGTACTGTTTCGGATTTTCACCGAATTCCCTTTAATCAGATTCTAACAATGAATCCAATCACCAAAAGTTGTGCAAATGTATGATTATTTTCTTTCGAAAAGTAAATTGATTATGTTTTTTTCGGATTAGCGAAATAGTGATTTAGATATGTATCACTATACCAGAATGGCTACTGATTTGGTATTTTAGAAAGCGTATCCTAGGCCTATTCCAATACCAAGAATTCCCAATTTTGCTTTGAAAAGCAATCCTCCTTCAGGCTTTTGATATCTGTATCCAAAGTCGATAAGAGGAAATAGGTATATGTTTTCATTTTCGAGGTCTTTACCGACAAATGCCCCAGCGTTTATCTCAAAATGTTTATTCCCCTTACCTGTCAACATAGTTATGGCGGCTAACCCACCAGGTCCACCTGTTGCCATTATAATGCCCGAAGCTCCTATGCCGCCTCTTGCATACCAGGTTAACTTATTACTTGAATGTATTTTACTCTCGATGTTTATTGATGCTTGAGCTCCAAAATGGCCACCTATATCGGCGTATATATTAATCTTACTAAGTGTGGCTTTCTCAATAGTTTGGGCTTCTATTTTATTACATACTAACAGAGATAATAAGCCAATAAGTACAATTTTATAAGCATATAACGACAATTTTAATAGATGTGTTTTCATAATTTAATCTTAAAATTATAGCCTAACTAGCAAGCAACGCACAAACTTAGTATACGATTATTCATAGAAATGTTTCGTTTTCGGTTAAGTAAGTTTTTTGAGATAGGGTGTTATCTATTTACTTAGCTAATAAATATGTTTTAGCTAATGTTTGTCGAACTTCTAACTTAATAGTTTTATTGAAGTGAATAATTGAGTCAAAAAATTAGTTATTAAGATTTCTTAATAAGTACAACTTGACAAAAAAAGAGCTATTAATATTTATTAATAAGCACAACTTGTCCAAAAGAATGGTCTTAAGATTTCTTAATAAGTACAACTTGACCAAAAAACAGTTATTAAGATTTCTTAATAAGCATAACTTGACCAAGAAAATGGTTTTAAGATTTCTTAATAAGTACAACCTGATCAAAAAAGAGCTATTAAGATTTCTTAATAAGCACAACTTGACCAAAAAAATGGTCTTAAGATTTATTGGAACGTAGCCCCGCTTACAGCGGTGCGCATTTCAGAAATTTTTATTAGGTTTTTGTATGGTTTGTAAGCCCCTAGATGTTTTTATGATAGTTTAGTCTCTATGCTTGTTTAAGCACGAGTTAAATAATCCAATAACTCAGTTGTAAACTTAAGTGAACCTTTTTTATGCATAGTTGTACCTAGTTAGTTTTATTTAGCCCTTTTATGATTTAGCATTAATCATTATAGTCAAAGTGATATTTTCCTTCAGGCTCAATATGAATATGAACATGACAACGTGGTATATTATTTTTGATTTTCCTTTCAATTATCGAGGCTGTTTCATGTGATTCTATGATGTCTAATTCAGATTTAACATGAATATTAAACTCGACAAAAATCTCAGCTCCAGCTACTCTTACTTTTAAATCATGATACTCTTCAATTTCAGTTAGTCCATCTAAAATTGACTTTATTTTTAAATAGGTCTCTTCTGGTACTTTATCTAAAAGTACATTTACCGAACGCTTACCTAATTTATAAGAGACATAAATTACAATTAAAGCAACGCCCAGTGCAGCAATACTGTCGGCAATAAAAAAACCAAAATTTGAACAAATCAAACCTAATAGAACAACAGACGAACTCCAAATATCAGTCGAGAAATGCAGAGCATCGGCTTCTAGTGCCTGACTGTTGTGTTTTTTTGCAACTCGCATTAAAGCACGAGATCGGCTAATGTCAATAATAATAGAGGAAATTACCACAATGTAGCTCCATATATTTACTTCAATATGTGTTTCGCCAGAAACTAGGCGGCTAATGGCTTCGTAAATAATCCAAAAGCAGGTGACCAGTAATAATAGTGTTTCAATAAAAGCAGAAAGATTTTCAATTTTGCCATGTCCAAAATGGTGGTCGTCGTCTGCAGGTTTATCAGATAATCTAACGGCAAACCAAGTTAAGCCAGCCGCTACAAAATCTAATGCCGAATGCAGAGCCTCGGATAGAATACCTAAACTTCCAGTCAGTATTCCTACAATGATTTTAAAACTTGTTAAAAATATGGCAGCAATTACCGATATAAAAGCAACCTTATTTTTCTCCTTACTTGCTGTTTCTATATTCATAAAATTAAATTATTAGTAAGGTTTTTATTGGTTTAATTAGGTGCAACTACCAAATAAACGCCATTGTTTTATTTGCTATACGTGGGTTAATAAACATATTACCATTTGTCTCACTTATAAAAGCAGTTACGTTTAGCTTTGAGTTACTAAACTTAGTGAAAATTATTTTTAAAGTGTAACGGTTGGTTTGGGAAATTAGGGGGGAGTGAATTAGTTATATAGCGACAGAGTAAATTAGGAGTTTACATTGTCGCATCATTATATAATCACATCATAAATCAATTTTTTGGATATCGTTAAATACAACAGGATAATTTAGTTGTGGTCGTTTAAGAATTAAAACCTCCACATTAAGTTGGTTGGCAGCACTAATTTTTTCTACCATGCCACCTTCGGCACCCGAGTCTTTGGTTACCATATATTTAATGTTGTACTCTGCCAGTAGTGCTTTGTTGGTTTGTATGTTGAGAATGCCTTTGCAAGCTATTATCTGATGCGCTTTAAGCCCTGCCTTATTGCACAGAATAATACTATCGGCCACTGGCAATACTCTTGCGGTAATTCTATTTATTCCTACTGGTGCAAACAGGTCTATGTTTTTCGAGCCTATTGTAAGTAGAATATTGCCATCGCTATTTTTTAGGTACTCTATAATATCGTCGTACGATTCGTAATATTTAGCACTGTTGAAGTGAATATTTTCTCGTTCGAATCGTAGATATTTAACTCCTGTAGTTAGTGCAGCCTCCATACCATTTTTCGATACATCTTGTGCAAACGGATGGCTGGCATCGATAATAGTATTTATGCCGTAGTCGTTAATAAGCTGTACCATATCGCTAAGGTTAAGCGCTTTCTGAATTACAGTGACCTTGCCACTTTTGGCTAACTGTGCACCATAAGGTGTTGTTGTTGATACCAACACCTTTTTATGGTTTGCAGTTAAGTAATCGGCTATTTTTTGTGCATTGCTGGTGCCACCAATAATCCAAATCATACTTTGTATCCTCGTATTGTTACCATTTTATTATTTAGTACTTCGGTTTGCGAATTACCAATAATAAGTGTTGTAAACATATCTATATCGTGGCTGTCGAGATTAGCCAAGTCGGTAATGATAACTTCTTGATGCTGTCGCATGGCGTGTTTTACAATTCCAACAGGTGTTTCGGGCTTCTTATATTTAAGCAGAATCTCAATTGCTTGTGTAAGTTGAGTGACGCGTGTATTGCTTCGCGGATTGTAAATGCCAATAACAAAATCGCCAGCACCAGCAGCGTGCAGACGTTTCTCTATCATCTCCCAAGGTGACAACAGATCGCTAAGGCTTAGAATAACAAAGTCGTTCATTAGCGGAGCACCCAATAGCGATGCAGCCGATGAGGCGGCACTTATGCCTGGAACAATCTCTACCTCGATATCGGAGTTGCTGTTGTGGACAATTTCGAGCATTATCCCAGCCATTCCATAAATACCAGGGTCGCCACTGCTTATAAGACTAACAGTTTTTCCTTCTTGTGCCAGTTTTAGCACCTCTTGGCAACGTTCAACCTCTTTCATCATTCCCGATGCAACAAGTTTGTTTTTATCTACAAACGGAGCAATAAGCTCTATGTATGTTTTGTATCCAATTATAATATCGCTACTCTCAATAGCTTTTATTGCTCGCTGGCATATGTATTCCTGATCGCCAGGGCCTGTTCCTACTACAAATATTTTTCCTTGCATATATTTAGTCTTTAGTCTTTAGTTGTTAGTCTTTAGTTGTTAGAATTAGTGAAATGGTAATATTGTGAAATAGTAATAATGGCTCTCACAGCATAATTCATACATATTAATATCACTTCTATATCTCACATCTTACTTCATACTTTTATTTCTTCGTTCATTATTATTGAAACAGTCATTCCTTTGTACGCCTCTTTTTCTACTATAAAAGTGCCTTGTTTGTTTGCGGCGGTAAATGCAGCTGTTGTGCTTACCGATGCAACACCTACTGTAGCTTTAACAAACGACGATCCTTGGAAAAGATCATCGACAAGCTTTAGTTTACCAGCGTTATAAAACTTAGTAGTTGCGTTGTAGTATTTGGCTGCTTCAATAATAGCTTTCTCTTCAGCTTTTATATCAATAGATGCAATTGTGCTTATGCTACGTGTGTCGATATTGTACTTCTTGCATGTATCGCCAATAAAGGCAATAAGGGCAGAAGTATCGGTATCTTTTTTACATCCTATTCCCAAAATAATATTCTTAGGAATAAGCTTTGCATAAGGTACATTGCATTGAATATTACTATTGTTTGAGACAATAATTTTACCCATGCATGTACTTTGCAATGAGGGAAGAGCATTGTTGTCGATAATATTGAATTTATCTACAAGCTCTACATTTTTGTTGTTTACAATAAGGGCTGTAATAGTTTTAGCATCGTCCATTGAGTCAATCACCAGATTGTACTCTTGAGCTAACATATCAACCGAGAGAAGATTGTTAACGTCGGATGCTGTTGTTATTACAGGATGTGCTGCTATTAGTTCCGAAATTTTTAAGGTAAGGGCATTTGCTCCACCCAGATGACCCGACATAAGGCTTATTACATTATTTCCATTATCGTCGATTACAACAACGGCCGGATCGACAGTCTTGTCTTTTATCCAAGGGGCAATACTACGCACCACAATGCCGCTAGCCATAATAAATATTAGCGATTGGTGGTTGGTAAACAGCTCTCCACAAAACTCTTTAAGCGATTGGTTAATGGTTTTACAGCCTTCAGTTTGCCATTTGGGTAGTGTGTAGCAACTGCTGTTTGGAAGCATAGACTTAAGTCTAAGAGCCAAAGCTGTTCCTTTTTCGGTTATAGCAACAATACCTATCATTTAGTTGTCCCCTCGCGGTATTCGTGAGTGAAATGTTTGGCATATAGAAGCGAGTTTTGGTAGTCATCACCCAAAAAATCGCCAATAAGAATCATAGCTGTTTTATTAATTTCTTCCTGTTTTACTATTTGTGCAATAGTGCTTAGGTTAGCGTTAATAATCTTCTGATCGGGCCATGTAGCACGTTGTACAATAGACATAGGAGTATCTGCTCTGTAATGTTTTTGTAGTCGCACAACAAGCTCGTCTATCATGTGCACCGAAAGAAAAATTGCCATCGATGTTTTGTGCGAGGCAAGTTTCTCAATCTGCTCAAGCTCGGGAACAGGTGTTCGTCCCTCCATACGTGTTATTATTACTGTTTGCGATATTCCCGGTACGGTAAACTCTTTTTTTAGAACCGATGCAGCAGCTACAAACGAGCTAACGCCCGGAATAACTTCGTATGATATATTCAGTTTGTCGAGCTCTTCAATCTGTTCGCGTATTGATCCGTATATCGAAGGATCGCCAGTATGTACACGTGCCACCGATTGCCCTTTGCTATGTGCTGTTTTAATAACATCAATAATCTGGCCTAGATCCATAAAGGCACTGTTGTGTACCTCAGCCTCGGCCTTGCGGTCGTTAATTACTGCTTCGGGAACCAGCGAGCCAGCAAATATTATTACGTCGGCATTACGAACGGCTTTTTGTCCTTTTACTGTTATTAGCTCTGGATCGCCAGGGCCTGCTCCAACAAATTTTACTGTTGACATATATTAATTTTTTTGTTTTG
>Ga0193951_1000875_pt1 | contig 13518 bp, 12 predicted proteins | sample BB_2_MG_FD_140370 | JGI IMG/M metagenome (GOLD analysis project Ga0193951, IMG submission 140370) | Microbial mat bacterial communities from the Broadkill River, Lewes, Delaware, United States - BB_2_MG | ecosystem: Environmental > Aquatic > Freshwater > River > Microbial mats | place: USA... | reverse complement strand
AGGATATTGTTGAACAGTGTTCAAGGGCATGGAACAACTTCATAGGGGATATAGAAAGAGTAAAAAGTTTATGCACTAGAGATTGGACTAAACTGGTCGATTAATTAATCCGTTTGGTATTATACCAATTCCATCTTAAATTGTTCCCACTTCAATCCAATTTCTACTACACATTTTCGTTACTCGCTTAGCATCACTAACGAATGAGTTCCATGCATCTGAGCAAGCACCCAGGATGTCATCATATCCCTTAAAATACTTGTTCGCTAAATGATGTTGACGCAATCAACTCCATACTTGTTCTATTGGGTTAAACTGGTCGATTAATTAATCCGTTTGATATTATTAAGTTTTTCAGCTTTTTGAAAATAGTAGGCTTTTAAAGTTAGTGTGGCTACTTGGACTTTAATATTTATGAGTGTTATGGATAAAAGATGAGTACAGGGGAAATCATCCATGATTAACAATCCCTGTTTTGCTCATCCATCAGTAGCTTCATGCCACCTAGCTTAATCCTTCAAGCCTCCATAACAAGTTATTCCTACTTGTGTTGTTACCAACATTTAAAGCATAGGACAAAAATTATTAATTGCCAATTTTTTTTGTGTATTTTTTGTACGTTTTTTAGTTTGGTTTTACTAAGTATAGATGGAGTGAATAATGAGGAGGAGTTTTTATAGAGTGTTTAAATAGTTACATAACAAATTAGATTACGTTAATGCTAAATGTAATCTAATTTGTATAATATCAGTCTTTATAAAATAGCGTTGAGAAGCCTAAACAACACCTTGCTCTAACATGGCATCAGCTACACGTTTAAAACCAGCTATATTTGCGCCTAATACCAGATTACCGGGTTGGCCAAACTCGATTGCTGTTTGGTGGGCAGTTTCAAAAATATTTTTCATAATAATTTGTAATTTTTGATCGACTTCTTCGAATGACCAGGTTTGCATACTTGCGTTTTGTGCCATTTCTAATTGGCTTGTTGACACCCCTCCTGCATTAGCTGCTTTACCTGGACCATAAGAAATTTTAGCATCAATGAGTGTGTTTATGGCATCTTGTGTTGAAGGCATATTTGCCCCTTCGCTGACAAGCTGGCATCCATTGGCAATCAATGCTTTTGCATCAGCAAGAGTTAATTCGTTTTGAGTCGCACAAGGGAATGCTGCATCTGCTTTAATACGCCATACGGCATGACCATCACTAGGATATTCTGACGTTGGTATAAATTTAGCATCGTTATGTTCGGTTAAATAAGCTTCTAGACTTTTTCTGGATTTTTCTTTCAATTGTTTCACTAACGTTAAATCAATACCAGATTCATGAAAAATAGTACCGGTAGAGTCGGTACAAGTAATAGGTGTCGCTCCTAACTGATAAAGTTTTTCCATTGCATATATAGCTACGTTACCAGAGCCTGAAACTAGACATTTCTTACTTTTTAAAGATTCATCTTTAATTGAAAGCATATTCTCAGCAAAATAAACGACGCCATATCCTGTTGCTTCTTTACGAACGAGTGATCCACCCCATAATAAACTTTTCCCAGTTAATACCCCTTCATATCTGCCAGTTAATCTCTTATATTGGCCAAACATATAGCCAATCTCTCGCGCTCCTACGCCAATATCGCCCGCTGGAACATCGGTAGTTGGCCCTATATGTCGATATAGCTCGGTCATAAATGATTGGCAAAAACGCATAATTTCATCATCAGATTTTCCTTTAGGGTTAAAGTTTGAACCACCTTTTCCACCTCCAATCGGCAAACCTGTTAAAGCGTTTTTAAAAATTTGTTCAAATCCTAAAAATTTAATAATGCTTGCATTAACACTAGGATGGAATCTTAAACCACCTTTATATGGACCTAAAGCTGAATTGAATTCAATACGGTAGCCTTTATTTACTTGTATCTGACCTTGATCATCTACCCACGGAACACGAAACATTATTTGTCTTTCTGGCTCAACTAAACGCTGAATAATAGCTTGTTGCTGATATAACTTATTACTTTCCAAGATAGGTGCTAATGACTCTAGTACCTCTTCAACTGCTTGGTAAAATTCACACTGCGCTGGACTTGTGTTTTTTAAATCAGAAATTGTTTCATGAATATATGACATATAATTTATCCTTTTAATTATTTATCAGTAAAGGTATACCCAATTATTTTATAGAAAAGGATAGAGATAGGAATATTTGAGGCGTGGCTAAATAAAAATACCGTCTTTACTATGGTAAGGTTTCGTTTTATTGCTGTTATTATCAAAAAATTAATCTTTAAAGTAAATCTATTTTAAGCAATATCCTAGCTCGTTTTGTTCCTAATAAATATACAATTACTGTTAGTGTTTTTATACATTTGTTGAGTAGGGCGGGCTTAGATGTGAATCAAGTTAATCAAATAGGAAGTGTGAATTTCGAAGATACCTTGATTGATATCACAAGCTCTTACTGACTACCCACCAATAAATTTAACTTTATAGCCATTTTTTTCTAAAAGTTCTTTTATTAACTCTCTTTTATCGCCCTGAACTTCAATTGTTTCAGCGACAACACTACCACCTGTACCACAGCTCTTTTTTAATTTACTAGCGAGAGATTTTAACTCTGTGTTATTTAATCCTAAGCCACTAATAACAATTACACCTTTACCTTTTCTGCCTTTGGTTTCTCTACGTACATGGGCAAAGCCATCACTTGGCATTACATTGGCGTTTTGTTTTTTAGCTTTTATACGGCCAGTGTTGGTGGAGTATACTAATGATTCATCTGTATCTGATTGATCATTATCTATATTGACAGGTGCTTTCCCAAAAGCTGAAGCAAGGTCTGCAAGGCTTGAAAGTTTTTCTTTCATTGTAATAAATACCTAGTTAGTTGATATCAAATTGATAAGAGTAGTAAATTGACTGATTTTTTATTTAATCAAGCCTATATTAAAATATTAAATTAAAGAAGTAGATGAAAAAAAACCACTACTAAGAGTGGTTTTATTATAGCAAGTTAAATCTTAAAGGCAGACTTACATTATTTAATATAATGTTTATAACTTACTTTCAAGCTCTGGTAAAGCATCAAATAAATCAGCAACAATACCGTAATCAGCTACTTGGAAAATAGGAGCTTCAGGATCTTTGTTAATCGCTACAATGATCTTTGAATCTTTCATCCCTGCTAAATGTTGAATAGCACCACTAATACCAACAGCAATATATAAGTCAGGAGCAACAATTTTACCTGTTTGACCTACTTGCATGTCGTTAGGTACAAAACCGGCGTCAACAGCAGCACGTGAAGCACCAATTGCTGCACCAAGCTTATCAGCAATACCGTCAAGTAACTTGAAGTTATCGCCATTTTGCATACCACGACCACCTGATATAACAATACTAGCGGCACCTAAGTCTGGACGTTCAGATTTAGTTAGCTCATCACTTACATGGCTTGAATTACCTGCGTCAGTCACAGTATCAATTGCAACAACTTCTGCGTTACCGTCTGTAGCTACAGCATCGAAGCCTGTAGAGCGTACTGTGATAACCTTTTTACTATCTAAACTTTGTACTGTCGCAATAGCGTTGCCTGCATAAATTGGTCGAACAAATGTATCACTACTTTCTACTGCAATAATGTCTGAAATTTGTGTTACATCTAATAATGCCGCTACTCGTGGCATAAAGTTTTTGCCTGTTGTTAATGCAGTAGCAATAATGTGTTCATAGTCTGCGGCTAACTCTGTAACTAACAAGCTAACATTTTCTGCCAATTGGTGCTCATAAGCTACATTATCGGCAGCTAAAACTTTACTAACCCCATTAACTTTAGCCGCAGCATCAACAACGCTTTGGCAATTATAACCAGCTACTAATAATGTAATGTCGCCACCAATCGCTTGAGCGGCGGCAACTGTTTTTAAGGTTTCAGCCTTTAATGTGCTGTTATCGTGTTCTGCAAATACTAAAATACTCATGAGATCACCTTGGCTTCATTTTTTAATTTTTCTACTAATTCATCAATAGTTTCAACAACAATACCTGCTTGACGCTCTGCTGGTGGTGTTACTTTTAGTAACTTAGTACGTGGCGATAAATCAATGCCAAAATCAGCGGCGTTTTTAACGTCTAATGGTTTACGTTTTGCTTTCATAATATTAGGTAATGATGCATAACGAGGCTCATTTAAACGTAAATCAGTTGTTACGATAGCGGGCATGTTCAGTGCTAGTGTTTGTAAACCACCGTCAATTTCACGAGTAACATTTACTTTATCGCCATCAATTTTCACTTCAGAAGCAAAAGTACCTTGTGGCATACCAGTAAGAGCCGCTAACATTTGACCAGTTTGATTGTTATCACTATCAATTGCTTGTTTACCTAAAATAACTAATTGAGGTTGCTCTTCTTCAACAATTTTTTGTAAAAGTTTAGCGATATTTAATGAGTCTAAATTTTCATCTGTTTCAATTTGAATAGCACGATCTGCGCCTAACGCTAATGCGGTACGCAATTGTTCTTGACAAGATTTATTGCCAACAGAAACGGCTATAACTTCTGTTGCAACACCAGCTTCTTTTAAACGAACAGCTTCTTCTACTGCTATTTCACAAAATGGGTTGATTGCCATTTTTACATTAGCAAGATCAACATTGGAGTTATCAGGTTTTACACGAACCTTGACGTTATAATCAATTACACGTTTTATTGGAACTAATATTTTCATCGTTGCCTCTGGTTTTTTTTATTCAGTATAGTAATTAATTCTGCATGAAAATTAATTTAGTAAAAGACTAAGTTATATCGTAATTGTCATTTGTAAAAAGATTACTATTGCTTGACGTAAACGTCAACGTAATCTTAGTTAAAACTTTCAAAGTAGGATACACTATCTTTAACCTCTGAAGTGATTATAGTTTTTTAAACAGCTAACCAATTTGTAGTATAGTAGAAAAGGCTAATTTAACTACAGTAAAGGTTTTTCTAAGAAAATACCGCCTTGCTTGGCAACTGTTAATAAGATAATATCAAACACCTGTTTTAATATCAAACAACTGTTTGAATTTTTATAAATAAAATAATATTGGGAGATACCATGGAACGTGAATCGATGGATTTTGACGTAGTAATTGTTGGCGCAGGCCCAGCTGGCTTGTCTACTGCATGTCGTTTAATGCAATTAGCACAAGAGAAGCAACAAGAACTAATGGTGTGTGTAGTGGAGAAAGGCTCTGAAGTTGGCGCACATATTCTTTCAGGTGCAGTGTTTGAACCAAAAGCTTTAAATGAACTATTTCCTGATTGGCAAGATAAAGGTGCTCCTTTAACAACTAAAGTGACTGGCGATGATATTTATTTATTAAATAGTGACAGTAATGGTATTAAGCTACCCGGGTTTTCAGTCCCTAAAACAATGCATAATGATGGAAACTATATTGTTAGTATGGGAAATGTATGTCGTTGGCTAGCAGAGCAAGCTGAACAATTAGGTGTAGAAATATTTCCAGGTTTCCCTGCGCAAAGTGTTATTTATAATGACGACGGTAGTGTTGGCGGTATTATTACAGGTGATATGGGCTTAGATGCTCAAGGGAATGAAAAAGATTCTTTTATGCCTGGGATGGAGCTTCGTGCAAAATATACGGTTTTTGCTGAAGGCTGTCGCGGACATTTAGGGAAAGAATTAATCGCTAAATTTGGCTTAGATACTGATGTTTCTCCTCAGCACTATGGTTTAGGGTTTAAAGAAATTTGGGATATTGATCCTGAAAAACATCAAGAAGGTTTAGTTGTTCATACTGCTGGTTGGCCATTAGACAAAGATACTACGGGTGGTGGTTATTTGTATCATGCGGAGAACAATCAAGTTTTTGTTGGATTAATTGTTGATTTAAATTATAGCAATCCTCACTTAAGTCCATTTGATGAATTTCAACGTTATAAACACCATCCTAAAATTAGTCAGTACCTTGAGGGCGGTAAACGTGTTTCTTATGGTGCACGTGCGATGGCGAAAGGCGGGTTCAATTCTTTACCTAAAATGACTATGCCTGGTGCTCTGTTAGTCGGTTGTGATGCTGGCACAATTAATTTTGCTAAAATCAAAGGTAATCATACTGCGATGAAATCGGGTATGTTAGCCGCAGAAGCAATTATAGAAACCCTTATTGTTAATGACAGTATTAGTGAAGAAGGTAAGCAAGATATAACCTTATATACTGATAAGTTTAAAGATTCTTGGTTATATGAGGAATTATATAATACGCGTAATTTCGGCCCTGCAATGCATAAGTTTGGTACAATGCTTGGTGGCGTGTATAACACAATAGATCAAAACATTTTTGGCGGTAAGCTACCATTTAACTTTAAAGATGACAGTCTAGATTACGATCAACTTAAATTAGCTTCACAAGTAGTTGTTATTAATTATCCTAAACCAGATAACAAATTAAGCTTTGATAAACTTTCATCGGTATTTTTATCAAATACCAATCATGAAGAAGAGCAACCTTGTCACTTAAAGCTTGCTGATAATAATATTCCAATCGCAGTTAATTTGGCTAAGTTTAATGAACCTGCACAGCGTTACTGTCCTGCAGGTGTTTATGAGGTGGAAAAAACAGAGGAGGGTGATAAGTTTGTTATTAATGCTCAAAACTGTATTCACTGTAAAACTTGTGATATCAAAGATCCAAGCCAAAATATTACTTGGGTAACACCTGAAGGAACCGGTGGTCCAAATTATCCTAATATGTAGTATTATGTATGATGGATAACAAAAAGTTGCGACAAAGTTCGCAACTTTTTGTTTTTAGCTTAATGCTAATTTATTTCTATTAAATTGAAGTTTTTAAGGGGGTGGATTGAGTGATGAATTTTTTTCTCAATTTCAGCTAATTCAGTTAATTTAAAACAAAATTGTTCAGCTTTGTTCTTTAAAGCAGTTGCACCAGCACTTATTTCTAATTCTAAATCTTTTCCCATGGTATCCATTCTATTGTCGAATGTAGAAAGACGCTGTTCACTACCATTATCGTCAGAATTATCACTTATCATAGCTTCACCTACAGCTAATAATATTGTACCGATTGAATCAGAAATTATTTCTTCAATTTCTTGTTCAAATTCGCCAGTAAAGATGTCATCAAAGTCGGCAAAATCTTGTGGTGCTATATAGTAGTTATTAGCACTTTGATTAAAGCGAGTACGAACTCTCCATTTTAGTTCATCAAATCTTGCTTGGATTTTTTGTTGAGAAGCGCTATTTTCACCTGTTAAGCTAGCAATCGCTTTATTTACAGCTTTTAAACCAATATCAACACCTTCTATCGCAATAGAAACTATTTCTGGTACTTGAGCGCGTATTCCGAGAGAAAACTTTTGAATTAACGCTACTTGTTCATTCGTTAGTGCTATTTCTCGCCCTTCAACAAAAAGTTGTTTTTCATCATTAATTTGTACAATCGTTCTGCTACGGTCAATGATCCGAATATGATTAGGGTCAATGATTACGCCATAATTAAAATTTACACTACACTGCTTAGCAGCGCTATTAAAACTAAATAAGCTGGTGCATATTAATAAAATATATAGTTTTGTCATAATATTTTTACGTATTAACAATGGGATCTATGTGAATTTTTCGATCTTTGTAATTCATTTTACTTGGACCATATTCTTTTCGAGTTCTATCGTTAATATCACCTAAAATAAATTGCACACCATGATATAACTTATCTGTCGCTTCAATAGAAACACTTTCCATATAGGCTTGTACGATATTCTCATGTTCTTCTTTTTCAAATAGAATTTCACCCATACGTTTAGCATGGAATTGGTATGTTGAAATAACTTTAGATAACATCTCCGTGTTAGCTGGACTTTTAGGGAGTTGTTTTAGTTTGTCGCTGGCTGTTTTTAGTTCGGTTGTTTTGTCATTTTCAAACTGTAGTCGTGATTCGATATCTTGCATTTTGTCATTGAGTTTATTAATAATATTTTCGAAGCTTATAATAGTATTATTTCCAGCTGTAGCCCCTATAGAACCAGCGCTAACATTTTTACCTGCTTTAATATAACCACCAATGAGTACGCCGTTAGCATGGTCTTCTGAGCCAACTTTTAAATTACCATTAACATTAATTAAACTATGGAGTAATTGCTTTTCAATGCGGATATCTTTACTACAACTAATCTGTGCGTATTGGCAATACTTTGCATATAAGTTACCTTTTGAGTTTACACTAACGCTCATTTTTACATCGGTAATCTTAGTGGCTTCAACATCGTGCTTATGACCAATAATACCGCCAGAGATGGTAACATCACCACCTGACTCAATCATAGCAGACTCGACACAACCACCTACGGTAATATCACCACTAGCAATTACTTTCATACCTTCGTTGACATCACCTTCAATAATCACACCACCGGTAAAGTTAATATTACCAGACCCTACAGTAACATTTTTAACCCTGTAGACTTCATCTACTTCCATGCCATTTGGGATCATTTTGGGTAATCCTACCCTTTGGGAAACAAGTATATTTTTGTTGGTTGAACTTATTTCTGTACCATCACCTGCGACTAGAGTTATATCATTTCCTGGTTCTGCAATTAAGGGAGCTGCGGTTACTGTGTAGCCATTTTCTCCAAGAGTATGAGGGATTTTTTCTGCGAGAGGCTCACCAACTTTGACACAAATGATGTCACCTAGGTCTCGCATATCAACGCTACCATCATTTCTTTGTTTGGGGCGTAAAATACGAGATTGGGCACTTTCAACAAGTGGCTTTATTACAGCGTCTTTACCTTTTATTGCTTGTTTACCTGTTGCTATTTGTAAACTCACTAAGCTTAATGGCTTTTCTTTTGCGGCTAATTGAGCAAGCTTAACAAGTTGTTCTTTACTAAACCCTTTGTTTACACCACTTGCTTGAGCTGCTTCTAGAATAGCTTTTGCAGATAAATTTTTACCACCTTGTGCTGTTGTTATTTCAGCACTGGCAGCCATTTGATCACTGTCGATCGATACTGAGATGGTTGCATCAATTCGCTCTAACACTTGGTAGGTTATTTCTCGACCAAACTTACCACTTTGTAATGGTTTTAGCACATCATTTAATTCAGCAATCGCATTTTTAATATTTGCAATGTTGATATGTAATCGGCTGTATTCAGACTGCTCAATTAGCTCTAGAATTGTGGTTTCTGTAACCTGATCGCCGTCTTTAATTGGCTTTAATATTAAATCAACATTATTTTTGTCATTAGCAATTAAACTGAATTGGGTCATAAGAAATACTCCGATATTATTATTAATAAATCAACCTAACCTAATGACTTAAATGGTTTAGCTAAATTAGTTTTCTAATTCATATTATTAAACGCTATATGGAAAGACTATATATAATTATCTTGATGAATTTTAATAAAACTATTTGTGTTCGTTTTGCTATAATCGACCTTATACTCTCGTCCATCCAGAGCCTGTATAAATAATAGCGTTTTTACTTCACTAAATATTTCGCTTGATTCAACATGAACAATCTCTTGATAAGCTTTTTTGGCTATAGAGCGTTTTTCTGGAATCAATCCTTTATAAATTCCAATACCTCTATGACTAACTATTACAATGGGATGATCCCCATTAATAATTAATAGATCAAACTTTTTTATTTTGTGAATTATGGTGTTTCGACCACTGGTAATAAAGTTTTTTTCAGCCAAAATTGACTCCTACATATAAAACAGCATTATTGCTCAGCTAGCTATTGCTTAATTAGCTATTTTTAATTAATTGTTTAAACAGTTAGCATAATAACGTAACTGTTTGTTTATCTAAATATATAAATGTAAATATATAAATTTTTGTCTTTACATTGGTTATGGGTGCATAAAAAACAGGCGTATAGTATTTTATTTTCTTTTACGTTCGGTAATATATAATGGCGTTTCCTGGCTCTTAATCAACTCTCTTCTAATTAAATCTAAGCCAATAGCCGCAACATACTTTTGGAAATAATGCCTTGATAAAGGCATTAATAAACAAATAGATTTTAAATTATTTTTATTTCCCCAAGCTATACATACAGTACCAACTGGTTTTTCTTCACTACCTCCTTCAGGTCCAGCAATACCGGATACCGCTATCGCTAAATCAGCTGATGATCTTTCTAAAGCACCTTGTGCCATCGCAATAACAACTTCTTCGCTAACAGCGCCATGTTCAACTAATAACTGCTCAGGTACACCTAATAACTTGCTTTTCATACTATTACTATAAGTGACAAAGCCAGCTTCAAACAGTGCAGAAGAGCCCGGTACTTGCGTTATCATGCTAGCAATTAATCCGCCAGTGCATGACTCTGCTGTAGTTATTTTTAAATTTTCATCGGCTATTTTTGACAGTACATGGTCTGCCATAGATAAAGGTTTCGTATCAATACGTGCAATTAGGTGATCACCTAAAACCTTTATTAGTTTTGCTTCCCATAAGTGTTTTTGTTGATGAGCCTCTTGATTAGTGGTAGTTAATTTTATCTCTAATAATGGCATGCCAGCTCGAAAACCTAAATCAATATTATCAGGCCAATCGGGTAGTTGCTCATCTACCATTTTTTGTAAAACAGATTCACCTAAACCAAATACTTGCAAACGAGTAACATCTGAAATGAGAGCATTCGGTAGTCCTTTAGCGATATCTGGTGCTATTTCTTCTACTAACATGGTCTTTAACTCATTAGGAACGCCTGGAGTACAGTAAATATCACAATGTAAATGATTTACTTTGAAACCAACTGCACTACCGTTTTTATTAGGAATAATACCGCAGTCTTTAGGAAGTATCGTTTGCTTTAAGTTAGGCGCATTTAACGTTGCACCTCTTCGTTTACACCAATGAGTTAAGTGGTCTAATGCTTGTGGATGTTCGGCTAGTTCAACATCTGTTGCTTTGGCTAATGCTAATGCTGTTAAGTCATCTATTGTTGGACCTAAGCCGCCATTAATAATTAAAATATCACTTTGCTCTGCCAGTAAATTTATTTCATTGATCAATAATGCTAAATCGTCAGCTATGGTCACTTTTCTTGTTATTTCTAATCCTAGCTCTTTTAATTGCTGTGCGATCATAGCTGAATTGCTGTCAACAATATCACCAGCCATTAATTCATTCCCCGTTAATAACAATTGCACATTTGGTTTCGTCATCGGCTTTAATCTCATTTCAATAAAAAAATTTTATATAATCTAAACCTTTTTAAAACGAGTTACATCTAAATCTTTATAAAATTCATTCGAAGGTATGTAATTTTTAAAACATTAATACATTTAGTGTTAAGTAAGATGAAGGAAGGTAAAAATTATTTTGTTTGGATAATGCTTAATTTAGGTATATATATTAATTTCTAATTCGTATAATAAGAAAGTGGTTTTTGCTTTTCTTTTCAGTGAGCAACTTATAGTGAAATATGAAAGAGAGTTATTATGTGGGCGTTGGTTTCGTGAAGATACTCAAACGCCTAATAAAAAAATTATAGAGTATGCTCAAATAAATGCTGATGGCAGTTTTGAATTTACCTTTATAACCTTGCAAGTCACAGTTGGTGCAGCAGAAAAAATTGTTGAGCAAGTAACAGAATTAGGTGATTGGGGCTTAGTAGGCGATATTCACTTTACAATTACTAAAGATGAAATTGTAGATGAACTCCTTTATGCTGCTGATCTAAATGATGGTAATAATTACCATGCTTATAAGGTATTACAGTTAAATCATCACGTTTTCGAATATCAGCATGTTGAGACAAATGAAACTTTTATAATGCGAAAAGTTACTGACAATATTGGTCATTGTTAGTTTATCTATCAATTTAAAAGCTAGGAAAATAATGAATAAGTTCAAAGCAGCCAGTTTAATTACTGCAATAAAAACACCTTATACAAGCGAAGGTGAAATTGATTTAAATACTTATGACACCCTTGTTAAAAAACAAATAGAGGCAGGTGTAGACGGTATTGTAGTTGGCGGTACAACAGGTGAAGGACATTTACTTAGTTGGGAAGAGCACTTAATATTAATTGCCCACAGTGTCCATGAATTTGGTGATAAACTATTAATTATTGGTAATACGGGCAGTAATAATACAAGTGAAGCTATTAAAGCAACAAAACATGGTTTTGCTGCAGGTATGGACGCTACATTACAAATAAACCCTTATTATGGTCGCACATCCATTGCGGGTGTGCTTGAGCATTTTACTCATACCTTAGATATTGGTCCTACATTTATTTATAATGTAGCAGGGCGCACAGGTCAAGATATAACGCCTGATATGATTGAAGTATTAGCAAAACATAAAAACTTTATTGGTGTGAAAGAATGTGGTGGCAACGAACGTATTGCTCATTACGAAAAACAAGGTATTGCTTGTTGGTCTGGCAATGATGATGAGTGTCATACTGCACGACATCAACATGGCTCACACGGTACAATTTCTGTTGCGTCTAATATTATTCCTGGCTTAATGCGCCAATTGATGGATAAAGAAAGTACTGAATTGAATAGTCGTTTACAAAGCTTAATAAAATGGCTTTTCTGTGAACCTAACCCTATTGCCATTAATACTGCATTAATGATGACTGGTGCGGTATCAACTAATTTTCGTTTACCTTATAAAGCCTTAACAAAAGAGCAAAGACAAGAAGGGTTAGATTTATTAGCGGCACTTAATACGAGTGACCTTGTCGGTGAATCTTTATCATTACTTGATGATGATGCTTTTAAATATTGTATTTAGTTTTGTCAACATTAACATCAAAAGACTAAAACTTAAAATTACAAAGCGAAAAGTGAGTAGTGAAAAAGAATGGCAGACAATGAATAAATACTTATGGGCTTTTATATACCTAGCAACACTGCTGTGGTCAGCTATTGCCCCTAAAGATTACCTTACTTGGTTTCTTGAAGTGCTACCAGCGGTGATAGGTGCGGTAATATTATTATTCACCTACTACTCTTTTCGGTTAACACCTTTACTTTATGTTTTAATATTACTGCATTGTGTTATTTTGATGATTGGTGGTCACTATACTTATGCAGAAGTGCCATTATTTGACACGATTAAAGATATTTTTAATTTAGATCGTAATAACTACGACAAAGTAGGGCACTTTGCACAGGGATTTGTACCAGCAATTCTTGCCCGTGAGATATTAATCCGGAAACAGGTGGTGAATGGTAAAACGTGGCTTAATACTTTTATAATCTCTATCTGCTTAGCATTTAGTGCCTTTTATGAGTTAATCGAGTGGTGGGTTGCTATTTTAAGCGGAGAAAATGCTGAAGCATTCTTAGGTACGCAAGGTTATATTTGGGATACACAATCAGATATGGCTATAGCATTAGTAGGTGCCATTTGTGCGATAGTTTTCCTTGCTAAGTATCACGATAAGCAATTGAATTCAGCCATCTCGTAGGTCACTACCGGTATCATTCCTTTGGTGGCTATTTTCT
>Ga0193951_1000870_pt1 | contig 13534 bp, 11 predicted proteins | sample BB_2_MG_FD_140370 | JGI IMG/M metagenome (GOLD analysis project Ga0193951, IMG submission 140370) | Microbial mat bacterial communities from the Broadkill River, Lewes, Delaware, United States - BB_2_MG | ecosystem: Environmental > Aquatic > Freshwater > River > Microbial mats | place: USA... | reverse complement strand
TTACTGGCAATTAACCAACGCTTGTTGCAATACTCACCCGATAAATGAATTACAAGTTGCACTTGTTCTTTGTTTTTAAAGAGCCATAAACTTAATAATTTTAGTAAGACATTTAAAAAAGTTAGACTACTTTTTTAAGTAAGGTAATGAGTAAACTTTAGTTGGATATTAAATGTGTATAGAATGGAGTAAAATTTAATTGTTTTATGCTTAAAACATCTATATAAAAGGCTCAATTAAAAGAGGTGTAAAAGCTGTATAGTAAATTGAGTCTATAGCTTAATTTATGTAAATTGATTATCGTATAAATAAAACCAAACAATTATGAAACAAGATGTAAAGGAATATTCGAATGGCGAAATGACAATTGTATGGGATGCAAAAAAGTGCACTCACTCAGGAATATGTGTAAAGATGCTTCCAAAGGTATATAATCCGCGTGCCAAACCATGGATAACAATTGAAAATGCTTCAACTAACGAATTAAAAGCTCAGGTAGATAAATGTCCGTCGGGGGCTTTAAGCTACTATACAAACAAGTAAATAGCGTTACTAAAAACTGTATTAAAAATCCTCTAAACAATACTGTTTAGAGGATTTTTTAACTGCTTGGCTTTCTACTTAAACCCGTGCATATAGATTATTTACAATTCTTTACATGAAAACATTTTATCTTGTCCAGATTTACCTGCAAATAATTCAATCTTATTTTCTGCGGGCATAAATACTACATCCGGTAAGTTTGTTGTTCCAAAGTCTAAATATTTTAGTGTTTTACTATCAGATGTATTCTTCAACTGATGTACTCCCTCTTCTCCAGCAGGAAATCTTAATATATCGCCAGGCTTAACCTTTAACACTCCACTTTCTGTTACCACTTCTCCGTGCCCCTCAATAATATAAAAAACTTCCTCGTTGCAAGTATGATAATGGTGTGGCCAATTGGCTTTTCCTGGTGGAATTTCATATATATCGCAATACAATTTGTTTATGTGTTCATCATCAATTACTCTTTTTCTATTATGTTCTATTTTGTCAGCCTTCGACCAATTATTCCATTCTACTTCCTCTTCATTGATGTGTAATACTCTATGTTTCATAATTTCATATTTTTCGATTGTAAATTCTACCTCGCTCGACAGCATTTTTAGGGTTATAGCTAACGTGAGATATTAAGCATAACTTTTGTTGCGCCTGCTACAAAAAGTATGCCTTATGAGCCATTGTTAGCAAACAATTTTGTATTCAAATTTCTCAAATTCCTTTTTTTTGTTGCAAGCTATAATATCGAATAGCATTTGGTTTTCTCTTATGTCATAGATTGGACCTATTTTACATTCAATATATCTGCTAAAAATATTTGGTTTTTCCCAATTAAAACTATCTGGTAAATATTTGCTGTATATTTTGTTAAGTAGAGCATCTTCTTCTTTTGTTAAAACAACAGCAATAGATAAATTAGATAATAATTGTTCTATTTCTATTTGTGATTTCAAGTACCATATTTTCTCTTTTATTAGAGCTATTGGAACAGAATGTTCATGTCTTAAATTATATACTCTTTTAGAGTAATTATCGTATTTGGTAGAAATATATTGTCGAATTGCTTTTTCTGTCCAAAATGGTTGAAGCTCATATGGGCTGTTATTACTGTCATTTGTGTAAGCGGTAGCGTTCCATAAGAAATGTCTTAACAGATTATTAATTGTTTTATTCATTGATTCGTCCCGCTCAAGACCATTAAGAATGCTATCTAATAAAATTGACAATCTAATTTGTTCTTCTTTATTAAAAGGTTTGATATTTTCAGATGTAGTTATCTGTTCCAAGTTACCTTATATATTTTCTAATCTAATAGTTTGCATTTGTCTAGTTTTAATTGTTTGCTAACTTTTGATATACGCAAAGTTTGCGATTGCAAGCCTGAAAACCACAAGTTACCACCCAAATTAAAGCGGGCCACTTCCGTTTAATTTACTGCTATCTCGCCTATTTTGTATACACATTGTTAGCGTGCGTAATTAATTATTTGTCGTAATATTCTCTGTCTATTTGGATTGATATGCAGTCAGAACAACAGTAATCCTCTCCTTCATATTCAGGTTTGTAAGTTTTGCCGCAATCATCACAATTTCTTAAGTTTCTAAATGTCTCTCCACAATTTAAACACACTTGCTCTCTATCATATTCAGTTATTGAATAAGTATGACAATTTGGACATTCCAATTGCTCATATCCCCATTCTTTAGCTAAAGTTTCTGGGTCAGGAGTTGCTCCACAAAAAAAACAAGTCAACCCATCATCTGCTATTGCCATTGTAGAATTAAAACAATCTGGACATTCAAAAATATATGCCCAATTATTAACTTCTGATTCAATATCTTTTAGTTTTAAAGTCGCATATTTCTCGAATTTTATTGAATGTTCTTTTATTTTATCGTATAATTCATCGTGTTTCTTAGAAAAGCCCGATGAATCTAATTCACTTTCTATAAATTTAATAATTGCAAAAAGCACATTTGCAAATAATCCTTTAAGAGATTCAATATTCTCTTTAATTGCAAAATGTTCAATTTTATTACGCTTCAATCTTAATGTATTGAGGTAATTTTTTGAATCAATCTTTTTTAAATCTATTTCACAAATTTCTTGTAAACGTGTACGTATAGTCAATGAGTTTACACTCTTAAAATCTCCTGATGCTAAAAGTTTTCTACTGGCTTTATTTACATCTTCAAATAATAATGACCAATGTTCATTTTTCAGTCTTTCTTTGAATATTAACTCAATTCCAGACGATAAATTTAGAATTGCATATTTAGTCGAATTATTATCAGAATCCTCATTAATCATTCTGATAGCACTCAAAATAAAATCAAATCCATTTTCTAATATATGAAATTCAAGATTCATTTGGACGCGTTTTTTTTATGCACACTAACTGTTGGATATTTTAAACGTTTGGCATTTCAAAGCGACTTCCTATCAAACCGTTGCGATGTTTATTAAATGTACTGCCCTTAAAATTAGCACTTTCCGCCAAATGTTTTATATACCGTGTTGGCAACTGGTGTTTATTCATATATACTTATTAATCATTTATTTAGCTTTTGTTTTCTAGTCATTATCATTCTGTACTAACCTACTTCGAAGCACAAATTTGTTTTGTTTTTTTGTGCGTGGGTAGTCCTAAAACCGTCCTGAAAGGCGGTTACTCGGGCTGGCTTTGCAAGCTCTTTGACAAAGTTTAGACTTAAGCGGCGGCTTGTGGGACTTTGGCAATGTGCTTGCAAAAAGGTTTGATTATATTGATGTTCTTTTTTCAAGTTTATCTAATGTCTTGGTTATGTTGTTTAACGGATTTGTCATTCTTTGAAAAGCATATACGTAATACACCTCAATATCTAGTTCCTTACACTTCTCTATTATTGATTGTGATGGCATAAATCGACTAACAAGTAAAGATTTTGATATGATTCCGCCATAAGTTTGCTTTATGACTTTCATTTTGTTAATGTCTTCTTGTTTTATATTGCCTGATTTACATTCAACAAATATTAGTTTGTTGCCAGTGTTCAATAATATGTCTATTTCATTTTTTAAAATCTTATCATCTGTTTTAAAAGGTAATTCGCAGTGAAGCATAACTTCTTTTGCCTTAGTCCATTTACAAACTTCTGATGCTACAATAAGTTCCCACCAAGATGCATTAAAAAAAAGTTCTCTAGCATTATTGCATTTGAAAGTAACAACAGACTTGTTATTACTCTGTATTTCAACAAAACCAGAGTCCCATTTTATAGAAGCATTATTTGATGTGATTTCTAGACCTTTTTCTGGCAATGCCCGATATTTCTTTCTTACAAAATCACTTACTTTAGAATACAATTTATTTGATGAAGCGAATGATTCTATTTCACTTGAAATCTTGAAATCAGATTCAGTAAAGTCACTTAGAAACTTCGCTGAAAATGTTTTGTGCCCGCTTAATCCAAAAAATTCTTTTATAGATAATTGTGATTCTATATGTTTTTTTTCATAAGATGGCACTTCAATAAAACTATAATCTTGATTAATATAGAATCCCTTCACTTGTTTTTCTGAAATAACTGATTGAGCAGCAAGTAACATTATTTTTGTACCACCTGTAAGATTGATTAAGATTTCATCATTAGTATCTACATTTTCAATTATCTTATCAACTCTTTTTTTGATTGTGTAAAAGTCAAATGGGTCACAAATGAATTCACTAAATTTCAATTCTTTAAAAAGTTCTCTTAATAGAATCATCCCATCTTTTGATTCTTCGGAAGCAATAAAATGAATTTTATCAGGAGAAAATTCTTTTACCCCAAGAAATATTGGTAAAAGTTGACCACCAACGAACGTTATTTGATGTTTCATTTTAAAAATATTTCGGGTTGATTTTTAAACGGATTATAAACTAAATTAAGTATTTCAGAACCAGGCATTGGCTTTCTTAATTCTTTGATGTATTCAGCAAAATCAACGTAAACAATCCTACAGCCGTAATCTTTCCCAAAAATTGAAGCAGATGCAACCATTGATTTTTTACCACCTGTAATATCAACTGTAATTTGCGAATTTGGATTTAAAACAAGTTGTTCTTTCATTGCCATATACATTGATTCAAAACTTTCATCATTTAGGTAGATTAGTTCGTAATTAGATTCAAGGAATTTTTCAAGGTAACTATTATCTACTTTTTGATTGTTAGTTGTGAAAATGATATGCGTTTCGGGTTCTATTGCATTTGCAGTAAGAATTATAGGTTCGGGTGAAAAACCAAGTACAGAAAACAACGTACCACCTTTAGGTAAGGTATCACTATACTTTTCACAGAAATTATTTATTACTACTTCAAAAAGTTTTTCAAAGTATAATTCCTGGGCTTTGTCAAATTTGCCATTTTGAGCAAGGTCAAGCCACTCTTGTAAATATGGAATTTGTTTACTCATTTGCTATCACTGATTTTAAGTTCAAAAAATATCAAAATGTACTTTTCTAAATCAACCCTTGCTTTGGCATTTTCTAACAGAAAAATACTATTCCCTTTTAGGGTGCATTTGTAGAAATTGTTTCCTACAATTAAATATTCCGAATTTTTAGCTTTCCCATAAAAAATTATGGATGAGTTAAAGTCGTTTATATTGATATTTAAAGTGGATTTGAAAGTAATTTCGGGATATTGTGGCAACACAGGTATGTTTAATCCTTTTTGCTGTTCGTAAGCGATATAAGTGATAAATAAATCATTTCGTAGAGGGTTGTTTTTAAAAACATAAAAAGATGTTTCAATTAGCTTTTTATGAAAATCAAGAAATTCTTTCCTCTGCAATTCATTTAAAATACTGCCAACTTCAAAACCATTATTTAGACCGTGATTTCCGTCAATATTTGCGGTAAATATCATACCCGTTTTTTCATTGATAACACCTTTTGAATGGTTGAATAAATCAGCATAAACAGTACAACCAATTTCGCTTAATTTTGAAACACCTTCCAGATGGTCGTTTCTGTAATTCATTCCTCTGCAAAAAACTGAAACAGATACGCCTCTTTCTATGGCGTTTTTTATTGATGAAAATAAATCTGCAATGGAGTTTAAGCCAACTATACTGTATGTTGATAAATACAAATATTCATTTGCTTGGTTGATGATTGAAGTAATTTCAGCTAGCAAATTATTAGACAAGTTTTCGCAAGTATATCTGAGATTTGAAACATCTGATTTTGGTAATAAATTGTTATCAATGTTTGTTTCCGATTGAACAACTAACATTTTGCCTTTTTTCTTAGTCCCTAAAAATTGCTTGTAGGTTGTGCCTTGTTGAAAGATTACATCAAACAGTTTGTCAAGTTCTTCACTGCTTTTTTCATCTAAATAAACACCTGATTCCGTATTAAATGTTAATGATGGGGTTGTAAAATTTGCACTGGTAATAAAACCAATTGTTCGGTCTGCTACTATAAATTTTGAATGAGCAGAAAGCGAAGCTCGAACGTGTATGCCATTATCATAAAGTTGCTTTATATATTTCAAATGTGTCCGTGCTGGATTTTCTTTTATTTCTTCTTCTGTAATAAAATCAGCCAAAGACAAAGAGTTTTCCAGTTTAGTTGAATCTAATTGAGTAAGAATAAAAATAGCAACTTGGGTTTCTTTAGCTTTATTCAATATCGCATTGAATATTTCTTTGTCGGTAATAATGAAACTACAAATTTTTAAAACAGAATTCGCTTCGCTAATTATTTTGAGTATCTCATTTTTTAATGCAATATTACCTTCTTGAGTTAAGAAAATGTTTTCGTAACCAATAAACGGAGTAAATTCCGTTTTGCTTTCGTTTATAATAAAAACGCCAGAATTTAGTGTGTCTGTATTTTTTAAAACCAATTCCATTAATTCACTTTTATCATATGCTTTTCTATATCGTATTTTTCCAACAGGTCGTATTCTCCTGCTAATATCAAGTATGGTCTAATTTTCTCAGTGTATTCCGAATTAGTTTTAAGAAAATTGGCAAATGAGAATTTATTATATTGCTTTATCAATTCAATAAATTCTATCAACTCTTTAATAATTACATCATCAGTTGAATAATATAAATAAAACAGAAATACATTTCGTTCTAAACTATTATTGAAAATACGATAATCTCGTTTTCTGATTAAATCGTTAACCAATTTTTGACGATTTGGACTTTCTTCTAAAGTTTTCTTTCGAATATTTATTTCTATGGAATCATCTTCATAAATAAGACTGTCTTGGTCAATATGTTTCAAGCCATACATACTTTCTAGAAACTTTAATAAATCTTCGCTACTAAAATTGAAACATTTATTGGCTGATTCTTTGTATCTGTCAATTTCAGGTAAATTGGTTGTTAATATAGGAGTAGGTTTCTCTGTATTATCTTTCCTCTGGAACGGAATTGTTAGTTTAAACTCTAAATTTTTAATGCGTTCTATTAATGTTCGCTCAAACTGTACTACATTTCTCCTTAAAGTTTCATAGTAAGTATTTTCTTCCCCCAAAGAATAAATTGCGTGTCCATCTATTAGTTCTTTTACTAAACCATTGTTTGATTTACTAACTGAAACAAGTATTTGAAAACTCATTTTAGTAAACGATATTTCGTCAATGCATTGTAATCCAATCGGTATTCCGAAATCTTCTCTTTGTTCGGTTTCAATGGCAAAAATTAATTCAGAGATTTGATTTTTTTCCGGTGGTGTGTGAACCATATCAGGAGCAAATGGTCTCACTAAATATCTTTCTTTTGTTTTTGGGTTTGTTCTATAAAAACAATAATGTTCACTTATTAACTTGCTTTTGTAATAATTGTAAAATGCTTTAGGCAATGGCTTCAGCGTAATTCCGTCAATATAAAAATCATAAGATTGCTTGTGAAGTCTTAGCTGGGTCTTTGTTTCAAATACAGAAATACCTTCTTCTGTCAAAATATATTTGTTGTCTTCTTTTATTAGTAAATCATCACTTACAAGTTTATCAAGTCTTAACTGAACCAATGTTTTTGAAGTACCGATAATACTTCCGATTTGGAAGGAAGTAAAATCTGCTTTGACTTTTAAAAAATCAACAATTACTTTATCAAGATTATCAAGTGGGTCAGGTGTAGAATCTGAAATTTCGGAATGAATGCAAAAAATAGGATATTGAATACAAAAAACACCTTTTAATTGTCTGCCCATTGCAGATATTTCTTCATAAAATTTCTCTATGTCAATGCTAAAATTGCTCATTTATATTCCAAGTGAAATTTGCTTTTTTTGAGTATCAATCCAATGTATAACAACTTCAATCTTTTGACCTTTTTTAAAAACCTGTTTTTTTGAAATATTGTTATTGTGCAGTAACCCATTTAAGCCGCAATCAAGTTTTACAAAGTAACCAAATTCTGTCCTAGATAAAATAATGCCTTTTGATATATCTCCTTTTTTTAACTTGCTCTCGATTGTTGCCCAATTATATTTTTTTTCTTGTTCAACGTTTTGTTTATTAAATCTTTTGTGGTTAGAATTTGATTGATTTGTTCTCAGATGTTTTACTGTGTTGTTTCTATCGATTAACCTAACTGTAACTCTTTTAATGTTATTATCTATTTCGGTTATTATCGCTTTTACAGGCTCTCCTTCTTTGTAATTCTTAAAATTCTTATTTAGGATTTGGTCTTTATGAAAATATGGAGCTAATGCCCTTTGTCCATTAATATCAATAAATAAACCGTAAGGCTTATCGGTGGTCTTTGAAATTCCAATCTCTTTAGCTACACCAGTTATGGTTTCACCAACTTTATACTTTTCATTAAAAAGTTCAAAGGGCGATTTGAAATCGTACAAGTCTGCAACATTGATAAAGTTGCCGATTTCCTCCTTCTTGCTTAATTCAGTTAATCGTTTGAATAATTGTGTATAATTGAAAATTCTGTCATAATGCGATTTGTAATCTGTCAGAGTTTTTGAATTTCCAATAAGAATTAATTTCTTCTTAGCTCGACTAAATGCAACATTCAGTCTTCTTGCATCGTCTAAAAATCCAACTTTTGAAAATTTAGGTTTCCCATTTACTACAGGAGCCTTACTGTGGTCGGCTGAACGAGTAAAGCTGAATATGATAATGTCATATTCTTTTCCTTGAAATGAATCGAGCGTAGAAATATCAATATTCTTGAATTGGCATGAAGATTTGTTTAAATGATTTTTAATATTAGCAACTTGTGATTTATAAGGTGCTATTATTGCTATATTTGATGGATTCACACCATTTTCAAATAATTTTGGTAATATAATTTCAGATATAGTTTCAGCTTCAGTGTTATTCATTGCAGAGAAACCGTCATTCTGTTCAAATGGATTTTTTGAATTAGATGTATCAAAGAATATAACTTCTTTATTAAAAGGTGAGGCCATTTCAAGTCTGTTCAAATGGGTTTTACTTCCCATTTTTACTTTACTGTCATAAAAAGAGCTTGAAACAAATTCTCCAATATTAGGGTGCATTCTGTGCTGATAATTCAGCATTTCCATATTCTCTTTTGGAAATTGGTCTGCGTTAATTCGATTAACGATAAATTCAAAGAATGAGGTTTTAAGGGCGTGAATAATTTCTTCTTCAATAAACTCTGAACCGTATGCTATATTTGGAAAACTTGTTGGCTCTGACTTGTCAATAAGCGAACTCTCCATATATGGTGGCAATTGCTTTTGGTCTCCAACAAGAATTACTTTTTCCCCAAGTTCTATTGCAACTAATGATTCTGCAATGTTGGCTTTACCCGCTTCATCAATAATTACAGTATTGAATTTGAAGTTTTTATCTCTAAATATTTCGTCTGATTTAATTCCTATACAAGTTGCAAAAACAACATCAATAGAGTTATATATTAGCGGTTTCAACAAAATTTCATACTCGTTATTTGTTTCTTCTAACCATGTTTTAAGCAATACAACCGTTTCTTTGATTTCTGACATAGATAATTCGGAAAGACCTTCAAGTAAAATGAAATGGCGTTGTTTGTAAACATCTTTTAAAACACCGTAATCATTAATCAAAGAATTGATAAATTGATTTAGTACTTTTTTTAATCCATTTTTTTCTATCCCTTCACTTTTTCGTTTGGAATATTCTTCTGCCACTAAATGTTGGTTTGAGATAAATTTTTTAAAATCTACTTTGTATTCATCAATAAGATTTTCAATGCTATATTTTAAAAGTTGTTTATCAATCCTTTCAGGATTCCCAACTCTTAAAAGATTTAAGTTCGGGAATTGCGAAAGTTTTTCAAGTACATTGTCAACGGCAACGTGATTTTGTCCCGAAACCAGAACTTTTTCGCCATTCTCAACTAAATGCTGAATTATTTCGGCAATAACAGTAGTTTTTCCCGTACCAGGAGGCCCTTGTATTAAAAATATGTTTTGATTGCCTATGGCTTTTTTTACCGCAGTTACTTGATTATTACTTGAATCTTCTTTTTCGGTTATTGCTAAATTTTCGTTTTTAAACGTGATTGATTTAAGGATTGGTGTTTTAACTTTTTCGGGTTTAACTAAAAGTGCTTCAATATGGTCAATCTTAATCTTTTTATCTAAAAAATCTTGAATAATTTCACGTTGAATTTGAAACTGTTTTTTGGAAATCCTCTTGTCTAAATAAAAACCGCTGTTCAACAACTCAAGTCTTATTTCTTTGTTGAATGTCAAAACGTAATCGTCATTCAAATAGGACAGTACACCATCAGACAATTTTATGAGTTTATCATCTTCTTTTTCTTTTAGTCTAACATTTACAACAGTAGATTCATCTATTTCAAGGCTATCTCCAATAGGTCTTGGTATTTTTATTGCTACACCTTGATTCATTGAAGGAACACGTTCATATTTATCAACAAAAACATTGTTTTCTTTCTGCTGTTCTATCAAGCTAATTTGGTATTCAAGAAATTTATCAATGATAGCAAGTGTTCTTCCTTCTTGCCTTAAAATTTCACCTGCTTCGTTCTTTAATTGATTTACTGTTTCAAAACATTTTGTTTTTAGGATTGAATAATCAAGAAATTCCTTAATAGAATTATCGAATGGAGTTGTTCCATAAGGAGAAACAATTTTCAGTTTGTTGCTAAACAGAAATGAACCATACTTCATATTTCTTTTCTTGGCTTCACTAGCTTGAGCTTGATTGTGTCCAAATGAAAAGTTTTTTATAATAAATTTTATTTCCTTTTTGTCTTTACTTACTGCTACATCACCAAAGATGTTTACATCTTCATTATAAAGCGAAAAATTAGTTTTCTGATTTTCTTCACGAACATTGATTTTAAACCAATAAGACTGGTTTGATAATAAGTCTAATAGTTTTTGTTCATTTTCATTTGAAATAACAGTGTCATTTAGGAAATAAGGAATTGCATTCTGTTTAAATGTTGTTTCATAGCTTGCGTTACCTAATTCAAATTGTATATATAAAGTTTTGTTTGTATTAAATTCTTTGGAAAATAATTTATCATCAGAATCAAAACCTTGTTTAATTATGGATAATTGTTCATCAGTCGCATAAACCCCAAGTATAGAGTTTTTAAACGAATAGAAAGATTGTAAGTCTTCTTCAATAAAATTGATTTCAGGAACTAATAATTCTTCTTTTGTTTCGTCTAAAACAATATCCAAAGAGGCAGGAACGAATGATAGTAAATCACTATAATCAAGTTTAGAGTTAACCTTTACCCTTATTCTTTCTGTAGTGTTTTGGATAAGATTGTTATTTATAATGCCATATAGATTTTCCTTAGTCTTGACTATGGTTCTGTTGTTAAAGGATTCAACAATGTCAGCATAAAATTCTTCACCACGTTCTATTCGCTCCCATGCAACTGTATTGCTTGTTGGTTCAGTTAGATGTTTTCTACTTAAAATAACTTGTTGATTTGAAAAGTCAATGTCCAAAACAACACATTTAATCGTATCTCCAACTGCAAACGCTTTAAATTTAGCCTCACCTTCGGGTAGGCACCACGACAAATTCAATACCGATAAACGACCAATAAAACCTTCACCAAAGTCTGTGACAATTTGGGACGGATTTATAATAGCCGTTATGTTTGTTTCGATAACAGTTCCTTTGCCGTATTTTTCAGCAAATTCTAATTCTGATATGGTTAAACTTGATTTCAAATTATAAATTTTTTGAAATTGCTTCAATTAAGCACAGGTGCGTAAGTAAAATTGCAGCTCTTTTGCGAGCTTTGGTTCTGAGCGATGGCTCGTGAGGCTTGCAAATGTGCTGCAATGTGGGTGGGGTTTCTTTCTTCTTTTTTGAGGGAGGAAGAAAAAAACAAAATAAATTTCCATCAAATTTGCACTGTCCTTTCAAAAAGCTAAATCCTTTCTATTTTCAATTTATCACTATCGTATCTGTCTGCTCTCACTGTCTTTTACACTTGCACCTAACTTATTATATATGCCCTAGCACACTTATTTTTCTTATCTCAAATTAAAAAGGTGCACAATACATACCATATTGGTAGGTATTGTGCACCTTTTTGGTTTATTAGGTATTCAATATATCATTTAAAGGATTGATAATTTTCCCTATTTCCTTATTATCTGTATTAACTACTGTATGCAATAAGGATGTAGCCATATATGTAGCTATGGCTTTTCCTTCAGAGTGATAGTTATTTTTTATCAAACCAAACATATTGTTTTCGCTTATCATTAAACTTTATGTAATAGAATTCATTACTGGCAATTAACCAACGCTTGTTGCAATACTCACCCGATAAATGAATTACAAGTTGCACTTGTTCTTTGTTTTTAATGAGCCATAAACTTAATAATTTTATTAAGATATTTAAAAAAGTTAGACTACTTTTAATGTACCAAACAAAATAAAAAAACAACCCGTATTTATACAGTTAGTTTTGAAAAATGCATTATGTTATTTAACTGGTTTTAATAACACTAGATAGTGGCTATATATTCTACGGGCAACAATTTTTGTATAACCAAACCTATAGCAGCGGTTTATAGTATAAGGCTTTATTATATTTAACATAAAAGCGTGTTGTTATTTAAGCACATTGTTAAAAAATGGCTGTTTTTGTTTAAGTAAAACAAGTACTTCTAACTGCAAAACCACAAAATTGCTATCTACAACTTAGAATAAAAAAACCCAAGTAGCAGTGGTTGCGTGGTACTCGGGTATGTGGTAATTTCATTTATACATATTATACTTAACAACCTAAATCCGTATAAATTATAGATAGTTATTGTATGTTATTATTTATTAGTTCACAAAAAAAGCTTTTACTCCGCTCAAAATACTTTGAGCTGCGTATGAAGCCAAAATTAAACCCATAATTTTACTAATTACGATAATTCCTGACTCACCTATTTTCTTTTGAATAAAATTCGATGTAAGCAATAAAAAACATGTTATTGTAATTACAATAAAAAGCATAAATGTTGTATACACTTGTTGGGTAAATGAATAAATATGGTTGTCAGTTAACAATACAACTGCCATTATAGCTCCAGGTGAGGCTATCGAAGGTACCGCAACAGGAAAAATGGTTACATGTTTGTAATCTTTTATTAAGTGTTTTTCCGATTCTGGTTTTCCTTCCCCAAATATCATTGTAATAGCAAACAGAAAAAGAATTACTCCACCAGAAATTTGAAAGGCAGCAAGAGTAATATCCATACCTTCAAGAATAATCTGACCAACAACAATAAAAAATAGAAGAACTATAAAAGCTGTAATTGAAGCATTAACGGCAATTTTCCTCTTATATTTTTTATCAAAGTGTTTTGTGGCTTCTAAATATACAGGAATTGAACCTAATGGATCTATCACTGCAAATAACAATAGCATTGTGTTAATTAATTCTTTCATACGATTATATTTTTTTCATTTACCGTATAGCCTGGAACTCGCCAAAAAAATAATCATTCTTGTGGGTAATAATTAATTATTATGGCTCGTTTCATA
>Ga0193951_1000869_pt1 | contig 13534 bp, 12 predicted proteins | sample BB_2_MG_FD_140370 | JGI IMG/M metagenome (GOLD analysis project Ga0193951, IMG submission 140370) | Microbial mat bacterial communities from the Broadkill River, Lewes, Delaware, United States - BB_2_MG | ecosystem: Environmental > Aquatic > Freshwater > River > Microbial mats | place: USA... | reverse complement strand
GAATAATGCAAAGTAAAAGGAATATTTTTGAGTGACGATTATATAATACCAACACTTGCTGAGACATTTAAAATAAATCCTTTTGAAAATAAAGAACATACAAGAGTAATTAAGATTATAGTGCGGCAATCATTTTCAATGCAAGCTTTTTGTGCTTTAAAGTAGGGTGGTTGAGGCTAAAATTGTTAGGTTAATCAATAAGACAAAGAAATATTATCCTAGTTTTATTGGGCTAATTTACCATGATGACTGATAAAAAAATATTTCCACTATTCTTGGTAATAAGTCGATGAATTTTATGATAAGTACCAAAGAACAACCAATTGACAGTTAAATTTTAAATTATTTTGGGGAGACATGATTGTGAATATAATGTTATCGATTAATTGAATGTTTATAAAATATAATTTTAATATAAAGGAAGCTTAATAAGCTGATCAAAAGTCAGTTTTTACATGATATACTCAAGCAATTCCTTTTTGTTTACAGATAAATATTCATGCTACCTCGTATTGATCATCAAACACACCTTTCTCCTCTTTACGATAATTTTGTTCGTGCGTTAAAAGCTAAAAACTTCACGGGTGATATTAGTGCCAAATATAGTGCACGTCTTGCTGTTGCAACTGATAATAGTATATATCAGCAATTGCCCCAGTTAGTTATTAACCCCCGCACACAACAAGATATTATCTTATTGGCTAAAACGGCAAGTGAAGATAATTATAGCGATATAAAATTTAGTGCTAGAGGTGGTGGTACAGGAACCAATGGACAAAGTTTAACACCGGGTATCATTGTTGATTTATCTAAATATATTAATAAAGTATTAGAAATAAATATTGAAGAACGCTGGGTGAAAGTAGAGGCGGGTGTAGTAAAAGATCAATTAAATGATTATTTACGTCCACATGGTTTTTTCTTTGCACCCGATTTATCAACAAGTAACCGTGCCACTATCGGTGGAATGATTAATACTGATGCTTCTGGCCAAGGCTCATTAGTGTATGGTAAAACGTCTGATCATGTTTTAGCTTTAACTTCTGTGCTAGCAAATGGCGATGTACTTAATACTGAACCTATGACGATCACCCAAGCACAAGCGTTGGCAAAAGAAGAAACTAGTCATGGCAGAATAGTTCAACAGGTTCTCGCGTCTAGTGTTGATAACCGCGAGCTTATTCTGAAAAAATTCCCCCGTTTAAATCGATTTTTAACCGGTTATGATTTGGAAAATGTATTACAAGCTCAAGGTAGTGAAAATGAGGAACTGAATACATTTGATTTAAGCAGAATAATAACTGGCTCAGAGGGCTCATTAGCTTTTGTTTGTCAGGCTAAACTTAATATTACTCCTATTAGCCCCGCTAAAACGTTAATTAATATTAAATATGATAGTTTTGATTCTGCATTACGTCATTCACCTTTTTTAGTGAAGGCAAAAGCAACTTCAGTAGAGACTATCGACAGTAAAGTGTTAAACCTAGCTAAACAAGATATTGTTTGGCACAGCGTAAGTGACTTAATTACTGACGTGCCTAACAAAGTCATGGATGGTATTAATATTGTTGAATTTAATGGGACAAGCGTTGAAGACTTAGCTGAGCAGGTTGCCATTTTAACAGCAGGTTTAGATGAAACAATTGCCAATGCAGAAAATGGTAATGCTTGTGGAGTGATTGGCTATCAAGTCACTTCTGATTTAAGTAGTATCAATAAGCTTTATGCTATGCGTAAAAAAGCGGTAGGACTTTTAGGTAATACAGATGGCAGGCAAAAACCGTTAGCTTTTGCAGAAGATACTGCGGTACCGCCTGAAAACTTAGCTGATTTCATTAGTGAATTTAGAGCGTTGCTTGATAGTTATAACTTGCATTACGGTATGTTTGGTCATGTAGATGCAGGTGTTTTACATGTACGTCCGGCACTTGATATGTGTGACCCAGAGCAAGAAAAGTTACTGAGAACTTTGTCTGACAAGGTGGTTGAATTAACGGCTAAATATGGCGGGTTAATGTGGGGGGAACATGGTAAAGGCTATCGTAGTGAATATGGCCCTGAGTTTTTTGGCGAGGAATTATTCGCTGAATTAAGGAAAATCAAAGCCGCATTTGATCCACTCAATAAAATGAATCCAGGTAAGATATGTACCCCGATTGATTCAAGCGAACAATTAGTCAGTGTTGATGATACTAAACGTGGTTTTTTTGATCGACAGATTCCTATTACGGTAAAAGATTCATATAGTGCTGCCTTAGATTGCAATGGTAACGGTTTATGTTTTAACTACGATGTTAATAGTCCTATGTGTCCATCAAGCAAGGTAACTAAGGACAGACGTCACTCACCTAAAGGCCGTGCTGGTTTAATGCGTGAATGGTTAAGGTTACTAGAGAAGCAAGGTGTTGATATATTAGCACTAGAAACACAAGTAAATCATTGGTCAGTTAAAAAACTATTAAACTCTACCATTGCTAAATTCAAGCTTACTTTTTTTGAAAAAGAAGAGAATAAAAATGACTTCTCTCATGAAGTTATGGAAGCAATGCAAGGGTGTTTAGCGTGTAAGGCTTGTGCTAGCCAGTGTCCAATAAAGGTTGATGTGCCAGATTTTAGAAGCAGGTTTATCAACATTTATCACTCACGCTATCCTAGACCACTAAAAGATCATCTTGTCGCTAATGTAGAAATATTAGCACCATTAATGGCTAAAGTGCCAAAGTTGATGAATAGTATTTTAAGTTTGAATGCTTATGATAAGTTATCTGAAAAAACTATTGGTTACGTGAACACTCCATTATTAAGTGTTCCTACATTAAAAAAACAGGTCAAAAAAGCGGGTTATTCAGGGTTTGATTTAAATAAATTACAAGGTTTAACGAACCTACAACGTAAGGGTTACGTATTAATTGTACAAGATCCCTTTACATCTTTCTATGACGCTAAAACTGTCGAAAGTATGATGGCGTTAATAAAAGCGTTAGGTTTAGAGCCTATTTTATTACCGTTTAAACCAAACGGTAAGGCGCAACATGTGAAAGGGTTTTTAGCTCGCTTTGCCAAAACAGCTCAATCATCGAGTGATTTTTTAAATCAATTAACTCAACTGAATATACCCATGTTAGGTATGGATGCGTCAATGGTGCTCTGTTATCGCGATGAATACGCAAAAATTTTGGGTGATAAACGCGGTGACTTTAAAGTATTGCTCGCCCATGAATGGCTGTTGTCGTTTATTGAACAAGATGAAAAATTCAAAAGCATTGCAGATAAAAATCAGCAAGCGTTCAAATTATTTACTCACTGTACTGAGAAGACCGCTTTAGTGAATAGTGAAAATGAATGGACAAATATTTTTAGCCATTTTGGTTTGAATTTAGAAAAAGTGACTGTCGGATGTTGTGGTATGGCCGGTACCTATGGACATGAAAAGTCTAATTTAGATAACTCTAAAGAATTATTTAATCTAAGTTGGCAGCCTAAGTTAGCTGAGTTAGAGCAAACACAAATTTTGGCTACAGGTTTTTCTTGTCGGTCACAGGTGAAACGTTTAACAGCACTCAAAGCAAAACATCCTGTAGAGGCGTTATTAGCTAAATTACAATAACAAAACACTAAATAACCATTTTATTTGAGGCAACTATGTCAGATAAAAAACTTATTTTATTATTGAAAATATCTATTTGTATTGGTTTGTGCTTGTTAATTTTAGGTATATATTTACATAATTATAGTGATTATATGGAGTCTTTAGGCGTTACAGGCATCATTATTAGTGCGGTCTGTATTGCGTTGGGTTTAGTTTTTTCTTTGCCGACAAAAATGTATTTAACTTTTATACTTGTTAAGCGAGAAACAGAAGATCCTCCCCAAAATCATAAATTGAAATAAAGCCAACTTTTATAAAAAACCACCTTCGATAGACGGTGGTTTTTTTATGTCTGAATCTTGATCTATATCAAGCCCTAAGCTTAACTATGATATTAAAGTACACATTATAATTTGATTTTAATTATAGATTATCGAGTACGATATGAGCCTAACAACACTTCACAAACAACAAAAAAAATATGAGCGTAATACTTTTATTTTTCTGACTATTTTCCTTGCTCCCATTTTATCTGTTTGCATCGTTGCCGGTTTTGGCTTTGCCATATGGATAAGCCAAATGTTTATTTTTGGTCCTCCTGGATCTTAATACCTTGTCTACTTCAACATCAAAAGCCAATAAACGTGTTGATAATCCAGCGAGAAGGCGACTTTTACGTGGTCGGATACACACAAAACAAGTATTACGTTTACCTTGGGTAGTGAATGAATCTGTATTTACTTCGGGTTGCACACAGTGTCAAGACTGTATAAATAGTTGTGAAACCAAGATCATTACTAAAGATGAAGAGGGTTTTCCAACCGTAGATTTTAGTTTAGGTGAATGTTCTTTTTGTAATAAGTGTATTGATGCTTGTGAGCAACCGCTTTTCTCTGGCGATTTTATTGATAATGAAAATACCAAGGATAAGATTGCTCAAAATAACAAACCTTGGCCAGTTAACATAGATATTAGTGATAAGTGTTTAGCTAAGAATAGCATTTATTGTCAAAGTTGCCGTGAGGAGTGTGAAACGAGTGCTATTAAATTTCATTACCTTAATTCCAGTATTCCTGAGCCAAGTATAAATGATGTTGATTGTACTCAATGTGGTGCTTGCATCAGTAAATGTCCACAAGATGCTATTTCCTTTATATTCGAGCCAAAAGCAAACTAATCTTTAGCTGTATTTACATTAAACAAGCGGTATTTAAAAAATTATATGACGAAAAATAATGAAAGTAGAACAGATGAATATCATGTGGCAAGTTTCGTCGCTTATCCTATTTTTGAGCAGTTAACCGAGGTGCAAAAAGCAATAACAAGGGTAGATGGTACTGAAATTCATGCAACCAGTGCAGAAGGTAAAATTGTTTTTACAATAGAGGGGCATAGTTATAAGGATATTGGCAACAAAATGGATACGATAAGAAATCATAAAGGCGTTATTAATTTATCACCTGTTTATCATCAGATTTTAGATGAAAGTACTGATAGTGAAAATAATTAAAGCAGCATAACAACGATAAAATTGAATGAAACATTTTAAAACGACATTAAATAAAGTGGGGAAGGTGACAAAATGATTAATCGCCGAGAATTTATTAAAGCCAACGCTATTGCCGCAGCGGCTGCTGTTGCAGGGGTGTCTGTGCCTTCTTTAGCATCAAACTTAATTACAAGTTCAGATATTACTAAACTCAAATGGGACAAAGCACCTTGTCGATTTTGTGGTACAGGTTGCAGTGTAAATGTAGGGGTCATGGATGGTAAAGTTGTTGCCACTCATGGCGATATTAAGTCTCCTGTCAATAAAGGCCTTAACTGTGTTAAAGGCTACTTTCTATCTAAAATTATGTATGGGAAAGATAGGCTGACTCAACCATTATTACGCATGACTAATGGTAAGTACGATAAACAAGGCGAGTTTGCACCAGTATCATGGGATAAAGCATTCGATGTGATGGCTGAAAAAGCAAAAGCAACATTGAATAAAAGTGGTCCTGAAGCTGTTGGTATGTTTGGCTCAGGTCAATGGACAGTGCAAGAAGGTTACGCTGCGGTAAAATTAATGAAAGCAGGGTTTCGTACTAATAATATTGATCCTAATGCACGTCATTGTATGGCTTCTGCCGTTGGTGGTTTTATGCGAACTTTTGGCATTGATGAGCCTATGGGATGTTATGACGATTTAGAAGCCGCGGATGCGTTTGTCTTATGGGGTTCAAATATGGCTGAAATGCATCCTATTTTATGGACGCGTTTAACGGATCGTCGTTTAAGTGCGCCTCATGTAAAAGTGGCAGTATTATCAACTTTTGAGCACAGAAGCTTCGATTTAGCGGATAACGGGATGGTTTTCACACCACAAACTGATTTAGCTATTTTGAATTTTATTGCTAACTATATTATTCAAACTGATCGCGTGAATAAAGACTTTGTTAATAAACATACTAATTTCAGATTAGGTGAAACAGATATTGGCTATGGTTTACGCCCTGAACATCCGTTAGAGCAAGTGGCGAAAAATAATGGTAAAACAGCAGGTAGCTCTACCGAAATAGATTTTGATACTTATGCTAAATTTGTTAGCACATATACGGCTGAATATACCGCTAAATTATCAGGGGTACCAGTACATAAACTTGAAGCATTAGCTGAACTTTATGCCGATCCTAAAATTAAAGTCACTTCTTTTTGGACTATGGGATTTAATCAGCATACACGCGGTGTCTGGGCGAACAACCTTGCTTATAATATTCACTTATTAACAGGGAAAATTTCAACACCGGGTAACAGTCCATTTTCATTAACAGGCCAACCTTCAGCGTGTGGTACTGCACGTGAAGTTGGTACTTTTTCGCATCGTTTACCTGCTGACTTGGTTGTTACTAACCCTAAACATCGGGCTACAGCCGAAAAAATATGGAATTTACCTTCGGGTACTGTGCCGGCTAAACCAGGGTATCACGCCGCATTGCAAAACCGCATGTTAAAAGACGGTAAGTTAAATTTTTACTGGGTACAATGTAATAATAATATGCAGGCTGCAGCTAATATTAATGAAGAAGCTTATCCTGGTTACCGTAATCCCGAAAACTTTATTGTTGTCTCTGACCCTTACCCCACAGTAACAGCACAAGCTGCAGATCTAATTTTACCTACAGCCATGTGGGTAGAAAAAGAGGGCGTTTATGGTAATGCTGAACGTCGTACGCAATCTTGGTATCAAATGGTGGAAGCGCCAACAGGGGCTAAATCTGATCTATGGCAATTAGTTGAATTTTCAAAACGCTTCAAAGTTGAAGATGTTTGGCCTGAAGAGCTAATTGCTAAGAAACCAGACGTTCGTGGTAAAACATTATTTGATGTGCTTTATAAAGATGCTTCTGTAGGTAATTTCTCATTGGATGAAATACCAAAAGATCGGTTAAATCATGAATCTCGTGATTTCGGTTTTTATATCCAAAAAGGTTTATTTGAAGAATATGCCAGTTTTGGTCGTGGTCATGGACATGATTTAGCACCGTACGACAGATATCATCAAGAACGTGGTTTACGTTGGCCAGTAGTGAATGGTAAAGAAACACAATGGCGTTTCAAGGAAGGCTCAGATCCTTATGTTAAACCAGGCAGTGGCTGGGATTTCTATGGTCACAAAGATGGTCGGGCGATTATTTTCGCTTTACCTTATGAGCCACCAGCAGAGTCACCAGACGATGAATATGATTTATGGTTATCAACTGGTCGTGTATTAGAACATTGGCATTCTGGCTCAATGACTCAACGAGTACCAGAGCTTTACAAATCTATGCCTGATGCGCTTGTTTACATGCACCCTGATGATGCTAAAGCTCGTAATATGCGTCGTGGTGATTTAGTAAAACTGATTTCTCGACGCGGTGAAGTACAAACTCGCGTTGAAACCCGAGGCCGTAATAAACCTCCTATTGGTTTAGTATATATGCCTTGGTTTGATGCAAGCCGTTTAGTCAATAAAGTTACGCTAGATGCAACTGACCCGTTGTCAAAACAAACGGATTATAAAAAATGCGCAATAAAAATAGTGAAAGTTTAGGAGCGTGATATGAAAAATTTAAATATTAAATCAGCTATTACTAACCTTTTAGCTGTTTCTTTACTGACAGTGATTTCTATTAGCTTTACGGTGGTTGCTGCAGATAAATTAGAAATAAATACAGTGGCAACGCTACGTGATCATACTGAAATTGACACGCAAAAAGAACCAAATAGAATTTATAAGGTGGTTAATAAGGATATAAAACAAGGTCGGAATTATCCTATGCAGCCACCTATTATTCCACATACTATTCGTGGTTATGAAGTAAATAGAAATAACAATAAATGTATGTCTTGTCATTCTCGTCATCGTACTGAAAAGTCTCAAGCACCTATGGTAAGCGTGACACATTATATGGATCGTGACGGTAACTTTTTAGCCGATGTATCGCCACGTCGTTATTTTTGTAACCAGTGCCATGTGATTCAATTAGATGCTGAACCATTAATAGAAAATAGCTTTATTGATATGAATAGTTTAATGAAGAGTAAAACTGTTAATACCGATCAGCATTAGGAGCTATTATGAAAAATATACTATTAATTGGTTGGCGAACATTAACAAAACCTAGTGCTTATTATAGCCTTGGTGTTTTAGTCATTGGTGGTTTTATTGCCGGTATCATTTTTTGGGGTGGTTTTAATACTGCTTTAGAGGCAACTAATACAGAAGAATTTTGTATTTCATGTCATGAAATGGAAAATAATGTTTATGAAGAGCTAAAAACAACCATCCACTTTACAAACCGTTCAGGTGTTCGGGCTACTTGCCCTGATTGTCATGTGCCTCACAAGTGGACAGATAAAATAGCACGTAAAATGCAAGCATCGAAAGAAGTATGGGGCACTATTTTTGGCACCATTAATACACGTGAAAAATTCTTAGATCACCGCAAACGGTTAGCTCAAAATGAATGGACACGCTTAAAAGCTAATGACTCTTTAGAATGTCGTAATTGTCATAATTTTGATTATATGGATTTTACTGAGCAAAGTGAACGTGCTGCTTATCAACATTCAACTGCATTAGCTGCCGGTGAAAAAACGTGTATTGATTGTCATAAAGGTATTGCACATCAATTACCAGATATGAAAGATGTGGAAGGTTGGTAGTATATTGTAAAAATGATTGTGAATTGTTATTAATGCATTTTTATTAATTTAATACTTAGCAAATATTAATCAATTAAAGCCAGTGCAGGTCACTGGTTTTTTTATATCCTCATTTTTTAACATTAATAGCGTTAAATCATGTTTATTTCTTACTTCAACGCCTCTTTAAACTAAATAAAAGCAGTTTATCCTACATAATCATAGACTCATATCATCTTAAGGTGGCATGGTTATAGAGTTTAATGTAAAATTGACCTCATTTTTTAAGTCTATTTATTGAACGGCAATTTTGCCTTTTCACAAAGGCTGTTTTAGTCCCGTTTTAGAGGAAATCATGAGTTTAGACACCACCACCATAGATGATATTGTCGTTCAGGCAGAAAAGGCGATTAGTGAAGCAATCGATCCTAATGCACTAGATCAAGTGCGCGTTAACTTTTTAGGTAAAAAAGGTTTATTTACAGAGCAAATGAAAGGCTTAGGTAAACTACCTAAAGAAGAAAAGCCTAAAATGGGTCAAGTAATAAACATTGCCAAGCAAAAAGTACAAAAATTATTAACTGAGCGAGGGGAATTATTACGTGCAGAAGAAATTTCTCAAAAGCTTGCCGCAGAATCTATTGATGTAACCCTACCTGGACGAGGCCCACAACTTGGTGGTTTGCATCCTGTTACTCGTACTATCAATCGTATTGAAAGCTTTTTTGGTGATTTAGGTTTTGAAGTTAAAGCTGGGCCTGAAGTTGAAGATGATTATCATAACTTTGATGCATTAAATATTCCTGAGCATCATCCTGCCCGTCAAGATCATGATACTTTTTATTTCAATCCTAAATTAGTGCTACGTACGCAGACTTCAGGTGTTCAAATTCGTACGATGGAGGTCGAAAAGCCACCATTACGTATTATTTCTCCGGGTAAAGTATATCGTAACGATTATGATCAAACGCATACGCCAATGTTTCATCAAGTCGAAGGCTTAATGGTTGATAAAGATGTTAGCTTTACTCACCTTAAAGGGATTTTGCATGACTTCTTACACCATTTCTTTGAAGAAGAAGTGGAAATTCGTTTCCGACCATCATATTTCCCATTTACTGAACCTTCAGCTGAAGTAGACATTATGGGTAAAAATGGTAAATGGTTAGAAGTACTTGGATGCGGAATGGTACATCCTAATGTGCTTAAAAGTGTCGGTATAGATCCTGAAGTTTACACCGGCTTTGCATTTGGTATGGGCGTTGAACGCTTAACAATGCTTCGTTATGGCGTAAATGATTTACGTGCATTCTTTGAAAACGATCTTCGCTTCTTAAAACAGTTCAAGTAGGAAACCCCAAATGAAATTTAGTGAATCTTGGTTACGTGAGTGGGTAAATCCTGCACTTTCATCTGATGAATTAGCTCATCAAATTACTATGGCTGGTCTTGAAGTAGACGGAGTCGATCCTGTTGCGGGCGAATTTACCAATGTTATTATTGGTGAAGTGGTTGAATGCGGACCGCACCCTGATGCAGATAAACTGCAAGTAACAAAAATAAACCTTGGCGACTATAGCTCTACTACCGTAGAAAAAGGTGAATTGGTTAGTATTGTTTGTGGTGCTAAAAATTGCCGCACCGGTCTTAAAGTTGCGGTTGCGACCGTTGGTGCAGTATTACCGGGTAATTTTAAAATTAAAAAGGCTAAATTACGTGGCGTACCTTCATTTGGTATGTTGTGTAGCGAGTCTGAAATAGGTTTAAGTGATAGCTCTGATGGTATTATGGAGCTAGCGCAAGATGCTCCTGTAGGTACTTGTTTACGCGAATATTTAGATCTAGACGATGTTACTATCGATGTTGATTTAACGGCTAACCGTGGCGACTGCTTAGGCATAAAAGGCTTAGCTCGCGAAGTTGGCGTGCTTAATTCAAAAGAAGTTACTGAAGTTGAAATTAATGCTGTTACGCCAACAATTGATGATGCTCTTGATATTACAATTGAAGAAGGTGCTGCATGTCCTCGTTATTTAGGTCGTGTGATTAAAGGCATTAACCCTGCGGCACAAACACCATTATGGATGGTAGAAAAATTACGTCGTTGTGGAACACGTTCAATTGACCCTGTCGTTGATGTAACTAATTATGTGTTGTTAGAACTTGGGCATCCTATGCATGCTTTTGATTTAGCAAAGATTGACGGCGGCATAAAAGTACGCTTTGCCAATAAAGCAGAAAAATTAACATTATTAGATGAAAATGAAGTAACACTTAAAGAAAAAACGTTGGTTATAGCTGATAGTGCTGCTGATAGTAAAGCATTAGCAATCGCTGGTATTTTTGGCGGTCTTAATTCTGGAGTCACTACACAAACAACTGATATTTTCTTAGAAAGTGCATTTTTTGCTCCACTTGCTATTTTAGGCAAAGCTCGCCAATACGGTTTACATACTGATGCATCACATCGCTATGAACGTGGAATAGACCCGACATTACAAAATGATGCGATGGAACGTGCTACACAATTGTTATTAGATATTGTTGGTGGTCAGGCAGGGCCTATTGTTGAAGCGAAATCAGACAGTCACATCCCGCAAACTAAACATGTTTCTTTAAGACGTACAAAGTTAGATAGTCGTATTGGCCATCATATTGAAGACGCTAAAGTAACTGAAATTTTAACTCGTCTTGGCTTTACTGTAAGTGTTGAAGGCGAGGGCAGTGCAACACAATGGCAAGTTGTTGTGCCTGCTTACCGTTTTGATATAAAAATCGAAGTAGATTTAATTGAAGAAGTTGCTCGTATTTATGGCTATAACAATATTCCTAATATTGCACCAAAAGCTAGTTTAAAAATGGTCAATAAAAAAGAAGCGAATATTGATTTAGCCAAATTAAAAAATACATTAGTGAATCGTGATTACCAAGAAGCGATAACATACAGTTTTGTTGATCCTAAAGTACAATCGTTAATTCATCCTGATCAAGAAGTGATGACTCTACCTCATCCAATATCGTCTGAAATGTCGGTTATGCGTTTGAGCTTATGGACAGGCTTATTGCAATCGGTTGCTTATAATCAAAACCGTCAGCAAAGTAGAGTACGTTTATTTGAAGCAGGTCTACGTTTTGTACCTGATGAAAGTGCTGAAAACGGTGTTCGTCAACAACATATGATTGCCGGTGTTATTAGTGGTAATTGTGCAGATGAACATTGGAGTGTAGAGAAAGCGGCTACAGATTTCTATGATATAAAAGGTGATGTTGAAGCTCTGCTTTCACTCACGTGCGATGCTACATCATACGAGTTTTCTAAAGCAGAAATTAGTGCACTACATCCAGGGCAAACTGCTGAAATCACTAAAAATGGTCAATTAGTTGGTTATGTTGGTGCTTTACATCCTGAATTAGAACGAAAATTAGGATTGAATGGCCGTACATTAATTTTTGAATTATTATTACCTGAAATTTTAGCTCAAAAAATACCTGAAGCCTGTGATATATCTCGCTTTCCGGCCAATAGACGTGACCTTGCTGTTGTAGTGAAAGACGATATTGATGCAAAAAAAGTGTTACAACTTATTGAAAAGGTTGGCGGAAGTCTTCTAATTGATCTAAACTTATTTGATGTATACAAAGGTCAAGGTATAGACGATGGTTTTAAAAGTCTTGCCATTGCCTTAGTATTACAAGATACAAACAAAACGCTTGAAGATAAAGACATCACAGATGTTATTGATCGAGTCGTTGATTCTTTACAAACAGAGTTGAAAGCATCACTGAGGGACTAAGCAATGGCGCTTACTAAAGCAGAAGTAGCAGAACATTTATTTGAGAAAGTTGGGCTTAGCAAGCGCGACGCAAAAGATATGGTTGAAATGTTTTTTGAGGATATTCGCGAAACCTTAGAAAGTGGCGAACAAGTCAAACTTTCTGGTTTTGGGAATTTTGACTTACGTCAAAAAAGCGAACGTCCAGGCCGAAATCCTAAAACAGGAGAAGATATTCCTATTTCTGCTCGTAAAGTTGTGACTTTTCGACCGGGTCAAAAATTAAAGAGCCGTGTTGAAGATGGCAATAGTGATTAAATACCTTTAGTTCAATATCTGTATTAGCTCAGATCTAATATACTCAGTCCCTTACACTAGGGCTTATATTATGTTAGATTTGAGTTAGATATTTTACTTTTATCTCTATCAAACTAGTTTTTGTTGTTTGCTTTATACATCTACTTCTTTGAATGCCACAATATAGTACCCATCAATTAACGCACTTTTTAATTCGGTATGAATTTTAAAGCGTTTTACCCCATGATATTTTGTCATAATATTTACAGTCATCATGGCGAAACTTTTATCACTAACGCCTGCAGATTCTATATATAGTTCCCATAAATTTTCAACCGTTTTTTGGTAATTAGGATCTGGATATGCTTTTTTCCACCAGTGCTCTTTATCTGGAATATCTTCTAAATTCCAACCTATAGCACTGTCAAAGCTACTATTTACATAAACTATAGGGTGGTTAAGGGGGCTATCTTCAAGTGCCAAAACAGCTATAGGTGTTGGCAACATATCTAAAAACTTAGTAGGAATTGATGTGAGATCAGACAATTTAGCACCTTGATGTTAAGAAATATAAGAAAGGTATTTAGTTTTATGCTTAGTTAATTATAGTCATTGATTAATTTAACGGTTAATTATTTCAGCGGTTAATTGTTTAAGTGCCTTTTAATTGATTATTTTACTTTAGTTCATAAAAGAGCAAGAT
>Ga0193951_1000867_pt1 | contig 13536 bp, 10 predicted proteins | sample BB_2_MG_FD_140370 | JGI IMG/M metagenome (GOLD analysis project Ga0193951, IMG submission 140370) | Microbial mat bacterial communities from the Broadkill River, Lewes, Delaware, United States - BB_2_MG | ecosystem: Environmental > Aquatic > Freshwater > River > Microbial mats | place: USA... | reverse complement strand
GATAATTCTGTGTTTAATAGGTATTAACAATTCGTTGGGATGAAAACCACACGAATTTTATTAAAATTGTAAACGCTAACTAACCGCATTATGATTCAGATTAAGGATTTACACAAATCTTACCATATGGGAAGCAATTCTCTACACGTCTTAAAAGGTATTAATTTCGATGTAAAAGAAGGGGAGTTAGTCTCAATTATGGGCTCTTCGGGTTCAGGAAAATCGACCTTATTAAATATTTTAGGTATGCTCGATGAGGCTGATATAGGTCAGTATATTCTCGATGGAGTGCCTATTAAAAATCTAAACGAAAAAATAGCAGCTAAATATAGAAATGAATTTTTAGGTTTCATTTTTCAATCTTTTAATTTAATTAATTACAAAAGTGCGTTAGATAACGTATCAATGCCTTTGTACTATAAAGGTGTTAAGCGAAAAGAACGAACAGAGAAGGCTATGCATTACTTAGAAAAAGTAGGTTTAGCACAATGGTCGCATCATTTACCTAGTGAGCTTTCGGGTGGTCAAAAACAACGTGTAGCGATTGCAAGAGCTTTAGCTAGCGATCCTAAAGTATTGTTAGCCGATGAGCCCACAGGTGCCTTAGATACCAAAACATCTTATGAGGTTATGGAACTCATTCAAGGTATCAACAACGAAGGTAAAACGATATTAGTGGTCACCCATGAAGATGACATTGCACATATGACAAAGCGCATTGTTAATCTTAAAGATGGATTGATTATAGATGATAGTCCTGTAGAACAAATTAGAGCATCAGCACATGTTTGATCTAGAGCGTTGGCAAGAAATATTTGAAACGTTGAGCAAAAATAAATTGCGAACGTTTTTAACTGGGCTTTCAGTGGCCTCCGGAATCTTTATTCTGGTGATACTTCTTGGTTTTAGCGAAGGGATTGCAAATGGAGTAAGATCTCAGTTTGAACAAGATGCCACAAACAAAATTTCGGTTTGGACAGGAGTTACCACAAAAGGCTATAAAGGCTTAAACCCTGGGCGTTATATTCAGCTTAAAAATTCAACCTTCGATGCTGTTGAAAATTCGTATGACGATTATTTTGATTATCGTACAAAAGATTATATGATTTGGGGTGGCACGGTGACATATAAAAATGAAACCGGAAATTACCGTGTGCGTGGCACCATGCCAGATAATCAATTTATTGAAAATGCAGACATGGGTTCTGGCCGTTTTATTAGTCAATCTGATATTGATGAAAGTAAAAAAGTGGCAGTTATCGGAAATAAGGTAAAAACAGACTTATTTAAAGGTGAAGATCCCATCAATCAAAATATTCAAGTATTCGGAATGAACTTTAAGGTTGTTGGTGTTTTTTATGATCCAGGTGGAGATCGTGAAGAAGGTCAGGTTTATATTCCTGTAAGTACAGCTCAAAAAGTATTTAATGCCGGTGAAAATATTAGAAACATGGCGTTTACAGTGAAAATGGCAGATAATTTTGACGATGCAGTGGCCATGTCTAATGCTATAGCTTTAGGTGTAGAACAAAAAATTAAAGATATTCATACGGTTGCTCCAGACGATGTCAGTGCAGTAAGAGTGCATAATACATTAGAAGAAGCTCAGAAAATTTATTCATTAATAGCAACCATCAAAGCGGTATTTTGGTTTGTAGGTATCGGCACTATCATTGCAGGTATTGTAGGTGTAGGTAATATTATGCTTATTATCGTAAAAGAGCGTACTAAAGAAATAGGTATTCGAAAAGCCTTAGGTGCTTTACCAATGTCTATTGTAGCCATGATTTTACAAGAAGCTGTCTTTGTAACGATGTTTTCAGGTTTATTTGGTTTAATCTTTGGACTTGGACTGTTAGAATTAGTAGGACCTCAGATAGAAAGCGATTTCATAAAATACCCTCAAGTTGATTTTAATATTGCGTTAACTACGGTGTTTTTATTAGTATTTGCAGGAGCTTTAGCAGGTTTTATTCCTGCATATAGAGCAGCTATGATTAAACCCATTGACGCATTAAGAGACGAATAATATGTTTAGTAGAGACCGTTGGGATGAAATATTAGAAGCGCTAAATGCCAATAAATTTAGAACGTTCTTAACTGCGTTTGGAGTGTTTTGGGGTATTACAATCTTAGTATTGTTGCTAGCCTTAACTAATGGACTTAAAAATGGAGTGACAGCAGATTTTGGTGATTTTGCTACCAATTCTATGTTTATGTGGACGCAAGGTACGTCTAAGCCTTATAAAGGTTTACCAAAAGGACGCTACTTCAATTATAAAATTGATGATGTCGCAGCAATTAAATCAGAGATTCCAAATCTAAAATATGTGTCTCCTAGAAATCAATTAGGTGGGTATAATGGAGCAAATAATGTGATTAGAGGAACAAAATCTGGTGCTTTTGAAATCTATGGAGATTATCCGGAATTTATAAAACAACGTCCTATGGATATTCTTCAAGGACGTTTTATTAGTTATTCTGATATAGAAGCCAAACGAAAAATATGTGTTATTGGTACAGGTGTTGTAAAAGGATTATATGACAAAGATGAAACGGTATTAGGCACCTACATAAAAATAAATGGAGTCAATTTTTTAGTGGTAGGTACTTTTAAAATGAGTAACAGTCAAGGAGATGGTGAGCAAGATGCTAGCACCATCTATATGCCTTTTACAACTTTTGGTCAAGCCTTTAATAGAGGTGAGAATGTAGGATGGATGGCCATTACTGCTGTAGATGATGTTAGTATTACATCTGTAAAACAGCAGATATTCGACTTAATGAAATTTAGACATAAAGTAGACCCTACAGATGATCGTGCTATTGGCCATTTTGATTTGTCTGAACAATTTGGACGTATTAATGGCTTGTTTTCAATTTTATCTCTAGTCGGATATTTTGTTGGAGCATTGGTCTTAATGTCTGGTATTATTGGTATTAGTAATATCATGCTTATTGTGGTGAAAGAACGAACCAAAGAAATAGGAGTAAGACGCGCTTTAGGAGCCAGTCCATGGAGTATAAAATCTCAAATACTACAAGAAAGTCTAATATTAACCATCCTGTCTGGCATGGTAGGTATTTCATTTGCTGCTTTGGTCATTTGGGTTATGAATTCCATTTTAGACAATATCGGACCAGTCGATAATTTTGCAAATCCAAGCGTAAGTATGCAAGTAGTATTTACGGCTTTAATTATATTAATAGTTTCAGGTGTTTTAGCCGGATTAATTCCAGCAAATAGTGCCACAAAGATGAAACCAGTAGATGCATTAAGAATAGAATAAACATATATCAATCATCATTATCATCATGAAGAGAACCAAAACCATCATCATATTAGTCACAATTGTGGCTGTATTTGGAATATCGCTATATTATTTATGGCAAAAAAATCAAGAAGACCCTGAAACCTATACCTCTGAGTCACCTACTGAAGAAACTATAATTGTTAAAACAGTAGCAACTGGTAGTATTGTACCTAAGGAGGAAATATTAATTAAACCTAATATTTCGGGTGTTATTGAAGAAATTTTTATCGAAGCCGGAGAGTATGTAGAACAAGGAGATCTTATTGCACAAATTAAAGTAATCCCTAATGCTTCATCATTAACGAGTGCTAAAAATAGTATTGCAACAAACCAAACAGCACTGCAAACGGCAAAAATTAATTTACAAACACAACAAGCTAATTACGACAGGCAAAAAGCTTTGTTCGAAAAAGGAGTTATTTCAGCAAATGATTTTGAAGGAGTGAGTAATGCCTATTTACAAACCAAACAAAGTGTAGAACAAGCAAAAATTAATTTAAATTCTGCATCTCAAAATTACGATATTATCAAAACCGGAACTACATCTGGTTTAGGTAATATAGCCCAAACACAAGTCAGAGCAACAGTTTCTGGTATGGTATTAGATGTGCCTGTAAAAGCTGGAAATCAAGTTATTGAGGCTAATAACTTTAATGAAGGAACTTCAATTGCATCTTTAGCAGATGTTAAACAGATGATTTTTGAAGGCAAAGTAGATGAGAGTGAAGTAGGTAAAATTAAAGAAGGCCTACCTTTAGAAATCACCGTTGGTGCTATAGAAGATAAAAAATTTGATGCTGTATTAGATTATATTGCACCTAAAGGTGTTGCTGAAAATGGTGCCATTCAATTTGAAATTAAAGGGTCTCTTCAAAAAATGGATTCAACTTTTATTAGAGCAGGTTTAAGTGCCAATGCTTCAATTATTTTAGATAAAGCAGAAAACGTATTAGCCATAAAAGAAGCCTTGGTTCAATATGATGCGGAAACCAAAAAACCTTTCGTAGAGATTGTGGTTGGCGATCAGCAATTTGAACGAAGAGATATTGAATTAGGTATTAGTGATGGCATTTTTGTAGAGGTTTTAAATGGTGTCTCAAAAACGGATAAAATAAAAGTTTGGAATCAGGTGCAAGGCGTGCCTAAATATGCTCAGCAATAATTTTTTTCGAAACTTATTGTAACACTTTAAGTATTAAATAGACAAACAAGTATCATGAAAAAAACAATCATCATAGCATTACTTCTTTTTGTAAGTATTGCGCAAGCACAACAAAAAAAGTGGACGCTCAAAGAGTGTGTTCTTCATGCCTTAGAGAATAATATTTCTGTTAAACAAAGTCTATTAGATCTCGAAGATGCAGATATAGATAAGCTTACTGCAGTAGGTAATTTTCTGCCAAGTATAAGTGCAAGTGCTGGACTTTCGGAAAATACAGGTCTTAGTTTTAATCCCATTACCAACAATGCAGAAACAACAACATTTTTATCTGCCAATGGTAATATTAATGTAGGGTATACTTTATTTGATGGCCTTAGAAATATTAGAACAGTACAACGTGCTGAGATTTCTAAACTCGCAAGTCAGTATCGTTTAGAAAAGATGAAAGATGACATTTCATTGTTTGTTGCAAACGGTTACTTACAAGTTATTTTGAACAAAGCCAATCTAGAAGTCTTAAAATCTCAGAATGCTGTGACACAAGAGCAGATAGAACGTACAGAGCAGTTGGTAGAAGCTGGTTCTTTACCTCGAGGTGATTTGTTAGAGATTCAGGCAACAGATGCTAATGAAAAGCAATCTATTGTAAATGCAGAAAATCAGGTTAAAATTTCTCTAATTAGTTTAGCTCAACTTTTATTAATTAAGGACTACGAAAATTTTGATGTTGAAGATGAAGGTTACGATATAGTTGATGATGGTATTTCAAGCATGTCTGCCGATGAAATTATAAACGAAGCCAAAGAAACAAGGTCTGAAATTAAAATTGCAGAGTCTAACGTTGCATTGGCAGAAAAAGATTTGCAAATTGCTAAAGGGAGTTACTTACCTACACTTTCGGCATTTTTTGGCTATAATACAAGATACTCTAACACGAAATCTTTTATACAAGAAGTAGATCCTGATAATCCAACGGTTGTACAACAAATAGGAACTGTACAAAGTACAGGTGAGGCCGTAGTTGGAGAATTTCCAAATACATTAACTCAAGAAGTTGGAGCTGCCCCATTTTTTGATCAATTGTATCTAAATGATGGTATATCTTATGGTTTGTCTTTAAATATTCCTATATTAAATGGCTTTGCGATTAAAGGTAACGTTCAACGTAATAAGATCAATTTAGAACGTACAAAGTATTTGTTAGAACAAGCTGAACTCGATTTAGAATCTTCAGTATATCAGGCACACGTAGATGCTAAAGGAGCATATAAGTCTTATGAAGCGGCAAAGTTAGCCTTAGAGTCGCAGCAGTTAGCTTACGATTATGCTAAAGAACGCTATGATGTAGGATTAACTAATGCTTTCGATTTCAGTCAGTCTAAACAACGATTTGATAATGCTAAAATTCAGCTTAATCAAGCGAAATACGACTATATTTTTAAGTTGAAAGTTCTTGAATTATATTTCGGAATACCAGCAACAGAATTAAAGTTTTAATTATGAGTAAAACAACAAAAATTATAATCGGACTTGCCGTAGTAGTACTAATATTCGTAGTTGCTGCATCAAAAATGGGGTGGTTTGGTGACAAAAGGGATTTTAAAGAAGTGACGGTAAAGGAAGTTACTGTAAAGGATATCGTTGAAACTGTATCTGCAACTGGAAAAATTCAACCTGAAATCGAAGTTAAAATATCTTCAGAAGTTTCTGGAGAAATCTTAGAATTACCTTTTAAAGAAGGTCAAGAAGTTAAGAAGGGGGATTTGTTGGTTCGTGTCAATCCAGATTTAATTCAATCTGCAGTAAGTAGAAGTCAAGCGTCATATCAAAATGTACGTGCGGGATTAGAGCAGGCTGAAGCCAATTTAAGACAAGCCAAAGCGGATTATGAAAGAAATAAAACACTGTTCAATAAAGGGGTTATTTCTAAAGCTGATTGGGACCGTTCTGTTGCTGCTTATGAAACAGCTGTGGCTGGTAAAAATTCGGCATATTACAATGTGCAAAGTGCGGCTGCAACGGTAAACGAAGCTAAAGATAATTTAAACAGAACCACTATTTACGCACCAATGAGTGGTACAATTTCTCGACTTAGTGTAGAATTAGGTGAACGCGTTGTAGGAACTCAGCAAATGGCAGGGACTGAGATTTTGCGTGTAGCGAACCTCAATAATATGGAAGTGGAAGTAGATGTCAATGAAAATGATATTGTTAAAGTTAATATAGGGGATTCTACAATCGTTGAAGTGGATGCTTATTTAAAGAAAGAGTTTAAAGGTATTGTCACCGAAATTGCAAATTCTGCTGAAGGTACATTGGCAGCAGATCAGGTTACAAATTTTAAAGTAAAAGTAAGAATACTTGAAGATTCATATAAAGATCTTACAGAAGGGAAACCAGAAACTTACTCTCCCTTTAGACCAGGAATGACAGCTACTGTGGATATTATTACTAACACACGAAAAGATGCAATTTCGGTACCTATTAGTGCTATTGTGATTAAAACGGATACAAGCTCAACTAAAAAAGCATACGAGAAAACTACTTCTATTGATACTAATGGTATTGATAGTGAAGATCAAAAATTTGAATGTGTTTTTATAAATGAAAATGGTAAATCAAAACTAAGAGTCGTTAAAACAGGTATTCAAGATGATACTAATATTGAAATCATTTCAGGATTAACAAAAGAAGATGAAATCATTACGGGGCCGTATATTATGGTCTCTAAAGATTTAAATCCTGGAGATTTAATTGAAGTAAAAAATAAAAGTGCGTTAGAGGCTTCAGATTCAAAAGGCTAAAACGAGAATTAAATAATATTAATAAGTCAATGGCATTAGTGCTAAATATAGAAACAGCAACTACAAATTGTTCGGTCTCTCTATCTAAGGATGGAGAGACTTTAGTTTTAAAGGAAGATAATAGCTTGGGGTATTCGCATGCAGAAACCTTACATCTCTTTATCGATGAAGTTTTTAAGATTGCAAAATTAAAACCAATTGAAATAGATGCTATAGCGGTGAGTAAAGGTCCTGGTTCTTATACCGGTCTACGAATTGGAGTGTCTTCAGCAAAAGGGCTGTGTTTTGCACTGAACAAACCTTTAGTCGCAATATCAACTTTAGAGAGTTTAGCACAACAAGTTAGCTTTAAAGATGGATATATCATTCCGATGCTAGATGCTAGGCGTATGGAAGTATATTCTGCTGTTTACAATTCAAATCTTAAATTAGTCAGAGAAATACAAGCCGAAATTCTTACAGAAGAAAGTTATAGCAAACTTCTTGAAGAGGCTAAAGTCTATTTTATAGGTAATGGTGTCGAGAAGACTAAAGGTCTTATTCAGCATCCTAATGCTGTATTTATAGAGGGTAAATTACCTTCAGCAGATAACATGGCACGTTTAGCAGAACATAAGTACAAAAAAAGCGACACTGAAGATGTCGCTTATTTTGAACCTTATTATTTAAAGGATTTTGTAGCTTTAAAAAAGAAGTCTTAAGCTTCTTTATGTATTTCAACTTGATGTGGGTAAGGTATATCTATACCTGCAGCATCTAAAGCTTCTTTTACTTGTTCTGTGATATCGAAATAGACCGTCCAATAATCTTCAGTCTTACACCATGGTCTTACAACAAAGTTTATTGAGCTATCTGCTAATTCAGATAAAGCAATGGTTGGCGCAGGATCTTTTAAGATTAATGGGTGCGCAGCTAATACTTTACTAAATACGTCTTTAGTTTGTTTAATGTCGGCATCATAACTTACTCCAAAAACTAAATCAACTCTTCTTGTGCCTTGCGTGGTATAGTTTACAATGTTTCCATTAGACAACGAGCCATTAGGAATTATAATTTCTTTATTAGAAAGACCAATTAATTTAGTCGTAAAGATTTCAATTTCTTTAACCACTCCAATTTCACCTTGAGCTTCTATAAGATCCCCAATTTTAATTGGCTTAAAAATCATAATTAAAACTCCACCTGCAAAATTTGCCAATGAGCCTTGCAATGCTAATCCAATAGCTAAACCAGCTGCCGCAATAATAGCAGCAAACGATGTGGTTTCAACACCCATAGTGCCTAATACCACAATGATTAGAACAATCTTTAAAATCCAACTAATAAGGTTAGCTAAGAATTTTTTAAGGCTCTCATCGTAACCTCCTTTATTCATCACCTTGGTGAGCGTTTTTAATAATACTTTAATTACCCAGCTACCAATAATCCAGATAAGAATAGCGCCTATAACTTTAGGGCCAAACTCAATTATAAAATTATAACCTTCGTCAATCCATTTTTGTGTGTCCATAGTTCTTGTAAATTAAAAAGAATAAAATTAGTCCGAAGCTTAATTTAATTCAAACTACTTGTTAGAGCGTTTCGATATATTTAAAAAGATAAATCAAGTCTTCATCGTCTTTAAGACTGATTTTATTTTTTTTAATAAATATTTTTATCTTATTTGAATGTTTTGGGAATAAATTTAAGAAATCTTTACGTTTTTTAGGTAAATAAGAAACTGTATCTCCAAGTCTAAAATAATAGATGTCATTAACTCTTACGTACTCTGCAGGCTTAGCTTTATCGTAACCATCTGAAGGTGGTTTTGCTTCAAAAAATTTAATTTTTTCTTCTTTTAAAACTGCTAATGATTCAGTTTCAAATAAAACTACTAGAAACCCTTGTTTCGGATGACCTTCTTCATTCGTATAATTATAGGTTTTGTAGGTTTTATTACTTGATGTAAATGTTACTTCATAATCTTCAGAATTATGTAAAACAATTGTGTCGTTTTTACGCTTAATTTGCATTTCTGCTAAATTTGCATCATATCTACCTAAAAATAACTGATTATCATATTTTTTTAATTTTATAACTTCAAAATTTTTATTAATGTATGGTGAGCCTTTACTCTGTATAGAGTTATTTGTGTTACGTCTAATTGTAAAATTAGTTTGATCTAATTTTCTCGATATTGCTTGGGTTCGAGTTTGTTGAGCATAACTTAAATTAGTGAATGCAATTAGGCAAATTACTATCTTTGAAATTAAATATTTAATACCCTTCATATTTTTATTTTTTTTATGTGGTTAGACAATAAGATTGATAATAAGTTAACTCTTAAATTTTGTGATATTACTAATATTCTATTCTTATACGTTAATAGATTTTTCGTTGTATCGTCGCAACTCTCACATTAATATGACCTCAAATACTTTCAATGCTATGCATATGTAATTAAGATAATATACTTCAAACGCAAAAAATTTAATATGTTAGCTATAAAGGTACAAAACTTTAACCATTTATAGCATTTACTGTGATTGCGTTATCATTAAGCATTTCCTTTAACATACTTTCAATACCATTTTTTAAAGTAAACGTAGAAGATGGACAGCCACTACAAGCTCCTTGTAATAGTACTTCAACCTTTTTAGTGGCTTCATCATAAGACTTAAACTCAATATTGCCACCATCACTCTCAACAGCTGGTTTTATATATTCTTCAAGAATATTGATAATGTTTTTTGAAGTATCATCTAAGGCTTCAAATTTTTGCTCAATGGCTTCTTCTGTTTTTTCTAACTGTTTGGGTGCATCATCATTTAAAATGGTTTTTCCATCCTCAACATACGATTTTAAAAATTCACGTAACTGTAATGTGATATCTTCCCACTCCACAATATCAAACTTAGTAATGGAAATAAAATTCTTTTCCATATACACGTTTTTAACAAAAGGAAATTGAAATAAAGCCGTTGCTAAGGGTGATGGTTTAGCGTCTTCAATCGATGTGAATTCATATAAATTTGGAACTAAAACCTTATTACAAACAAATTTTAAGACTCCAGGGTTTGGTGTGCTTTCTGCATAAACGGTAACGGCTGCCTTTGGTTTAATAGCATCTTCACTAACCACAATACCATCATTAGATAAGTAATCTTCAATTTGCTTAGCAACCTCATTTTCTACATCTTTCCATTCTACAATATTATAGCGTTCTATGGCTATAAAATTAGAGGCGATATATACTTTTTTTACAAACGGAAGATAGAATAATTGTTGAGCTAAAGGTGAGTGCTTTGCTTCATCTATGTTGTTGAATTCAAAACTGTTATGGTTAGTTAAAAATCGGTCTGCTTCAAACTTCTTAATAGTATCGTTAGAAGTATTGACTATGGATATTTTGGTCTGTGCCATTGTTTTTATTTGCAAAAGTATGAAATATCAATTTGAATCGTTCAACCTTTAGATGATGTTTTATAACTATAAACTGAAGTCAATTAATATTTATTCATTAAATTTCGTGCTTAAGAAAATTCGGAAGTTTAATTATGGGTTTTAACCTAATCATTTATGAGCTTTTGAATCGAAGCTTTATATTATGAAAAACACCTTATATTTTATTATTTTTTTAATATCAACGATAAGTTTTTCTCAAGATTTACCAATGGAAAACGGCACATTTAATAGATGTGCGCCAGATATTTTTTATGATTCTGGTGGAGAATTTGCCAATTACGGAGATGATGAGAACTACACCACTACAATTTGTCCTCAGGATGATGACAGTTTTTTAATAGTTAATTTTACTGAATTTGTAACGCAGCTCAATCAAGATATTCTAACTATTTATGATGGTGATGATATTACTGCAGATGTTATTGGAACATATTCAGGGACATCATCACCTGGGTTTGTATCTGCATCAGATAGTAATACTTCAGGATGTTTAACTTTTGTATTTACAAGCAATAGTAGTGGTAGTATTAGTGGCTGGGAAGCAGAGATATTATGTGCAACAGCTTGTCAAGATATTGAGGCTTCTTTGACTACAAATCCTGAGGCAAATGCATCTGGTGTTGTTAGCATTCTTCCTTTTGAATCTGTTGATTTTTCTGCCGATGCTATATTTTCAGTCGATGGAACTGATGCAACATATGAATGGGATTTTGGAGATAATAATACAGCAACCGGCACAGAAGTGAGTAATGTTTTTGGTGCTGCAGGTACATACACAGTAACATTAACGGTAACAGATACAAATCCACAAGGTTGTTCAGATACGGTTATAGTTACCGTGTTTGTTTTGGGGCCGAATGTTGTTGTCGATCAAGAAACTTTTACTCCCGAAGAATTAATTGAAGATGTTTTAATCGATAGTCCATGTGCTTCCGTCTCCAATATTGTTGCCGTAACGGGGACTAATTATAGTGCTTCAGAACCAAATGGTATCGGATATTTTGTTAGTAATGGCGTTGATTTTCCTTTTGAAGATGGTTTGTTACTTACAAGTGGTGATGCTAGTGAAGCTAGAGGCCCTAATAATAATGGAACATTGAGTGAAGGTACTGGTGCTTGGCCAGGAGATGATGATTTAGATACTGAGCTAGGTGTTGATTCACATAATGCAACCTATATTCAATTCGATTTTACTCCTTTGGCAGATAGTATCAGTTTTGAGTTTTTAATGGCGTCTGAAGAATATGATATGGGTGGATTTGAATGCCTTTACTCGGATGCTTTTGCTTTTTTATTAACCGATTCGTCTGGCAATGTTTCAAATTTAGCAGTATTGCCTGGTTCTAATACTCCTATTTTAGTAACAAATATTCATCCAGATAATGGAGAAGATTGCGGTGGTATAAATGAACGTTATTTTGGGGCTTACACACCAAGTAGTGGCTCGCCAATTGCATTTGATGGTAGAACCAGTGTTTTTACCGCACAAGCAGATGTTGTTTCTGGTGAAGATTATACTATAAAATTGGTTATTGCTGATGATAGAGATAATGCTTATGACTCCGGAGTATTTATTAAAGCAGGTAGTTTTAATTTAGGTGGTAGTTTAGGAGATGATATTACGATTGAATCTGGTACAGCTCCATGTGATGGTACAGGTGTACTTTTAGATACTAGACTCGAACTCGCCACTCACGTATGGTACAAGGATGGTGAAGTTATACCAGATGAAGTTTCATCTACAATTACTGTGACTGAACCAGGGGTTTATTATGCCGATTTTCAACTAGAAAGTGTGTGTACAGGTTCCTCTGATCCCATTTTAGTAGAATTTAGAACGGGAGCCATCGCAAATCCTGCACCAAATTTAGTAGTTTGTAGCGCTACTGGTACCGAAGAATTTGATTTATCTGTAAATGATGATATTATATTGGGTGATCAAGATCCAACTATTTTTTCAGTTAGCTATTTTCTTACAGAACAAAATGCTATGGATAATATTGATCCATTGCCTAATCCTTATACTAATGTAGCGAGCCCTCAAACGATTTGGGCACGTTTAGCGGATACAACTCAAACATGTTTTGATATCACATCTTTCACTATATCTTCAATGCAAGAGCCTGTAATCAATCCGGTTTCAAACCTAGAATTATGTGATGATGAAAGCAACAATGGCATAGAAACCTTTGATTTAGATAGTCAAACATTAGGTATTTTAGGTGTACAATCAGAATTAGATTTTATGGTGACTTATCACTTAAGTTTTGATGATGCTGATTCAGGAGATAATGCTCTACCTCTAAGCTACACGAATACTTTGAATTCGCAACCTATTTTTGTAAGAGTAACAAGCTTAGGAGATTCAAGTTGTTACAACGCCTCCACAACAGCTCTGTTTAACTTAGTTGTAAATACAAGAGCCTTAGCTATAACACCAAATGCTCTAGAAGTTTGTGATGATATAAGTAATGATGGTTTTGAAGCTTTCGATTTAAGTACTCAAGAGGCTGCGATTTTAGGAAGTCAGGATCCTGCGGTTTATGAAGTGTCCTTTCATAGTAATGAAGATGATGCAATTAATAATGTAGATAATCTGCCAACAACTTACACCAATAATATCGCAGATGAAGAAACAATCTATGTTAGAGTAGAGAATCCATTATATCCTAGTTGTTATAGCATTACAAGCTTCAATATAATCGTCAATCCACTTCCATCATTGGTATCTCCAACAGCTTTAGAAGTTTGTGATGATGGTACACCAGATGGATTAACAGAGATGGATTTAAGCTTAAAGAACATTGAGATT
>Ga0193951_1000866_pt1 | contig 13543 bp, 12 predicted proteins | sample BB_2_MG_FD_140370 | JGI IMG/M metagenome (GOLD analysis project Ga0193951, IMG submission 140370) | Microbial mat bacterial communities from the Broadkill River, Lewes, Delaware, United States - BB_2_MG | ecosystem: Environmental > Aquatic > Freshwater > River > Microbial mats | place: USA... | reverse complement strand
GTAGAATACTTGCAAAAAATTTAGAAGATTTTGATATAACAAAACCAGATGAAGTTGAAATTTATAAAGTAAATATTGATGAACAAATGGATCTTGCTAAAAAGTATGGAGTTACAAGACTACCGACATTGTTATATTTTAAAAATGGAAAAATGGTAAAAGAACAAGTTGGGGTTTTATCTCCTGAAGAATTACTTGAAAGTACAAAAGAAAATTTCTAAACTAGGAAAAATATGAAAAAAATATTATTACTACTTCTTATAGGTTTATACTCTTATTCATTAGAGATTCAACAATTTTTAGAACCTAAAGATGCTTTTAAAACATCTTTTTCTAAACAAGAAGATAGTATAAACTTTAAATTAGAGCTTGGGAAAGATATATATTTGTATGATGATAAGTTAAAAATACAAATTATCAAACCACAACAAATAGACATTACAAAAGAACTAAATCTTCCAAAAGCAATTGAATACCATGAATTTATAGTCCATTTTGATAATTTGAATATAAATATTCCCCATTCATTATTAAAATCAAAAATAGATTCTAATGAATATGAAATAGAGGTTCAATTTCAAGGATGTTCAACTGCAGGGTTATGTTATGCTCCAATGAGAGAAAAAACAACAATTAGTTTGGCTAATCAAACAAAAGTTGATAAAAAAAGTGAAGAAAAAGCTGTAGATAAAGTACTTAGTGAAAATATTAATGAGACAGATACTATTGCAAATAGCTTAAAAGATGGGAACATTTTATTGGTTTTAGCAACTTTTTTTGGCTTTGGTTTATTATTATCACTTACTCCTTGTGTATTTCCTATGATTCCTATTTTATCTTCTATTATTGTTGGTGCTTCACAAAAAGAGGATATGACAGCATCTAAGGGATTCTTTTTGTCATTAGTATATGTTTTGTCTATGTCTTTGGCTTACACAATAGCAGGAGTAATAGCAGGTGTATTTGGTGCAAACTTACAAGTTGCTCTTCAAAACCCTTATGTATTAACTGTTTTTGCTGCAATATTTGTTGCACTTGCCTTTTCTATGTTTGGGTATTTTGAGATTAAATTGCCACAAAGTATTCAAACAAAAATAAATAAAACAACTGATGGGAAAGAGAAACAAGGAATTTTAGGAATCGCAATTATGGGATTTTTATCTGCTTTAATTGTAGGACCTTGTGTAGCACCACCACTTGCAGGAGCATTAGTTTATATTGGTCAAACAGGTGACGCATTTCTTGGTGGTGCTGCTTTATTTGTGATGAGTTTAGGTATGGGTGTTCCTTTACTTCTAATTGGCCTTGGTGCTGGGAAATTTATGCCAAAACCAGGTGGTTGGATGGAAAGTATCACAAGAATCTTTGGTATTGTAATGTTAGGTGTTGCTATTTGGCTTCTTGATAGAGTTTTAGATGCAACAGTTATTATGTATTTATGGGCATTATTATTAATAGGAACAGCTATTTATTTAAAAATCTACCAGCATATTTTAGCTCAAGTTTTAACTGTTGCTATTTTTGTTTTAGGTGTTAGTTTATTTGTTGGTGCAATAAGTGGTGCAACTAACCCATTAAATCCTTTGGAAAAATTCACATCTACTAAAGGTATTGTTGCTTCAGATAAACTAGTCTTTAATAAAATTAAAAATATTGAAGAATTAGAATTAGCAATTGAAAACTCATCTAAACCAGTTATGCTTGACTTCTATGCTGATTGGTGTGTTGCTTGTAAAGAGTTAGAAGAGATTACTTTCAAAGATGAACAAGTAATTGCAAAATTAAAAAACTTCACTCTATTACAAGCTGATGTAACAGCTAATAATGATGATGATAAAGCTTTACAAAAAAGATTTGAAATAGTTGGACCTCCTGGATTAATTTTTTGGGATGAAAACAATACTGAAATAAAAGCTTCAAAAATTGTAGGATATAAAAATCCTAAAGATTTCTTAGAAATTATAAATAAACACTTCTAAAAAAGGGGAAATATTTCCCCTTCTATATTTTTAAAAAAGTCCCATTTTTATCCCTTTTATTGTTCTATAATTTGATATAACAAAAAAAGGAGACATCATGTCACAAACGGTTAAATATATTATCCCCGTTGCAGTATTGGTAATATTTTGGTTTTTACCAGCACCAGAAGGTTTGAGTGTTACTGCATGGCATTTCCTAGCAATATTTTTTGCAGTTGTAGTAGGGCTTGTAATTGAGCCAGTACCAGCGGCACTTATAGGTATGGTAGGAATTTCATTAACAGCAGTTTTAGGTCTAATGGGTGATAGCTCAAAAGCGAATATCTCATGGGCTCTTTCAGGATTCTCAAATACAGTAATTTGGCTTATCTTTGCAGCATTTATGTTTGCTCTTGGATATAAAAAAACTGGACTTGGAAGAAGAATTTCACTTATTATGATTAAATATATGGGAAAAAGTTCACTTGGTCTTGGTTATGCGGTTGCATTTTCAGATTTAATTTTAGCACCATTTATGCCATCAAATACAGCAAGAAGTGCAGGAACTATCTATCCAATAGCTAGTAATATTCCTTTAATCTTTAATTCAACACCAGATAATGACCCTAGAAAATTGGGTTCATATATTTCTTGGGTTGCAATTGCAATTACTTGTGTTACAAGTTCTATGTTTTTAACTGCACTTGCACCAAATTTACTTGCAGTTGATTTAATTAATAAAGGTACTGGAAATGTAATCTCTTGGTCTGCTTGGGCAAGTATTATGTTACCACTTATGATTCCATTATTTTTATTAACTCCTTGGTTAGTATATGTTGTATATCCACCAACACAAAAAAGTTCACCAGAAGCTCCAGCTTGGGCTGCTGAAGAGTTAAAAAAATTAGGTGCTGTAACAGCAAAAGAGTATCTTATGGCAGGACTTGCTGTAGTTGCTTTAGTTCTTTGGATATTTGGTAAAACATTTGGAATTCACTCTACAACAGCAGCAATAGCAGTTGTTTGTATAATGGTTCTTGCAAATATTATTACTTGGGATGATGTTGTTTCAAATAAAGCAGCATTTAATGTTCTTATTTGGTTTGCTTCTTTAGTTGCAATGGCATCGGGTCTTAAAAAAGTAGGTGTTTTAGATTGGATTGGAAATACAGCTGAGCCATATTTAGTAAATATGACTCCAACTGCTTTGATTATTTCAATGTTACTGTTGTTCTTTGTTCTGCATTATTTCTTTGCAAGTACGACAGCACATACAACTGCATTAATGCCAATATTCTTAGCAATTGCAGTAAAACTTATGACACCAGAGCAATTGATTCCATTCTCAATTCTTTTAGCAGGTAGTTTAGGGGTTATGGGAATTATTACTCCTTATGCAACTGGGCCTTCACCTATTTGGTATGGTGCTGGATATATTTCACAAGGAAGATGGTGGGCTTTAGGTGCAATATTTGGGGCTCTTTATCTTGCAGCCATAATTATTGGTTCTTTGATTTTTATATAAATAAAATGATAAGAAAAGTTCAATTAAGAGGGAATTCTCTCCTCCCTCTTAATTTTAATAAATAAACTCTCAATAAAAACTCTGATAAAATATCAAAAATAAATCTTGAAATGAACTAAATGAAACTTCTACTAATACTTTTACTTTTTATATCTTATCTTTGTGCAAACTCTCCAAAAGAGATACTTTTGTTACACTCATATAATAATGGATTAAAATGGAGCGATAGTATAACAAATGGTATTCGTGAAATATTAGACAAATATCCTCAGTATGAATTAACTATTGAATGTATGGATAGTAAAAAAATTGATACTAAAGAGTATTTTGATAATCTTTTATCTCTATATAAAAAGAAGTTTTCAAATAGAAAATATTCGGTGATAATCACAGCTGATAATTATGCATATGACTTTGTTTTGAATAACTATGATGATGTTTTTAATAATTCACCCATTGTTTTTACAGGCTTTGAACATTTTGATGAAAAAACAATCCCAGAAAATCTTAAAAAGAATATTACAGGTGTTATTGAATATAAAGAGATAGAAAAAAATATTAAATTGATTTCAAATACAATTGTTGATTTAAATAGTTTATATATAATAAGCGATGATTCTTTCTCTTCCCAAGCTATAAAATCTCAAATTTTAGAAGCTACAAAAAAATTTAAAGATGACTTTAAAATCATTTTTGATAATCAAATTGATATGGATACAATCTTAGAAAAAATAAATTCATTGCCAAAAAATAGCGCAGTTTTATTTACAAGTTTATATAGGGATAAAAATAAAAAATATATTCCTTACAATAAAGTAAGAATATTATTTAACTCTTCAAAATATCCAGTATTTGCTTTAAATAAAATACATTTAGGTGAAGGTATTATTGGAGGAATTGTTGTTGATCCAATTGAACAGGGTGTTTTAGCAGCAAAAAAAGCAGTAGAAATTCTTGAAGGTAAAGAACCATCTTTAATATCAATTAGTAAACCTATTTCTAAGTATTATTTTGATTATGATGTATTGGCAAAATTTAGTTTAGATAATCTAAAAGTACCTTTTTTAGCTACTACCATAAATAAACCAATAGGCTTTTTTGAAGAGAATAGAAAATTTATTGATAGTGCATTTTTATTGATGCCTTTATTAATTCTTTTGATTATTGGATTGATTGTAAATATTACAAAAAGAATAAGATTAGAGATAAAACTTGTAGAGCAGACAAAACTTGATAGTGTTTTGTTAAATAATATAAAAGGTGCAGTTTACTGGAAAAGTAAAGAGGACAATATTTTAGGATGTAATGACTCTTTATGCAGAATTTTAAATATTCCAAGAGAAGATATTATAGGACATAATATTAAAGAAGTTATGCCAGAAGTTTGTGAAGTTATTCATAATAAAAATGGCTTTTTAGAAGAGATTGAAACAACATTAAATTTTAAACATAGAAAAATGGATGCGCTAATTAGAAGAAGAAAATATCTAAACAAAAATAATGAAGAAGCTGGAGTTGTAGGGATAATTTCAGATATTACAGAAATAAAAAGACTAGAAAATCAAAGAAAAAAAGAGGAACAATTTGTAATTCAAAGGTCAAAACTTTCTGAGATTGGAGAGATGATGACTTCAATTGCACACCAATGGAAAGCACCTTTAATAGAAATTTCTACTATAGCTCAAGAATTACTTTATAAAAGAAGTAAAAAAGAGTTTACAAAAGAAGATAGTAAAGAGTTTGTAGATGAAATAATGACTCAGGTTGGTTATATGACAAAAACAATTGATGATTTTAGAAGTTTTATAAAACCTTCCCTTGAAAAAAGTGAATTTGAGATAAATTCAGCAATGGATGAACTTCTAAGGGTAGTTGAACATAATATAAAATATAACTATATAAAAGTTGAAGTGAATTATGAAGAGAATAAAAAAATTAAAATTTATGGTTATCCAAATGAGTTTAAACAATGTATTTTAAGTATTATAAACAATTGTAGAGATAGTATTTTAAAAAGAAGAAAAACCCAAGAAGTTGATGGATTGATAAGCATAGATATAACTTCAAAAAGCAATAAAACATCTATTAGTATCAAAGATAATGGAATTGGAATAAAAGATGAATATCTAGATAAAATCTTTGAGCCATTTTTCACAAGTAAAAAAAATGGAGATGGTTTTGGTTTATATATGGTAAAACTATTGATAGAAGATAAAATGAATGGTAAGATAGAAGCTGTAAAATGTGATGATGGTGCAAATATTTTAATATATTTAGAAAATGAAGTGAGTACATAGTATGAAAATTTTATTACTAGAAGACAATAAAAGATTATCAAATTTGATAATTGAAGCTTTAGAAGAAAAAAATTATAAAGTAGATTGGTTTGAGGATGGTAAGAAAGCACTTGACTCTATTTACAATGGTTATGATTGTTTTATTTTAGATATAAATGTTCCAGGAATTGATGGTCTTACTTTACTAAAAGAGATTAGAGTAATGGATGATAAAACACCTGCTATTATAATTAGTGCAAATGTGGAGCTTGAAACAATAAAAGATGCTTATTTAAGAGGCTGTGATGAGTATCTTAAAAAACCGTTTTATATTTATGAATTAGAGTTAAAGCTTGATAAACTTTGTAAGAAGAGTCAAAATAATATTACTTTACTTGAAGGTTTTATTTATGATATTGATAAAGAAAGATTAGTTGATCCTCATAATGAGGAAGTTAAATTAGCAAAAAAAGAGATTTTACTTTTGAATCTATTTTCTAAAAACTTAGAAAAAATCATTACATTTGAACAAATTGAGCAATATGTTTGGGAAGGTGATTTAACAACAAATGAGAATATTAGAGCATTAATAAAAAGATTAAGAAAAAAACTACCTTCTGATACAATTATTTCTCAAGGTGGAATGGGTTATATTTTAAATATTCAGAGAAAATTTACCTAATAAAAAATATACAATTATGGCTTTATATAAGATTTGTTATACTTCTTAAAAATAATAAAAAAGGGTTCAAATGAACTTCGAAACAATTTTAGGAAGTGTAGACTTTCTTGAATTTTTAAGGGGCAAAAAAGCTTCATTTCTTTTAAGTACAAGTGTTACTAAAACTTGTGAGATTCCTGATATTTCTCAGGCTGGGATTCCTGGAAAACTTTATTTAACTCCAACTTTAGATGCTGAATTTTTATGTACAAAACAAGTTAGATCAATGCCAGATATTGCTCAAACACCAAAAGGCGTTCCAACTCCTGCACTTATTACCAGAGCAGTTCATGAATTAAAATCATTTGAAAATATTGAAATTTTAGATTTAGGATTAGAAACATTACCTAAATTTGATTATTTTAAAGTACATAATTTTGATATGAAAGCAAGTGATAGAATAGATAATGGTGCAAAAATAGATGCAATGGAAGTTTTTCAAAAAGCTTTAGCTTTTGGACAATCTTTTCAAACTACTAGTGATTATATAATTTTAGCAGAATCAGTTCCATCTGGAACTACAACAGCGAATGCAACAGCTCTTGCTTTAGGATATGATTGTGAAAATTACTTTTCAAGTTCATATAAAAATAATCCAAGTGACATAAAAAATGAAACAATTAAGAAGGCACTTGAAAATATAGACTTACAAGGGGAACTTTTTGAAAAACTAGGTAATGTAAGTGATAATATGATTATTTTCAATGCTGGATTTATACTTGGAAGTAGAGCAAATAACTTGAAAGTAATTCTTGCTGGAGGAACTCAAATGGCTGCAGTTTTACTAACTATAAATTCAATATTAAGAGTAATGGGTGGAGAACTTGATTCTTCAAATATAGCTTTATGTACAACAAAATGGATAAACAAAGATGAAAACTCAAATATAAAAGCACTTTTAGAACAACTGGATTTTTCTATAAATGCTTATGCTAGTGATTTTGATTTTGCTGAATCTTCACATCCTGCACTTAAACTTTATGACCAAGGTGAAGCAAAAGAAGGTGTGGGTTGCGGAGGAGCATTGTGTTATGCTGCTATAAATGGAATTAGTAAAAAAGATTTAACATCAAAAATTGAAAGTTTTTTAGGATAAGAAGATGGAAATATTTATTTCAACATTTTTAAAAATGTTTTTTATTATGACACCCTTTTTTGTGTTGTCAGTTTTTTTAACAGTTACTCATGATTCATCTTCTCACGATAGAAAAGCATTAGCTATAAAAGTTACAGTTTCAGTTATTGTGATGAGTTTGATTTTACTGTTTTTTGGGAAGCATATTTTTAATATATTTGGTATTACTTTAGATGCCTTTAGAATAGGTGCTGGAGCTTTGCTTTTCTTATCAGCTGTTGAACTAGTTCGAGGAAGTAAGGATACCTCAAAAGTAGGGGATAAAGATATTTTACAATTAGCTGTTGTTCCTTTAGCTATTCCTGTAACAATAGGCCCTGGAACAATTGGTATCTTACTTGTAATGGGTGCAAACTTTGATAATACATCTTCTATGTTAATGGGTAGTTTAGCTTTAGTTTGTGCAGTTTTAGTAATAGGGTTAATGCTTTATAGCTCAAATATAATTGAAAAAATCGTAGGTAAGCAAGGATTACTTATAATTTCTAAAATAACTGGTTTATTTTTAGCCGGACTTTCTGCTCAGATCATGTTTACTGGTATTAAAAACTTTTTAGGATTGTAGTTGAAAGTATTATATTTTGGTGGACAAAAATCAGGCAAAACAAATGCAGGAACTAAAAAAGCGTTAGAGTTATCAAAAGAACAAAAACCTTATTATGTAGCAACATATGATAACTCTTATGGTGATAGTTCTATGCAAGATAGAATAGATAAACATATACTTGAGAGAAGAGAAAAATTTTTGAGTATAGAAGAGCCAAAAAATTTAACAAAAGTTATAAAAGTAAACAATACTTATTTAATAGATTGTGTTTCTATGTGGCTTTTTAATAACTTGCAAAAAAGTGAAGAAGAGCTAAAAGAACAATTAAGAGATATTTGTAAAATTGATGCAAATATTGTTTTTGTACTAAATGATGTATCTTGTGGAGTAATTCCTTTTGATAGTGAATCAAGAAAATTTGTAGATTTATCTGGAATTCTTGGACAAGAGTTAGTAAAACTTTGTGATGAGGTTTATGAAGTAAAATATTCTATTGAGAAAAGATTAAAATGAATATAATTATAAATGGCTTTTTATTTGCTCTGTCTTATTTTTCTATTATTCCAATATTTAAAAAAGAGTTAGACATAAAAGAAGAAACATATAAATATACTCTATTTTTCTTCCCTTTAATTGGATTTTTATTAGCCATTTTAACTTTAGTAATAAATCTTTTTCTCACTCAATTTTTTCATCCAATTTATAGCTGTATTATTTCAGCTATTTTGTATCTTTTTTTATATGGTTTTTTACATTTAGAAGCTGTTTGTGATGTAGCAGATGGATGGTTTGCATCATATAGTGGTAAAGATGTTTATAAAATAATGAAAGAACCTACAATAGGAGCTATTGGGGCTATTTATACTTTTTGTTTTGTTCTTTTAAAAATTGCTATTATCTCATATATTTTATATGAAAAACAGTATGGATTATTTATTTTAGCCGTTGTTTTTTCAAGACTTAATTTAATCTATTTATTAGAGTATTTTGATTTTAATAAAAACAGTTTTTTAGCTCTTGCTTTTGCAAGAGGAAGCGTTTTTAACTTGAAATTTTTAGCTTTATTTTATATCATAGCTTGTATGTTTTTTACTTCAAATGTGATAAGTTTATTTATAATCTCTTTACTTAGTTTTTATTTTATATTAAAAATATTGGCTAAGAAGTTTAGTTTTGTAAATGGAGATTGCTTAGGCTTTACAATTGAGCATACAGAATTAATACTTTTAAATATAGGTTTGATGATAATACTATGAAAACTTTTGAACATGGTGGACAAATAGAAAAATTTGCAAATGATTTAGGATGTAGAGTAGATGAGATAATAGACTTATCTTCAAATATAAATTTTGTAAAGCCACAAATAAATATAGATTTCAATTCTTTAGATATCTCAGCTTATCCAACCTATGATAAGTTATATGCAAAAATTGCAAAAAACTACGGTGTGAAATCATCTCAAATAGAACTTTTCAATGGTGGAAGTAGTGCAATATTTACTCTTTTTAAACATTTAGATTTAACCCATTGTACTATTTATTCTCCTGCATATTTAGAGTATAAAAAAGCTTGTGTAAATTTTGCATATGAACTTAGAACTATAAATAGATTTGAAAATATTTATTTACCAATAAAAAGTGCAAGTTTAGTGATTTTTGTAAATCCTTCAACCCCTGATGGAACTTATTATAATATTGAAGAATTGATAAGTTATTGGAAAGAACAAGATTGTACTATCTTAATAGATGAGAGTTTTTTAGACTTTTGTGAGGGGCACTCAGCTACAAAATATTTAGAAGATTATGATAAATTGTATATTTTAAAATCTATGACAAAATTTTATTCAAGTGCTGGTATTCGGGTAGGAACTATAGTCTCAAGTGTTGAGAATATAGAAAAATTAAAAAGATTTGAGCCTATGTGGAAACTATCTCAATTTGACTCAAACTATTTACAATCAGCCCTTGATGATAAAAATTTCAAATCAATTTCAAAAGCAATAAATGTAAAAAATAAATTAGAACTTGAAAAGATTTTACAAGCTTCAGGAATAATTGAACAAATTTATTTAAGCAGTGCAAACTATTTATTAGTAAAATTAAAAGATTTTACAGCTAAAGAGTTTCAAAAAAAGCTAAAACCTTTTAAAATTATGATTAGAGATTGTACAAATTTTGATTTTTTAGATGAAACTTATGTAAGAATCGCAGTAAAATCTTCAAGTGCCAATGAAGCATTTAGAAAAGCATTAGAGCAAATATGTTAATTGATAATAAGTTTTTAAAATACTTCTCATTTATTTTATCTTTTTTATTTATTGCATATGTGATTTATATGATTATAACTTCATATTTTATCGTGAAAAAGCAGTTTATAGATATAGGTGATTCAACTTATGTAAATCAAGTAAGATTGGATGATTATACTTTAAAACTAGCAAATTTTCTAACAAAAGATTGTAATACAGATAAGATTTGTGAAGTTCAATCAATGCTAGATTTTGTAACAGCAATTCCATATAAAATAAATGAAAGTATCGCAAGAAGTTCAAAACAAGTGGTTGAACAAAACTTTGGAGATTGTGATGATAAATCAAATCTATTAATCTCAATGTTAAAAATGAAAGGTTATGAGGCTTACTTCGTATTAGTTCCTAAACATATTTTTGTAATAGTAGATTTAAAACAAACCTTATCAAACAAAAAGGCTTTATGGGTAAATAAAAAACCGTACTATATTTTAGAAAGTACAGCAACTGGCTCAAAAATTGGATTTAGACTAAAGTATAGATTTGATGAAATTGAAGCTATTATCGACCCTTTTATAAATAAAAAATTGCAAATAGAGAAACTTGAATACAAATAAAGGAAATTTATGGAATTAATTAGTTTGGATTATAGTGAAATAGTAGATAATCAAGTTACAAATAAAAAACTAGAATTTTCCTCTTATTTAATTAAAAAACAATATAAATTAGAATCTTTATTTGTATCAAAAGTAGAGGGGAAATCAATGCAACCGAAAATAAATGATAATGCTCTTGTTGTTTCTGATTTATCTCAAAATGAATTTGTAAATGATTCAATTTTTCTAGTTTTTTATGAAAATAAAATGTGGATTAAAAAATCTGAAATTATAGATGGTAAAGAGTATTTCATTTCAATAAACCCAGATTATTCACATTTGGTATATAAAAAAGATGAAGTTAGAATTATTGCAAAAGTTTTACTCACATTTACAAATTTGTAATAGTTCAACTTATTGGTAGCTCAATAGTAAACTTCGCTCCAAATTCACTATTTTCAACCCAAAGTTTTCCTTTGAAAATTTTTTGAATAACTTCGTAAGAGATATAAAGTCCAAGACCTGTTCCTTGACTTTGATGTTTTGTTGTAAAATATATATCGAAAATTTTATCAATTACTTTTTCATCTATTCCTTTTGCACTATCTTCAATGGTAATATAAATAAATTCATTTTCTTTAAATGTCTTTATACTTATCCATTTATTTTCTATTTCTCTTATAACTAAGAAATCTTTTGCATTTGTAATTATATTTAGTAAAACCTGAGCTAGTTTACTTTCATCTCCTTTTATGATTAAATCTTCCAAGTAAAAATCTTTAAAAAGTTTAATTTTTTCATAGTCAAAAGTTGAATCTAATACTGCTAGTGTTGAATTTATACAATTGTGAAGTGAAAATTCATTTTTATTATAATCCTTTTTTATAAAGTCATTAAAATTATCAATTGTACTTGATAAAAACTGTGTTTTATTTAGTATGTTTTCCATTTGTTTTTCTTGCTCTTTTTCATCTAAAACGCCTAATTTCTTTTGAACTATTATTCCACTTGCAATACTTGAAATAACACTTAATGGTTGTCTCCATTGATGAGCTATATTTATAATCATTTCTGTCATTTGATTTATATGAAATTGCTGATCTAATAATTTTTCTTTTTTTCTATTCTCTTTTATGGCATTTTCTATTTTTTCTTTTAACTCTTTTTCCTTTTTATTTGCAATTTTTATAGATGGTATTACAATAAAAATTGCTTCTAAAAGTAGAGTTAATAAAGTACCAATCAAAATAAATCTTTCTCTTTTTAATAAATCTTGGGTTTTTTCTTCACTCTCTTTTTCAAATAGATAAACGCTTTCATTTAATTTTGGTAGAAGTACAAATGAAATATTTTCTATTGAGCTTAGAAGTTCTTTTGATGGGTTTTGTTCAAATTTATTTAATAGTGAAATATAATTAATTACTTTTTCATTTAGATTTAAAGGATTTTTAAAATATACATTATTAAGATTATCTGAACGAAGGTTTTGTAAAATATATTTATGGTCTTTTTCCATAGTATTAATTAGTTCTTTTAAATGTTTTTTTAATTTAATATCTTGTGATTCAAAATACCTTTTAGCTATAAGAGTTGTTTTTTGAGAAAGCATTCTTTGTTTACCACTTAAATTAATTATTTTTGCATAGACATCTTGATTACTAATCAAGTTGGTCATAGTTACATATGCAAATATTGACCAAGCTGCAAGAGTGATAAAAACAATAATATAGATTTTTTTTAAGTCAAACCAACTTTTTATTGTATCCATAAGTTTACTTTTCCTTTAAAATATTATAGCAATATTTTAAAATTATTTAATTCTTTTTTATAAAAAAAAGAATCAATCTTAGATTTTCATAATAGATATCTATATTATTTACAGATATAATCAAAAAATTATAAAAATAAATAATCAAAATTTTATAGGAATTTTACAAAGTGAAAAATATCATAATTACAGGTGCCTCAAATGGTATTGGAAAAGCAATAGCTAAAGAATTACGAAAAAAATATAAAGTCATAAATATAGATATTGTAAAAAAAGAGCTAAAAAATGTAGACTTTTATCAGTGTGATTTATCTTCAAGAAAAGAATTACTAAAAACAATCACAAAAATCAAATCAAAATATGATTCTATTTTCTCACTTATAAATAATGCTGCAATTTGTACTTTTAAATCTTTAGAAGAACAAGATATAAATGAATGGGAAAAGATTTTAAATACAAATTTAACTGCTCCATATATTTTATCAAAAGAGTTTTCAGGATTATTAAAAAAGTCAAAAGGTCATATAATAAATATTTCTTCAACAAGAGCTTTGATGAGTGAAAAAGGAACGGAAGCTTATAGTGCTTCAAAAGGAGCGATTAGTTCTCTAAATCATGCACTTTCCATTTCTTTAAGTCCCAATGTAAAAGTAAACTCAATAAGTCCAGGATGGATAAATACAGATAAAAACTTTGTACCAACAAAACAAGATAATGAACAACACCCAAGCGGAAGAGTAGGAACTCCTGATGATATAGTTGATACTGT
>Ga0193951_1000865_pt1 | contig 13564 bp, 9 predicted proteins | sample BB_2_MG_FD_140370 | JGI IMG/M metagenome (GOLD analysis project Ga0193951, IMG submission 140370) | Microbial mat bacterial communities from the Broadkill River, Lewes, Delaware, United States - BB_2_MG | ecosystem: Environmental > Aquatic > Freshwater > River > Microbial mats | place: USA... | reverse complement strand
GTTTTTCATTATAGATTTCTTCAACTTTGACTAAAAAGTCATCAATGTCAAAAGCTACCTCAGGAACATAAATTAAATCTGGACCTGTCCCACTTTTTTTAGCTACCATGCTTGATGCAGTTAACCATCCTGCATGTCTGCCCATAATTTCAACAATTGTAACTTTACTTTTTGGATATACTGCCATATCTCTATTTATTTCCATTAGAGTATTTATAATATATTTCGCAGCACTTCCAAATCCTGGTGTATGATCTGTATATGGTAAATCATTATCAATTGTTTTTGGTATTCCAATAATTCTAATATCATATCCTACATGTTCCATGTATTCACTAAGTTTAACACAAGTATCCATAGAATCATTACCACCATTATAAAGGAAATATCTTATATCATGCTTTTTGAAAAACTCAAAAATCACTTCAAAATCTGTTTTATCTTCAATATATGATTTCAACTTATATCTAACACTACCAAAGGCTGAAGCTGGAGTGTTCTTTAACAACTCTAAATCTTCTAAAAAGTCATCTTCAATGTAAAAATCATTTTTAAGTATTCCGTTTATTCCATTTTTCATAACATACACATTCTTTATAGCTTCACTCTTAATAGCCTCACTTATTACCCCGTACGCACTAGCATTAATTACACTACTAGGTCCACCTGATTGCCCATAAATCAAATTACCTTTTAACATAAATAGTTATCTCCTTTATTAAAATTCAATTAATTATAACACAAGGTCCATATGGTATCTATATGACTATAACAAGTTGAAGTAAAAAACGACAATAATATTGTCGTTTACATTTTTTTGTATACAAGTTCACCATCAATGTAAGTTTCTAAAACTTCTATGTCTTTGATTTCCTCTATAGGACATTCATATATATCTTTAGATATTAAGATGTAGTCATCAAAGTTTGCATTTTCATCATAAGATAAATAATAACCTGTTTTAGTGTAACATTTTAAAGCATCATCAATAGTAAATGCTTCCTCTTTTAAAAATGGTGGTAAATCCGGATATTTAATTGATTTTCTTGTGATTGCCGAATATAAATTGTAAAAAGGATTCACTGGTTCAACTGGTGTATCTGTACCAAATACAGTATTCACTCCTAGTTTATCCATAGTCTGAAAAAGATACGATTCCTTATATCTTTGACCAATTCTTTTTTCGATAATAGGAATATCAGAATTTAAAAATATAGGCTGAACTTGAGCAGTTATTTTAAGTTTATTCATTCTTTTGATTTGTGATTTAGTGGCTAACTGAGCATGGATTATTGAATGTCTATGGTTAGTTCTTTTAGTAAGATTAATCGAGGATTCAATTGCTTCAATTACCATATTTATTGTTCCATCTCCAATTGCGTGAATTGCTACATCCATATTACTAGAATCAGCTATATGTACGAGTTCATTTAATTCTTTTTGGGTAAAAACTTTGATACCTTTATTAGTAATGTCATCAGTATATGGTTCATCTAAGTAAGCAGTTCTACCACCAAGCGATCCATCTGCAAGAAGTTTTAACGGTCCTAACTTAAAACCTTTATATTTCTTATTGTTATAGCCTTTATCAATAAAGTCCAATAGTTTAGCTTTTGATGGAAGATTGACTTGTTCAAGTAGTCTTACTTGTAACATGTTTTTATCATATAGTTCTTCTAAAGCTTCCATAATAATTTCATAGTCGATGTTTATTGTCGAAAAATCATCACTTCCAATGCTTGTTATTCCATTACTAAGCAATATTTTATTCGCTTCAATGAAATATTGTTTTATTCTTTCCTTTGTAGCTTTCGGAATAATTTTATAAATCAGCTCAAGAGCATTTTCAGTAAATTCTCCTGCACTGTAATTTATAGTTCCCCCATTAATTTTAGTATCTGAAGAAACATTAGCCATAGTCATTGCTTTATCATTAGCAATTAGCACATGACCACAAGCTCTAATCAATATCACTGGAACATCTTTTATTACTTCATCGATGTCTTTTTTTGTGGGATATCTATTTTCAAGCAAGTTATTTTGATGCCAGCCTCTGGCAATTATTATTTCTCTAGTTTTATGTTCTTCTAAAATTTCCTTAATCATTACTATACTTTTAGCACTTGATAAATCAACATACTCTAATGCATTTAATCCTATTCCTAAAAAATGCATATGGGAATCAATAAATGATTTCATTTTCACTTTAATCACCTCTAATTAATTATAACAAATATTATGTAATATAAAAAAGCACAAATGTGCTTTTTATTTGATTAGTTTCAGTATGTGGTCTTTATAGCCAGAGTTAATCATATCTTTTGTGATTTCAATTAATTCTTCTTCTGTTAAAAAGCCTTTTCTTAAAGCTATTTCTTCTAAGCAGGCCACTTTAATATTGTTTTCTTTTTCGTAATTTTTAACTAAAACAGATGCATCTACTAGCGAATCATAAGTTCCTGTATCAACCCAGTTAAAAGTGCTAGGAAGAAGCTCACAACTAAGATTACCTTCATCTAAATAGATTTTACATAAATCCGTTATCTCTAGTTCTCCTCTTGCTGATGGCTTTAATTTTTTTGCGTTTTTAGTTGCTCCAGGTGTATAAAAATATAAACCTGTAGCACAGTAATTCGATTTAGGATTACTTGGTTTTTCCTCGATGGAAATAACTTCTAAATTATTATCAAACTCAACTACACCAAAACGTTCTGGATCCGGTACTTCATATCCAAAAACAGTACATCTTCCGTTTTTTAAGTTTTCCTTAGCTCTATTCAGTTTATCTTCAAACCCTGCACCGAAGTAAACATTATCACCAAGAATCAAAACTGACTCATCTTGACCAATGAAGTCTTCTGCGATGATAAACGCGTCACTAATACCTTTAGGTACATACTGGATAGCGTAGTTCATATTTATACCTAAATGAGATCCATCACCAAGCAACTTCTTAAAATTTGATTGTTCGCTTTCACTAGTAATTAATAGTATGTCTTTAATTCCTATTTCCATTAAAACACTTAAAGGATAGTATATCATCGGTTTATCATAAATAGGTAATAATTGTTTGTTTACTGATTTGGTAATCGGGTATAGTCTTGTTCCAGCACCTGCTGCTAATATTATGCCTTTCATATAGAAACTCCTTCTAAAATTATAAAATTGTGTATATGTTAAACTTCTTTATATTCAGGAATGATAATTTTTACAAGTTCTTTTAAATCTAAAACATCGATATCTTCCTTAAAGTTTTTCTTGAAATCATCAAGAATCTCAAGTGTAAAACCATTGATATGGTTTGGTTCAATAAAGATTAAATCGTTTTCAGTTTTATGTGCTTCGTCCAAGTTAACTAATAACTCCTCATACATTTTTTCACCAGGTCTTAATCCAGTGAAAACAATTGGGATTTCAGTATATGGATCAAAACCAGATAACTTAATCATTTTTTCTGCTAAATCTGTGATTCTTACTGGTTCACCCATATCAAGTACGAATAATTCCCCACCTTTTGCATAAGCTCCTGCTTGGATAACTAATTGACTTGCTTCGGGTATTGTCATGAAATATCTAATAATATCAGGATGAGTAACAGTTACAGGACCACCTGACTCAATTTGTTTTTTGAATAATGGAATTACAGATCCATTACTACCTAGTACATTTCCAAATCTAACAGCTACATAGTCTGTTTCACTATTTTTATTAAAAGCCATAACAATTTTTTCAGCAAAACGCTTTGTTGCTCCCATTATATTAGTAGGATTAACAGCTTTATCTGTAGAAATTAAAACGAATTTCTCAATATTATATTTATCAGCTAAGTAAGCAATGTTATAAGTACCAAAAACATTGTTTTTTATTGCTTCTTTTGGACTTTTTTCCATTAAAGGAACATGTTTGTGTGCAGCAGCATGGAAAACAACATCTGGTCTATATTCTTCAAATATACTATCCATCCTTTTTTCATCTCTAACACTAGCGATTAAAACAATAATTTCAGGCTGATGTTTAACAGCGTTAGTTCGATACAGTCTAGCTAACTCCATCTGTAAGTCGTAAGCGTTATTCTCATAAATATCAACAATGATAATCTTCAATGGATTAAAATGTCTAATTTGGCGGACAAGTTCACTACCAATACTTCCCCCACCACCGGTAACGATAATTGTTTTTTGATCAATTAACTCTTTAATTCCAGTTTCATCTAGTTTAATTTCATCTCTTCCGAGTAAATCTTCAATTTTTACATCACGAATCTTAACTTCTTGATTTCTTGAAGTAGAAACAACTTCATAAAAAGGCGGAAATAATTTTGAATCAGCATTAGTCTCACTAATACGATTTAATAGTTTTGTTATAACATCCTTTTTTGCATTTGGTATAGCTAAAAATACTATATCAATACTTCTTTCATTTATAATATCCTCAAGTTCATTAGTAGTCCCTACTATTTCTAGTCCTTGAATATACTTTCCTTGTTTCTTTTCATCATCATCAATAAAGCAACATATATCAGTATCAAACTCGTTTGCTCTTCTTATTTCATTAAGAACTAAAACTCCAGCACTTCCAGCCCCAATTATTAAAGCTCGGTTTTTCTTCTCCTCGTAAATAAAATATTTTTTCATTATTCTAGAAAGACGGTAAAATAATCTAACGATTATTGTTGAAAAAGAAGCAATGAATAGAGCTGTAATATAAAATCCAAGTTCCATATGATTTTCAAAAGCCATAGATACTATGAAGTAAGATGATAAAGTGGCAATTGAATTTGCGATTACACCTTTTATCAATTCTTCAAGTCCAGCAAAATCCCATAACGATTTATACATTCCAAACAATTCAAAGATGATCCAGTATATGAATACTACTATTGGCATTTCCCTAATAAATCTTTCCAATAAACCTAAGGTCAAATCGAAATTATTTTGTAATGATAAAGCAATAAAAAATGAAAAAGAAATCACTGCAGCATCTAGCAAAAACAACATTATTGTCTTAGCATTAAAATGCGTAATGATTTCTTTTACAACTGTTTTTTTACTTTTCTTCATAGATTAATCACCCTTGCTAAAATTATTTTTATATATAAAAAGACATTTAATTATCTATATTTTTTAACTTATATATTATACCATAAATTATATACTAATATAAGGGTATATATATGAATTTTTAATGAATATTGTATTGATAAATAAAAAAATAACCAAAAAAAATGGTTAGAATTTTCTAACCATTAAATTTTTTATTTTTCCCAATCATGTTTGAACAATACTATTACAACTGATAATCCTGCTCCAGCTAGTAATCCAATTGCACTATATAACTTAACATTTACATTAGATTGGTATTCAGGTGCCATTAAAGGTTTAATAATACTACTTGTAATATAATCATTATATTGTACTAATAATTCATTAGCATCACTAACAATTGTATCTAACTTAGTATTAGCAGAACTGATTGCAGCTTCAACAATTACAGCTTCGTCTTCTTGTTGTTGCAAAGTTACATTGAAATCAATATCTTCACCTTTTAAACGGTCTATTTGCATTTGTAAATAATTAATATCTTGCTGTAATTCAGCTATTGAACTTTGTAATTCAATTATTGATTTCAACAATGTTTGATAATATGTGTCGATTGTTAAATCATTATCAACTCCAGGTATTATAATTGTTGCAGTTTCACCCTCATAATTATTTAATAAAAGTTGAATGTCAGCCTCTTTAGCCTCTTGCTTATCAAGTTCAAGTTGCTTAACATCAACATCATAAGTATATTTTGTAATTAAATAATCTACATCTTTTGAAAGCATGTAAGTGTTAGTTCTAGAAATAATTTGATTTAATTCTAGGCTTTTTAATAACGAAGTTTGAACTAGAATATCACTAAATCCGATTCCTCGATCCCCTGAGATTTGTCCAACAAAACCTGGATCCTCCGATACTCTTAAATTCATAATACTATCAACTAAGTTTACTTGCTGATTTAAAATTTCATAAGCTTCAATATAATCATAACTAGCAAAATCAGTATTTGTATAATCTAAAATAATTCTTTGATTAATATATTTTTTTTCAAAATCTGATCTAAACTCTTCAAGAATGTTGTTAAGTAAATCTCTTCCTTCATTAACAGATATATTCAACCCACCATTATTCAATGTTAAACGGTAGTTAGTAGCATAATAACTCATTTGTTCACCATTCTCGATAGCTTGTTGAATTAACGTAGCTATATCGTTTGGCACAATTGGGTCTAATACTAAATTACTTCTAACATCCCCTGCGTTCATTCCCTCTAACTCAGTCTTAGCTATTGCAGCCGTTATAATATAAGGCTCTATAGCTTCAGTATACTCATAACGAGTTCCATCAGGATAGTTACCTGCACTAATTCCACTCCATTGCATTGTTACTACTGTAGTAATCTGACTTGTCATATTGTCATAAACAATACTTGCAGTAAATGCTACTAGTAAGAAAGCAGCACTCATAACAATAATTAAAAATTTACCCTTCCATACAACATCAAATAAATCTTTTAAACTAATTTCTCTTTCTTCCATGTGGTTGCCCTCCTAAAATATTAAATTAAATACTTTATTCAAAATTCCGGTAAAGATACCGAATATAAATGATAAAATAATGAATACTAAAATTGCCATTAAAAAATTTCGAATAGTACCGCTTGTTCTAACTCCGAAAAATAATATTATCCATACTACAATATTTAATACTGGTATAGCCATTAAAACTAATAAAATCATCCATTCAAGTGTGCTAACCTTGTTGCTTCTAAACATTTTTTCTCACCTCTAATGTAATTATATATTATGATAAACATTTAGATATGACTAAATTGTGAATATCTTTTTAAATATTATAACACTTTACCAGTTTAAAGAAAAGATTTAAGACAATAACATGTAAAAAAGCTAATCTAAAAATTATAAGAAACATCCATAAACTAACGTTTTTAGACAAAAAAATAAACCACTTTAGCGGTTTATTAAGATGCAGCAGCAAATATCGAAGCTATAAACCCAAACCATAAAACTACCCCAATTACTGCAATCAGTATATATGCAATAATCATATTCCTAAAAGTTGCATTTGTTTTTGATGAAAGTAAAGCGTATAAAATAAACACTACATTTACAAATGGAATAATTAGTAAAACATAAATAATAAGCCAATCGATTACTGATAGATTTTTCTTGCTCAACATTAAATTTACCCCCTTTTCTAAATTACTCTCTTTTTTATAATTACAACATATTAACCAGTATTTAATATATAAATTTTTGAATGTGTTATAATATATAATTAAGGGGTGATTTATATGTCTTTCGCAAGATTTTTTGATCATGATACAAATATTAACTTAGCAGCTACTATGTTTAGTATTCATCATCTAATTTATGCTTCTACAGCTGTTATAACTGTTTTTATAACTTTAAAATTTGCTAAGATGATTCACAACAGCGTCCATGAGAAAGCATTTAGAATTGGATTTATTGTAGTCCTATTATTTTTAGAACTTAGTTATCATATTCACAATTGGACATATCCTCGATTTAGTGTTCCACTTAATATTTGTAGTTTTGCATTATTTATGAGTGTGTACTTACTTGCTACAAACAATAAAAGAATATTTAAATATGTGTTCTTTTTCGGTACACTTGGAGGAATCCTCGCATTAGTATTACCTACAACACTTGGATATACATATTATAATTTTAGATACTATCATTTTTGGTTTGTACATTCGTTATTAATCGCTGTGCCTTTATATTATTATTCAGGATATAATTATAAGGTTAACTACAGAGATTTACTTCATGTATACTCAACTGTTGTTTTAGCTACAATCCCAATCTTTTTGTTTAATAGTTTATTTAACACTAATTACTGGTTCATTAATGAAATCCCTGATAATGTTTCCACATTTTTCCCGAATTTTTATGTATATATTTTTGTTTGGTATTTTACAGTTTTCTTTTCGATGAATCTTCTATATTTATTTACAAAACAAAAGCCCTCTTAATGAGGGCTCTTTTTATAAGGGAAAATCCGCCTCTCGGCGGATTAAGGAAGGGGATGTGTGAATAATATAAATATTATTCACCATGCTATGTAAGGGATAAGTAATGCGACTATGTCGCACCTTAAATATAACATATTAATAAATGTAATGCAACTAAGATGATGTCATTTCTAAAAAAAAGAGAGTATTGAATAACTCTCTTTTAATCTATAACTTACTTAATTAGTCGTAATAACCATCATCATAATTGTCATCTTCTTGCATCATCATTACTAACAATAATTTTGATAAATAGAAGTTGTCATTATCAACTTTAACCAATAATCCATCAAGAGTTGTTTGTGTTGGAACTCCACCATCAAAAATAATATCTAAAGCAGTCAAAGTAATAGGTTCAGTTAGAACGCTAGTTCCATCAGCCCAATAAAGGTTTATCGAATATGTTGGTTCAGATATTGTTCCGCCAATTGTGATAGTTGACATTTCATTGTCAAATACTTCATTTAAATAAACGTAATAATTATCTTCAAAATCAGTTAAAGGCATTACTGCTTGAGCTACAGGGAATTCTAACGGGTTGCTCATATAGAAATATGAAACGTCATCAAGCATACTTCTTACTTCGCCTAATAAAGCTAATTTTCCTAACTTGTCAAATACAGGATTCATATCAACAAAAACAGTTGGAGCTATAATTTCAATATCCTTTTTATAATCTTGCATGATTTTTACAGTATTAAATGTTGGTACACTATATTCCAAATCATCACTATTCATATCTTCATCAATTTGCGCCATACTGTTCATAAATGGAGCTAAATCAATTTCCATATGCATTTCATTAAGATTTGAAGGATCATATAATGACATCATATTAATATTTGCTAATAAACCTAAATTATCTTTAATCATTTGATACTCTTCAAACGTTTCACATTCTTCACCTATAGGACAATTAATGTTTTCTACATAAGGTAAATCGAAAGATTCAAAACCATCAAGATAATTATAAGCATCTAATAATAAATCATCAAATAAATCATCATACATAGTATTACCCATAGTCATATTAGTTTGGATAGTTAAATCTTCATTTTTAACTAAATCAACAGTGCTAACACCCATTTCTATATATGTACTCATATCAAAATATTTATCAAACACTGATAAATTTTCAAAAGCGTAAGTAATATCATCAGCGATATATTTATAATCTTCTAAGAATAATACAGTTTCACTAAACGGAGCAAGCATACTTGCTTGAATAGGATTTGTAGTTTCTAGAACACTTATATATAGATCAAAAGCATCTTGACCCGCATAAATCGCATTATATAACGCTTCTACATCAATCATTGTTTCAAGTTCTAGTTGTTCAATATCTACAGCTAATAAAGCTTCTACAAATGAAGCAAAATCAAATCCAGGAATAGTTTCAAAATCTGGTTGATTTATAATTCCTTCAACTATATAATATTGAATCAATAAATCTTTATCTGTTTGTGTAGCAGTTTCTAAATATCCCAACAATCCATTAGCAGTTATAGCTGCTGTAGTAGCTGGTACATCTAATCCTCTTAATGTTAAATCCTCAGTATCTAAGTTAAGTTGTTCAACCATACCAGGAGCTAACAATACTAAATCTAAACCTTCTAATATTTGAGCAAAATCAGTTGCATCTAATAAAGTTTTGAAAGTATCAAAATCTTCATTTGCAAGGGCTGTAACCATCTCATCAATGTCAAGACCTACAGTTAAAGGATCAAGATCTAATTCTGTAATAATATCATCTCTGAAATTATCAAAGAAATCTGGACCATTCATATGTAATAAAGTATCTTTCAAGAAATTGTTTAGTAATTCCATCTTAACGATATCGTTTAAGTTATCATCAAAACTCAGTTTAATCCAGTCTTCAGTAACTCCAAAAGCATCTAATGCATCTACAACTTCTGTAGGCAAATCACCATTTGTTTCAATAAACTCTTTGATTGAATCAATGTTTACATAAACATAAACTCCAGTATCAGTATAATGATAAATCATTTCCAAATCTAAAGTTACTCCATCAATAGTAGCTTCTTGTAATCTATACATCATAGTCGAAGTTTCAGTTTCAACCATTCTGTCAGTCATTTTAATATTCATAGCTTGGTTTTCACCATCACTAGTCATATCCATAACTACTTCAGTAACAATTTCCATTGAACCTGATTCGGTTATCAAATTCATCATTGTACTTAAATGTGTAACATCACCATCCCAAGTTTCTATAACAGCATCCGCCAGTATTTCTTGAGGTGTTCTTGTATCTTCAGGGTCTTTATCTAACAAATTACATGCAGATAATGTAAATGTAAATATGGCAAGTAATAATAATGATAGTATTTTCTTCATTTTTATTTCACTCTCCTTAATTTTAATATAATCACACCTTATTTTACCAAAAAAATATGGATATAGTGTGAATAATACTACTTACTATATATAATATGTCTAAATATTCATTTGTTTTTCAAACTATTTTGTAAAAAACATATCTTATTTAGAATAAATAAATATTGTAGTATAATACTTATAGAGGTGAGAACATGAAACTTTTGTATAAAGACCAAATAAAAAAACTAAAAAACAATAAATTGTTCTTTTTTAGTTTGGTTTTTATTATCTCCTTAGTTTCAATGACATATACTGTTACTAAAACCAGTGTTACACAATTAAAAAGAAATTATCAAGAATATGTCGACTCCCAAAATATCGAGGATTTTTATTTCGGAATGAAAAACTTTGATATTAATTTCCTAAATAGTAATCAACAACTTGATTTATGTATAGATTTGGACATTTTACTTGAATGTAGTTTTGTCAATTTTGATGACCCAATTGAGGTTAACGAAATAAATACTGTAATATCTGATTTGTTATATGATAATCAAGATTTATATGAAAACATGATGGATCAAGTAGTTAGTAATTTTAATCAGGAGTTCTATTTTGAGATAGAAAAAAGCTATATTGTCAATGTAGAAACGAATGATCATGTCTTCAAATTTTTATCAATGAACTCAAAAATTAACATACCTTATCTAGTTTCTGGTAGTCTACCTATAAACGATAATGAGATAGCGATATTTGAGACTTACGCACTTAAAAATAATCTTTCATTAGAAGACACCATTACAATTAATGACAATATATATACTATTAAAGGATATATTTATGCTCCAGATTTTATTTTGCCAATGCTTACTTTTAGTAGTGTTACTCTTGATGAAAGTAGACAAACTATTGTCTATACAAATGAAAATACTGTTAAAAGTTTAAATCAAGATCCATTTATTAAATACTCAGTTACAGGTGATATCACTCAAATATTTGAAGACTTTGGATACGAAGATATCTTAAGCTCTGATTTGAGCTATCTTGGTAAAAATCTTCAGTTGATATCAATAATTGTACCAAGAGAAGTTAATTACCGAATCGTATCAGTTTTAGAAGAAACAGAAAACGCAGAGATTTTTGCTGATATATTCTTAAGCATGTTTGTTGGATTCATTTCTTTAGTGATTTTGATTTTCTTAAAAAAACATGTAGAGGACAATAAAATTGATACTGAAACACTACATAAATTAGGCTATTCAAAAAACGAATTAACAAAAATGCTTATGGTCTTTCCGTTTATACTAAGTCTTTTTGTCTTTTTTGGTTATTTGCTTGGGATTACTATCTCAAATATTTACTTTGATGATTATTCTGCTAGATACTTATACCCTAAAGCAGATTTTGAGTTTTCATTAGTTATCTTCTGCTTTGCAACAATAATTCCGGTTGTTCTAATTAACTCATCTAGCTATATTTTTATTAGAAATTCTTTAAAAACACATACTAAAAAACCTCCGAGAATAAAATTTAAATTATTTAAATATACACCATTTAAAACCATCATCACTTCCTTTATAATTTTACTGTCTATATCAACAATGACGATTTTTAGTATCAATGCAAATAATATGTTTACTGATTTTGTTGATTATACTAAAGTAGGAAATAATTATGAAAACATGGTTTTATTCAATATTATGAAGAATGAGCCTTTAGATGACATCAGTGAACCCTTCACTAGAGTCAACACAGTAATAACTAATATAAACAGTGATACCATAAACATTAAAACCTCACTTTACGGGATTGAACCAAATAGCACATATAAGAATTTAATAGATGATGATTCTTCAAAAAATCTTTTGTTGAATGATGGAATAATTATAAGTGAGTATTTAAGCAGTTTATATAAAATATCTATCAACGACATAATTACATATAAAATCGGCGATTTAGAATATAGTGATATTGTTGTTGGCATAAGCAATGAACTAATTGAGTCTAATATGTACACAGCAATTATGAAAGTCAATCAATCATTTAATCTTGATGAAAGTTACTATAATGGTACATATACTCAAAACACTAATTATCAGGATGACGATATTAGAAGTATTCTTAATTATAATCAATCAATATCACAATTAAAGAATTTATTAAAAATATCTAGTGTTATCGTTAATTATATTCTATATTTATCAGCTGTCTTGAGTGTCTTTGTTTTGTTTGTTATTATTTATTTATACCTTATTGAAAATGAAATTAACATCGCAATATTAAAATCTGTAGGTTACAACAATAAAGAAATATTCAAAAAGTATGTTTTGATAATATTACTCATTTTTATTATTACATATTTAATCGCAATTCCAATCAGTCTTATTATGATTGACTTACTGCTTGATGTTATTATGAAACAAATAGGCTATAAACTAGTGCTCAACATAAATATATATAAAACATTATTAAATTACTTTGTTCTTCAAAGTGTCTTTATTCTTTGTATAGCAATAATTAATAGATATTTTAACAAAGTTTCAATTTCTTCAATAATTGGGAAAAATGTGACCTAAACATTTATAGTAGTCATTGACAAATAATCTCCAAAAGTGATATTATAGTAATTGACCAATGGAAAAATATTAGACAAATCTGAAAGGGTGAAAATATGAGTGAGTTTATACATTCAGAAGACTTAAGGAAAAACCGAATATTAGATGCAGCATTAGTAGAGTTTGCAGAAAAAGGTTATAAAAAAGGTAGCACGAATACTATTGTTAGAACTGCTGAAGTTTCAAAGGGACTGTTATTTCATTATTTTGGTAGTAAGAAACAATTGTTCATTTACCTTTATCAATATGCAATGAGTGAAATTACTAAGGAGCTATTTGAAAGAGTTAACCTAAAAGATAGAGATGTCTTAAATAGAGTTAAAACAAGCGCACTTTCAAAAATTCAATCATATGAGGAACATGAGTTATTTGTTAAGTTCTTTGATCAAGTTAAAGAAGTAAAAGATGAAGAAATATTACTAGCTTGTGAGATAATAGCTGAAAGTGAAAGCAGTAATGCTTTTAAGAAATTGTTTGAGAATATTGATTATTACTTATTTAAGGATAGC
>Ga0193951_1000864_pt1 | contig 13583 bp, 32 predicted proteins | sample BB_2_MG_FD_140370 | JGI IMG/M metagenome (GOLD analysis project Ga0193951, IMG submission 140370) | Microbial mat bacterial communities from the Broadkill River, Lewes, Delaware, United States - BB_2_MG | ecosystem: Environmental > Aquatic > Freshwater > River > Microbial mats | place: USA... | reverse complement strand
TTTGCTCTTCCATAGTTATTTGTTTAAGTAGTTAATAATAAATTCACGCCCTTTTTCAGTCCAATAAGTATGTATTGAAGTTTGTGTATTGCCTTGTTTATCCTGATAGGTATGTGTTTTTGTTTTAGCGTATCCTTTGTCTTGATGTTTTGAATATAAAAGCCATGTTCCGGATTGTTTGTACTGTATCTTCGCTTCATGCAATTTCTTATTTAGAGTTATTGCACTCATGCCTAAATCCTTTGCAATCTCATTAGTTGTTAGTAATGTTTCTGACTGCAAAACATTATCATAGTAATTAACTTTAGGTGCTTGCAGCTCTAATTGCTTGGCTTGGTCGGCTGCTAATTGTAAAGCTTCGGCAAATGATTGAGGTATAGCCGGACTTTGCTTTAATTGCTTTTCGCATTCAATAAAATATTTCCTTGCTTCCTTGCCTCTATCGGTTCTTTGAAGCATTGATATTTCTTTTGCGCAATCTAATGTTAATACATAATCAATGTTAAAAGATTGATTTTCAGAGGACATTTTTGTCCAGTCTATATTTTCATCAAATCCGTATTCTAACATTCTAGGCATCCACTTATGAAATGGGGTTTCAACTTCAAGAAAATTATATAAATCCCTTGCATTAACTGCCTTTTTGCCGTTGTTTTCGGTTATTTTAATTATTTCTTTCATCTTCCAATCCTTTTTTTATTAAACGTCTGATTTCAAAATTAACATTGCCATCACTATTTTTAAGTGCTGATTCTTTTACTTTTTCAAGTAAGCTTGGTTGTATTCCTAGCGAATGAGGGATTAATTTTTCTTTCTTCATAATTGCATTTTTAAATTACTTCATAAATGTATGTATAAAATAATTGTGAAGCAAATATAAAAACACTATAAAATATTTGCATATTAAAAATATATCACTTAGATTTGTTGAAACTAAAACGATAAAATAAAACGATATGAAACAGATTTTTAAATCACACAGAGCTACAACATTATTTTTTAATGATAATGTAAGCACTCAATCTATAGCAACGTGGATAAACAGCGAATTAATTACAGGTTGTGATCTTTTCGGATTAAACGAAGCTCATTCATGCAGAGCTAAAACAATTAATGATGACGAGATAATTATATCTGGTGATGAAGATTGTTTGGATTTGCAGATAGAGTTAGTAACAGTAATAATTTAATAGATGGACACATACACAATAAAAAAGGCTTATCATTGGACTGATGATAGAGAGATAGTAATAACCAGTGAAAATTTAATATACTCTGAACTTGGCAGTAATCATTCTGGATGTCAATGTACCAATGTTTATAATCAGGAATTAATCCATCAAAAATGCCGTAAAATAGCCGATTTAATAAGAGAAATAGAACAATTAAATAAATAGATATGGAATACTGGGATTACGAATATTATAATGGATCTTTAGAAGATTTTATCGTTGAATTAACATCGAAAAGAAAGGTTATAAAATGCGTAACTATACTTAAATACGCAACGACAAAGAACAAAGCTAGTCATGATTATTTATTTCCTATAAGAGCTTTAGTTATTTACAACTAAATGGATAAACGATATGAAAGAACTAAAACAAGCCTAAATAATGGCAATAGGAAACATCTTGACATATCAGGAATTAATGGATTATGCTGATGTTTTCGACCCTAAGATAGGTCAGTTATTAATTATAGATTTTCATTTATTTTAAATTAGAGATATGAGACAGATTAAATTTAGAGGAAAAATAAGAAAGACTGATATGTTGGTTTATGGATTCTTTTTTATTAATAGTATTGGAGAATCTAAAATAATTGAAACAGGCGATACTCCACAAACTATGTCAGACCCATGCGGAGGTTCTTATATAGAATATCATAGCGTTGATATTAATACTGTATGTCAATTCACAGGATTAACAGATAAAAACGGTGTAGAGATTTATGAAGGTGATGTTATTAAGCGTATTGATACAGGCAGCACTTTTGTAGTTATATGGAAAAATGATTGCTATGTAGCTAGACGCAAATATGATAACTGGTTAGAACGAGATGTAGAAAAAGAGAAAAAAGATTCAGCACTCCATTTTACGACTACATTTAAAATTGAAGTAATAGGAAACATACACCAAAACAAATAAATATGAGACAAACAATTTGGAAATTTGAAACGCCTTTTGAAGGTAAATTCAGTATTGAAATGCCAAAAGAAAGCGAAATACTATGCGTGCAAACAGATAAGAAAACTAATATGCCCTGCATTTGGGCTTTAGTTTATCCTGAAAACGAAAAGGAAGAAAGGGTTTTTGAGTTATTCGGAACTGGAATAGGAATAAATAGTGATATTCATAGAAAGTATATAGGTACTTATCAATATCAAAAAGGTGATTTTGTCGGACATATATTTGAAAGATTTTAGCCATGAACTGCGATAATAAAATAGAAATTAATAAGCAAATAAATTAATATCGATGGATTTCAATAGTAATAATGAAATAATAATACTAGGATGCAATTATCATACAAAATGGCAGAAAGAAAAAGGAATGAGGTTTGTGTTGCATTCTGTTAGCGGCTCGGTATGCTTATTGAAAACTAGGAGAACAAATAAGCAATTTAAAACAAATATAGACGACTTGATATTTATAAAAACAAAGCACAATATAAATAAGGGTATATCTATAGCAGGAGGATGTGATTATTTGAGAAGAGAGTTAAATAAATTGTACATTAATTAAATAAAGTATTATGGAAGAAAAGAAAATTAAAAGAGAATCAATTTCTGAGGAAATTAGATATGTTTGGAAATGTCCTAATTGTGGAGATTGCAACGAATCAAATGAAGACCCGGATTATGAAGAAGAATTTTACTGTGATGGGTGCGGTGAATCATTTGAATTTGAAGATTAAATAACAGCCCCTTAATTGGGGCTTTTTTGTATATTTAAGTAAACTGAATACTATTGAACTGAATTTTAGCATATAAAAATTAGTTAAAACAAACTCACAAAAACAAGTGTTAAGAACGAATTTAAATAAGCATTACTGCACTATTTGAAAAGAATCTAAATAATATTAACTTTGCTATATTATTAAAATACAAAAATATGGCCTTAAAGGATATTTTCAAACCAACTAGGAAAGCACAAATACCCACAAATACGCCCCAAAAAATACAAAATTACAGTCAATTCAATGGTGTTTTTTATTTAAATCAGAACACTCCTATCTGGATAAATACATCTAATCTTGTAGAAATAGGAAGGCAATTTGAAACTAATCCTGTTCTTTATTCAGTAATCACAACAGGAGCCAATTATATAGCCAATGGAAGGGTTAAGCTAAGAGATGTTAATAATGGCGAGATAATCACGCAGGATAACGCAAGGTTTAATAAGAGTCTAAAAAACAACCAGATAATTCAAAAGGCGTTTAATTTAATAAATAACCCTAACCCACTTAACAGCCGTTGGGAGTTTATGCAGAATTATCTAGTCAACAAATGGCTATTCGGTAATGCTTTCATTTATGCAAATAACAGCATGATGGAGACTAATATAAAAAACGTATCTGCATTATGGAATATATGGCCCCAATACATGAGTGTCGTGCTGACTGGACAGTATTTCTCAGCGCTAAAACAAGAAGATATAATAGAAAAATGGGTGTGGGGTACTAATGCATTTAATAAGAATGCAGCGTGGAAACCTTCTGAGATACTACATAGGAAAGATGTCAATATTTCGATATCCAAGCAGGAAGATATAATCTTTGGAAAATCACGCATAGAAGCACTTAATAAGCCACTTTCAAACATAAAACTAGCTTACGAAAGCGAGAATAATGTAATGCAGTCTAGAGGTGCAAGATACATTGTTTCTTCAGGTAAAGATGATAGCGGTACGGTGCCAATTCAGCCAAGAGATAAAAAAGAAATACTTGATGAATTAGGTAAAAATTATGGTCTTGCTGACGGGCAGAGTCAAGCTATAGTGGTTACCGGATTAACTAACATTACGCCAATAGACCAGGATATCCGTAAGCTAGGTATTTTCGAAACAATAGCTACTGATTCAATGGCTGTATCCAACGCTTATCATATACCCCACGACATTATAAAATATAACCTCACTGGATCTACATTTGACAACCAGGATGCAGCAGAAAAAAGAGCTTATCAAAATGCAGTCATGCCAGAATATGACGACTTGATAAACGATTTAAACGATTTTCTTTTGATGCGTGATTTTGGCTATGAATATATACCAGATTGGAGCGCTGTTCCTATCCTGCAAGAGGACATAAAGGAAAAAGCATTAGCAAATAGGCAAATTTCGCAATACTATAAAGAGTTATTTATGGCTAATGGTTGCACCCTTAACGAGTGGAGGATTGCTGTAGGCTTAAATGAAGAAACATGGGGCGGAAAGCGCATGAGTGAAATGGATGAAAGTGAAATAACTGTAATATTAAATAGACCAATTCAGGCACCTATTGAGTAGCTTATTTGGAATTAATCTAAATAAAAGTTAATTTTGTTGTAAATTAATAGATTATGAAAGACGAAATAAAAGATTCTTTTCAAGATAACAATAAAATGATTGACGATCTGCGCAAGCGCAAAGCAAATGTCATAAAAAAAGGTAAAGAAAAATATCAAGATAAATTAAAGTCTATTAATTCAGGTAAGGATATTTTAAAATAAATAATAATGTATAAATGCAAAGAACTAAATACAGAATTTGAAAGCAAAGCTGAGATGTTTAAGTCTTTGCGCGATAATCACAAAGATATTATAGCAGCTAAGAAAGCTCAAATATATAATTCTAAAAGAGGTGAAAATAAAGGTGGAATAAAGGTAGTTTCAATTAATAATAAATTAAATGGGACTATTAAAGGGTTAGATATAGATGATGATTATTACTACGTAGCTGTAAATACTACAAGAATACTTGATTCACACGAAGATGTAAGCATAGATGGATCATGGAGCAAGACAGCTAAAGAGCAACAGGGTAAAGTATATTTAGTATTCAATCATGATTTTGATCCTACAAAAGTAATAGTAGCTAAAGAGGATATTGAAATATTACTTGTTAAAATACCTTTTTCCGCATTAAATAGACCTTATGAAGGAGATACTGAAGCATTAATTTATAAGTTCAGAAAGGATAAGGTAATTAGCCCCCTGGCTAAAACATGGTTTGAAAGAAAGTTAGATATTGAAGCCAGTGTGAGACTTAGATATATTAAGATATTATATGCTGCTAATTCCGATGAGCCGGAGGACAAAGAATTTAAAAAGAATTACGAAAAATATTATCCAATAATTGCAAATAAAGAAGATTTTAAAGAAATACATTATTTCTATGCTGTATTGGAACAACAGAATATTTTAGAATCTAGCTTAGTGTTAGCAGGAAGTAATGGAGCAACTGGATTAATACAAGGAGAAAGTAAAGATCAGCCGCTATTTAGCACTGATAAAACAGATAACGAGCCGTCAGAACAGGACACTCAAAAAGATTTAATTAACGAAATTAAAAATTACAAATTTATTTAATCATGACAGAAGTAGAAAAAAATGCAATGCTCGATAGCGTAAAGGAGCAAAATAAGGCACAATTAGCTGAATTCAAAGCAGAATTCAAGCAGCTGGCAGACGACAACCGTAAGGGTTTATTAACAGATGAAGAGGCCCAAAAAAAGTTTAGTGAAATTACTGCTAAATTAGAAAAGTTTGACGCTGAGAAGTTCGAATCATTCAAAGACTCACTTGATAAATTGGAGAAATCAATTCAAGATCAAGGCGCAGAGTTACTGAAAATGAAAGATAATGGCATCACCGGCGAACAAGGGAAAACCTTTAGAGCTGAATTAAAAGAGATCCTTGAAACAGAAGATTTTAAAGCTTTTGTTGATTCTAATGGTAAGAAGAAAGCATCCTTTAATTTAAAGGCTGTATCTATTACAGATGATTACACTGGGACTAGTCGTGTGCATATCACCACTCGTGATTCTCGCGTTGTTGATCATCCCGAAGTAATGCGTTTAAATATCCGCGATTTATTGACAGTTATGCCAGCAGATTTACCTTATTTGGCATTTACTGAAGTGTATGACTGGGATAGAAAAGTTGGCGTAAATACTGAAAATGGCGAGTTAGCTGAATCTTCTTTTAAAGTTCGCGAAGCCGTTGTAGATGCAAAAAGAATCGGTACTCAGGTTCCAATCTCTAAGCGTATGTTGCGTTCTGCTTCATTTGTGATGAATCATTTGATGCAGCGTTTACCAGCTCAGGTAAAGTATTATGAAGATTTTCAGTTATTGTGGGGTGATGGTCAGGGTAATAATGTAACAGGTATTTTTAAAGTAGCGCAAGATTTTGCTTCTATTGTAAATGCTTCAATTACTGGAGCCGCTGGATCTGTTGCTTCAGTAGCCTCTTATGATAGTGGTGCCAAGTCTTTAGTGACTTTCGCAGCTAATCAGTTAATCAATAATGGAGATACTATCACAATCGCAAATGCACCAAATGCTGGCTATAATAAAGCTCATAAAGCTATTGTTATTAGTCCTACTCAGATAGTTATTGATGAAGCTTATGCAGCCGGAACTACTGCCGCATGGGCATTTACAGTTAATAGTCCTTTCAAGGATTCTATTGCCGCAGCTCAGCAGATTGATGTTTTAAAAGTAGCTAAAACGCTTGTTACACAACAGGAGTATTCAGCCAACGGTATTGTATTGAATCCTGTAGACGCTACTTTGATCGAGACGTTAAAAGGTAATGATGAGCATTACATTGATGTTAATAGATTAGAGAATGGTGTACTGACTATCTCAGGGGTGCCAGTTGTTGAGACTACCGCTATGCCTGCTGGTAAATTTGCTGTAGGTGATTGGGCCATGGCTGCTGCTCTTGGTCAATTTACAGAGCTTACTTTAGAGTTCTCTGAATCTACACAGGAGAAATTGACTAATTCAGTTGTTGCAATTATTCAAGAAGAGGTGTTATTCCCGATTTACAATAAGTATATGTTTGTTGTTGGTGATTTCACTACTGCTAAAGCTGCAATTGCTGTATAATGGCTGTATTAACAATCATAGGGGATGTAAAGAGGCTTGAAACAATAGTAACAAGTAATAGACTTGTAGCTAAGAAATACGGCCTTAAAATGTCCTTAAAAGATAATAAGGAGGGCGAAAGCTCTCCTTTAGAAAACGATCCAAAGCCAAGCAAGAGAGGCCCAAAACCAAAAGCTGATAAATAATGAATTTAATAGATCATACATATTTTCAAAAGCGCCTTACAGCAATTCCAACTATTAAAGAAGAGGTTTTGCAGGATTTAAATGATCATATTGAAAAGTATGAGCCAGAGTATTTGTATAGCGTGCTTGGTGTTGATCTAACAGATGAGTTTTTAGCAGCTATTGAAGCTGGCTCTACAGACCAAAGATGGCTGGACTTACTTAACGGTGTTGTATTTGAATATAATGACATAAAATACAAATGGGGTGGATTCAATAATACTATTAAAGAATCTCCTATAGCTTATTATGTCATGAATTATTTTATAAGAAGTAATAACACTTTATTTACTGGAATTGGAACTGTTACTAGTAATTCTGAAAATTCAGACAGATCAGGCCCAACGGTTAAACTTGTTGATGTTTGGAATAAAATGGTAGAGCAGAATGAAATACTAGTTCTTTTCATAGAAAGTAGATACAGTGATTACTCCACTTATGCACCGTTCGATTCGTTAATATATAAAATGAATATTTATGGCATCTAGGGACTATGATAATGTGATATTAGTAGACATAATTGGAGCTGTCATAGATTCAATGCGCGAAACTGATACTATTACAGGAAGCGTTGAAACTTCGCCAGGTATTTATGTTATTGATAGTAAAAACGGGTTGAAAGACTTCGATTATATTACTATTGATGATGTTGATTATCAAGTTAGTTCTGTATCTGACACTAATTATACAATAAATAGCGATCCCTTATTAGATTTCACAGGAAAAACATGGAAAGCTAAGGCACCTTATTATCTACACGGCCATCCGCTAGAAATAGTTAATAGGCTTAATAAGAAAAATAAAGGTGTTTATTCTTACCAAAGATATCCATTAATAGCATTATTTCAAGATTTTGAAGAGCCTATAGGTGATGATTTAGCGTTATACGCTACGCCATCGCCAACTTTTATCATAGCTAATTTAACAAGGCCAGAAATAACAGCTGATGATAGATACGACCGAAATTTTAGGGATGTTCTATATCCGCTTTATTATGACTTTCTGAATAAGCTATATGAAAATAGAAGTTTTCTATTGAGAGATCCGCGCACAATTAATCACACAAAGATAGATAGATTGTATTGGGGGACTTCAGCGGCCAATAAGAATGAAAGTAATATTGCGAATGATTATTTAGATGCTATAGAATTAAATAATGTTGAACTACCTGTTGTAGAAAATAGGTGTAAATACTAAAAAAATTATGTCACAAAGTTATACAGTGGACTGCGATAAGTTCACAAAAAACACAGGAACAAATAAACTATGCCCGGATATCTCAACTATCGCAGGTTATATAGTTTGTCCTTACAATTATTCTATTGCTACTAAGGATTTGGCTAAATTAGCTGCTACTTGGGAGGCTGCAATACAAGCAGAAAAAGCGAATAGAATCTATCCTTTCCCTCCTGTATTCAATTTTGAAGATCAGAGTGAAGAGTTGGTATTACAAGAAGGTACAACTAGTACTATATTCGTTAGAGAAGGAAAGATTAGATTCGAGTTTCAGCATGCATCAGGTCGATATAAGCATGAGGCATTGAGATCACATAGTTTGCAGGATGTATCAGTTTACCTTATCGACCAGAATAACAGAATACACGGAACCACTAAAGACGGAATCACATTCGATGCCCAAAACCTAGAGCAGTTTATCATTGATAAATTAAAGATCAATAACGGAACTGAAGGGACTATCACTAGTGTAACAATGGTATTTTCTGACTCTGGTAAATGGCAGGATAAACCAGCCGTGCTAGATACTAGAGATGCAGATTTCAACCCATTGTCATTGGAGGGTCTTACTGATGTGTATTTAGCTGAAACAGGAGTTTCTACAGGATCAGCTGTAAAAATAGAAGCTGAGGTGTGGCATTCTGGCATTAAGGTTAATGGATTAAGTACTACTGTAGGTGAAGATTTTATAGTGAAAAATGCATCAGGAGTAACACAAACAGTTACAACTATTGCAGACGAAGGAGATGGAGTATATTTATTCTCATTCTCTACTCCATTAGGACAAGGCACATACACATTTGATTTAGTGCCATCAGACACTATGGCGACTAAGGGTTATGAAGCACGTGAACCGGCAACTGTAATTATCTCGTAATGATAAATAATCTAAAGCTACCATCCGGCAAGGTTATAAACATTTACGGAATGGATGTGAGCGAAAAGGAGTTTATTAAATTCCTAGAAGGTCAAAATCCGTACAAAGAGATGGTTTACAAGGAAAGAATAAAGGCTTTGAAGGACGATTTTAAGGTCTACGAGAAGAACAAACCGAAAGGAAAGAAAGAGGAAGAGGGCAATTAGCCCTCTTTTTTTATATTTTAATATCTATCCGTAAATTGGAGTAGAAATCATCTTCAAAAACAAATTCAATATCTTCAATATCAGGATGTGAACACACGAAATTATTTAATAATTTTTGAATATCATTTTTCAACTTATCCCTATCTTCTTTTATCTTATCTAGTTTATCCATAATATTCTAATAATAAATTAATATTCTCTTCTATACTATCAAATTTTTTAATTATCTCTTCCATCATTGACTTTTTGTTTAACCCAACGCTCTTTAAAAGCCTTGAATGACTCAGTTTTTCCTAACACACCGCATAACGCAGCCGACATGCCGTGAAAGTTAGGGTCTGGATAATTAGTTTTGTATCTGCTTATTCTTCTCATCACGTAATTACGCTTGTGAAGTTTCTTAATAAACATATCGTCAGCCTTATACTGTATTGTTTTCTCCCCTGTCATGTTAGTTGATTTTTAGCTGAATAATTCAAGTCCTTTATTAATGTAATCAGTGATGGACATGCATACTTTTTTACCACCATTAGTTTTTGTCATTTCTTCATCTTCTTTTGCAAATTCAGAATCCAAAATACTTGTCAATCCTAATTCATCAACGGCCCTACCATTCAAAGCGTAATGATACTCTTTATTGTGTTTCTTTATAGTGCAATAAACAAAGTCACCAAGCATACAATAAACATCTAATTTAGGCACTGTAAACGGCCAATTAGGATCGTTTTTAGCATAAACCCTAACAGATTTAACAGTTTCGTTATCCATTTTATTAAAGAATGTTGATTCATACATTTTATTAATCTCCTTATCCGTACATGAACTAAGCATGTTGTATGTTTCATCTTCAGTTTGATTCATGATAGTATTGAATAGTTTAAACCGCTTTCCATTAGTCCCCGAATTAGGCTTATCATACCATATTTTAATCATCTTATTACGGGTGAATAAATCCTTTTGATTCTCTTTAAAAGTGCGTCTATTCTCCGCTAATTGGTGAAATAACAGCTTTGTCATGTTAAAGCGCATCTTAAACCCTAATCCTATTAACTGGATCTTCTCTTTAATGTTTTTCATGTTGTTTGTTTTAGTTCTAATTCACTAGGATAAATAGGCCATGCATAATCACCGTACTCATTCCTGTATTTTATTATTATTTTACCTTCTCTGACAATTATTCCAGTCGCTCCACATTCATCACCAGAATAACTATTTTCATAAAATCTAACCGGATCATCTTGTGATATCTCTACTATCTCATATTGATTTTCTAGTTTTCGCATTATCTTTCTTAAATACCCTGGCAATGAATCTAGCGAATCACGAAAGTGCTCATTCATAGATTTAATACTAGTCATTTGAGGTAGCGAAGGATAAACATTACAACATACCATATTACAGCTTTTTTATTCATTTAAATAATTAATAATCATCAAAAGTACCACCTGCATCAAGGATGATAAAACATACACCTAAGAATAATATAATAAATAAAATTGCCCCTATATATCCATTCATATCTCTTCATTTAAATTAATACCATCAACTAACTCTTTAAAATGCCTATATTCTTCGCTTATTACCGCGCTGTCGTATTCTGGAAACACTTTATTATAAGCATTGCCATTAATAACGATATAGAAGAATAAGCCTATTTTTTGTATTGATATTTGCATAGATTAAGTTATTCGCATTCAACTTCAAACCATTCCTCATTACCATCTTTATCAATAAATTTTTGATTCAATATTCTTTCTAACCTGTCAAGTTCAGGCATATAGTTATCAGTTTCAATCCATTTAATATTCATTGTTGGAACCCATTGTTTGTCGAATGATTTAGTGATAGAGAAAGCCGTATCAATAACGCTTCGTATTATTTCAGCTTTTCCCCGATTATGATCAGACCATGAAATCATCAAATCAATTACTTCCTTTGTTTTATGCTCGGTAAAGTTATATTCCTCCATCCAAAAGCCATCTTTATCAAATTCAATGTCATATCCTAATGTATTCAACCATACAGCTGCCTGTTTTCTTTTTTCAAATTTATCCATCTCTATTTATTTAGTTGGTTATCATTTATTATATTGCGTATTTGCGCAATATCGTTGTTGTTAATGTGCTTAAACTCCACGCTTTATGTTTTTAGGTGTTTATACTAATTGTTATGCTCCATGCCCGCCGACCCGCTTATTCCACGCTTCGATTGACCATTTAGCAAGTTGTTCACTTCCTGAACGTATGCCAGCATTTACCAATGTTACCCTACACCCTTTGCACTTTATCTCAACTTTCCGTTTCTTTGAATAGTCGTTACCAATAAATGTAAGTTCTGGCTCTCCACCGCAAAAAGGGCACGAGAGCATAACATCGGCTATAAAATAATTGCCGCTGTGTGGGTAATAGGTAGTTTGTTCCATTTTATTCATGTCTTTGTAATTTGAAAGTTATAGCGTTTTAATCGGCAACGCTTCATAGCCGAATCCCGTTAACTACACAAAAATACAACCCCAAAACAACAAAACCAACATGTCGCATCTATTTAGAAACTATCTAAATAAGGGACTATTTGAAAAAACATTTTCAGAATCAAAATAGATTATCTATATTTGTATCAAACAAAAACAAAACGATATGACTTTAAATTACGCATTCATAGAGACAACAAACGGAGCAAATAAAGCGACTATAAAAAAAGACATGATATTCAGAATGGCCCGTATTATACAAGAAAACAACCGTGTATTTGCAAAGTATGAATTAAGCTGGTCTGACGCATGTAAACAAGCTTGGCATAATGCAAAGGAAGAGCAGAGAAAGCTTAACAATCTGCTTACTAAGAATGTAAAAAGTGAACCTATCCAAGGTGACTTTTCAAATGACAGAGACTTTAGAGGAAATAAATATAAAAACGTTAATTAAAACTTATAGAGATGAAGGAATTTAAAGGAACAAAAGGCAATTTCACTGACGGAACAATAGGCTGGAAAGTTAATAAATTAGGATTGCATTACAATAATCCAGATTTAGAACATATAGAAATAATATGGTCGGATGACACGGAATGTGTATGCGATACAGTTTATAAAGAAGATGATGCAAAACTAATAGCCGCCGCTCCAGAACTACTTGATGCTTTAAATGATCTATACAATTCTATAGATAGCTGTATGGATTTAACTCCAGCAGTATTAGAAAAATCAAGAAAAGCAATCAATAAAGCATTAGGCAATGATTAGTATCATAGAAAAATATAAAAGAAATAAGCGAGCAAAAAAGATAATAAAACTAAGAAAGTTCGCACAGGAAAACATGGGTAAAGAATGTACTTTCAATTGGTGGGACAAGGGAGTTATTGTAGGCTATAATCCTGTAAATAATGGGATAATTTTAGGATTCAATGATAAATGCGCAAATAGTTGGGATCTGCCTACTTCATTTGGCATCATTTACGATAAAAGTCACAATTTTTACGTTAACCTTAAATTCGAACATGCAAAATGAGTAGAGGCGGCAAAAGAAAGGGAGCAGGTGCAAAGCCTCTCCCAGAGCGTCTAAAGAAAAAACCACTAACTTTATCATTGGAACAGTGGAAGATAGACGCACTATTTTATAATTACAAAACAGCTAAGGCGATAAGAGAAGTATTTGATGAGTTCACTAACACTTTAATATCATGACAAATTTTGAAAGATTAGAAGAATTAGTAAAGAGTTATAAAAATGTTGATCTAGGACAGGATGAAAACAAAAAAGAATTGTTTGACGTATTTACACCTGACGCCTATCTACCGGCTCCTGTTGCTGATTTTATAGCGGCTTATTTCCATATTAGAATGATAAATCGTAATCAGATTAAATTCATAGTCAAAGAAAAGAATTAACAATGTGGTTTAAATCACTAATAAATAAAATAATCATGGAAGCATTGAAGTTATTATTAG
>Ga0193951_1000862_pt1 | contig 13609 bp, 8 predicted proteins | sample BB_2_MG_FD_140370 | JGI IMG/M metagenome (GOLD analysis project Ga0193951, IMG submission 140370) | Microbial mat bacterial communities from the Broadkill River, Lewes, Delaware, United States - BB_2_MG | ecosystem: Environmental > Aquatic > Freshwater > River > Microbial mats | place: USA... | reverse complement strand
TGGAAATACTATTGTATCAACCAAACGCCCTGCTAAACCTATAGATTACGGATTTGCAGGCGACGTTGTGGCTGTGAACCCGCAAGTACTAACGGTATTAATTAATAATGAAGTAACGCCTGTGTTTTGTGCTATCACGCACGATGCTAACGGACAGTTATTGAACACAAATGCAGACACCATAGCTTCAGAAATTGCTATAGGTCTCTCTGCTCATTTTAGTACAGAACTATATTACTGTTTTGAAAAATCAGGAGTGCTAAGTGATGTAACCGATGACAACTCTATTATCGAACAAATCACTTCAGAATCCTACGCGCAATTGAAAGCTGATGGAGTCATATTTGAAGGAATGCTTCCTAAACTAGACAATTGCTTTCACGCCCTAAAAAATAACGTTCACAAAGTTCATATAGGTAGTACAACTATGCTATTTAACTCAAAAAACAAACACACCTCATTACAACTATCATGATACAAAGACTTACCACAAAAGCCATCAATCTGTTAAAAAACCTAATAGAAACACCTTCTTTTTCTTCGGAAGAAGATGTTACTGCCCTACTGCTAGAAAACTGGTTTAAAGAGTATGATATTCCATACACTAGAACTCAGAACAATGTGTGGTCGGTAAACAAACATTTTGATGCTAACAAACCTACGTTATTACTCAACTCGCATCACGATACCGTAAAACCTAATAACGGCTATACCAAAGATCCTTTTAAAGCTATTGTAGAAGATGGCAAACTCTACGGGTTAGGAAGTAATGATGCTGGTGGATGCTTGGTTTCGTTATTGGCAACCTACACCCATTTCTACCAGAAAGAAAACTTGACTTATAACCTTGTTTTTGCAGGAACTGCCGAGGAAGAAAGCAGTGGTCCTAACGGTTTAAACGGATTACTAAAAACTTTACCAAAGATTGATGTAGCGATTGTAGGAGAACCTACTTTAATGAATTTAGCTATTGCTGAAAAAGGTTTGGTCGTTTTTGATGCTGAGGTAAAAGGAACTCCAAGTCATGCCGCACATCCGAATCACGACAATGCTATTTATAACGCTATTGAAGTATTACAGTGGTTTAAAGATGTTGAATTTGAAAAAACCTCGGAAACCTTGGGAGACGTAAAACTTACGGTAACACAAATCAACGCGGGAAAACAACACAACGCCGTTCCTTCCGAAGTAAAATTAGTGGTCGATGTTCGTGTAAACGATAAATACACCAATCAAGAAGTTAGCGACTATTTACAGCAGAATGCACCTTGTAACATACAACCACGTAGCTTGAATTTGAATTCATCTTCTATTCCAAAAGAACACCCTTTGGTACAAGCAGGTATTGCTTTAGGAAGAAAAACCTATGGTTCTCCTACCCTATCTGATCAAGCAGTATTAAGTTGTCCGTCGTTAAAATTAGGGCCTGGAGACAGCACACGTTCACACACCGCTGATGAGTTTATTTATCTTCAAGAAATTGAGGAAGGAATTGAGTTGTATATAGAATTATTGAATAAAGTATTGTAGAAGAAAATAGAACAAAGAGTCAAGAACAAAGAACTTATGCGAAGCGATCTATTCTCTTGGCTCTAAAATAATCGTCATTCCGAACGATAGAGAGAAACCGTAAGGTTCAGCGTAGCTAAATCTCATTAAAAAGAGTAACTCATAACCTTGAGACCTCTCACATACGTTCGAGGTGACACATAAAAAACACTAAGATTATGAAACTTTGGGACAAAGGATTATCCATAGATAAAAAAATAGAACATTTCACCGTTGGAAATGACAGAGAGATAGATATACATATTGCTCCGTATGATTTGCAAGCATCGTTAGCACATGCTAAAATGCTAGCATCCATCGGTATTATTTCTTCAGAAGAATTAGCACAAGTAACTTCTGGAATTACTACACTACAACAACAAGTTGCAGACGGTACTTTTGTAATTGATGCTCAATTTGAAGATGTACATTCTAAAATTGAATTCGAATTGACTAAAACGTGCGGTGAAGTTGGTAAGAAAATTCATACCGCACGTTCAAGAAACGATCAGGTTTTAGTTGCGTTACAGTTGTATTATAAAGACAACCTACAATCGATTTCAGATAAAACAAAAACGCTATTTAATACACTGTTACAATTAGCAGAGCAACACAAAACCAAACTATTACCAGGTTATACACATCTACAAGTAGCTATGCCTTCTTCTTTCGGATTATGGTTTTCTGCTTATGCTGAATTGTTAATTGACGATTTGTACATGGTTAATGCAGCGCTAAAAACAGTAGATCAAAATCCATTAGGTTCTGCGGCTGGATATGGTAGTTCGTTCCCTATTGATAGAGAATTTACCACAAAAGAATTGGGTTTCGAAACCTTAAAATACAATGTGGTGGCAGCACAAATGAGTAGAGGAAAAAGTGAACGTACACTTACCATGGCATTAGGAAGTGTAAGTAACACCTTAGCTCGTTTTTCGATGGATATCTGCTTATATATGAGTCAGAATTTTGACTTTATCTCTTTTCCTGATGAATTAACCACAGGTAGTAGCATTATGCCGCATAAAAAGAATCCTGATGTATTTGAGTTGATTAGAGGAAAGTGTAATAAGATTCAAGCGTTGTACACTGAAACCTTGTTAATCACCAACAATTTACCTAGTGGATATCATAGAGATTATCAGTTATTAAAAGAAAATATTATCAATGCCTTTGAAGAGTTAAAAGATGTGCTAGATATTTTTGATTACGCTATTCAGCAAGTTATTGTGAAGGATATTGACCTACAGGATGAGAAATACAAATATCTATTTACAGTAGACAATATGAATACCTTGGTAGAAAATGGTATGAGTTTTAGAGAGGCTTACCAAAAAATTGGTGGTGAAGTTGTCAACGGTACATACACACCTGATACTTCTAAAAAACATACACATGTGGGTAGTATTGATAATTTGTGTTTGGACAAAATACGTGAGAAGTTAAACTATTAATTTTTTAAGTAACATTGCTTCCATTCTATATTTCTTCTTACAGTATGGAAGCAATACTTTCTATAGCCTTTCTAATATCATTTTTGTAATTTAGCTATAGGAAGAAATAATAATCTCCTTTAAAACATTTCTCTTTGTTTTAAAGCTTGTAATCTTATTTTAATGCACGATTGGTATAAAGCATGTAAACATTTATTTATAGATATAAAACTAGGTTTAATATTACTTATTTTTTTATCTGTAACAACAATTTCATACTCTCAACTTGATTCAGATACTAAAATCATCAATAGTCTTGAAACTCAATTAAAACAAGCTAACAAAGAAGATAAATTGCAAATACTTCTTCAGCTTTGTAGTTTTTATGTAGAAAAAGATTCAGGAAAATGTGTTTTATACGGAACTCAAGCACTGGAACTTTCAAGAAAGCTAGACAACCCAAGAGCTGAAGTTGAAGCGCTTACTTTTCTAGGGCGTGAAAGCTCTAATGTAGGCAAGTATTTTGAAGCTTTACAAAAATTTAAAACTGCTCAAAAAATCGCAGTTGATAAACAACTTGGAGATAATATTATTAGTACACTAAACGAAATAGGAATTACCTATTTTCATTTAGGAATGTACAACAATGCTTTAGAGTATTATTTTGAATCGTTGAACAAAGCAAAAGAGTTGAATAGAATTGACAGGATTGCTCAGCTTCAAAACAACATAGCTATTATTTACTCTATTTATGAAGACTACGATAATGCTTTAAAATGGTTCAATAGTCTTATTGAGATCTATACTAAAGAAAATAAAGAAATGTTAAAAGCAAAAACTCTTGTAAACATTTCCAACATATATACCATAATAGGAGACTACGACAAGAGTATGGAAAGTATAGAAAAAGCCATACCCGTATTTACCAAACTAGGAGAAAGTCAGATGCTTACCACTGCTTTTAATTGTTTAGGTGATATCTTTTTAGGAAAAAAGAATCTTATAAAAGCATATTTAAACTACAACAAGTCTCTTGAAATTTCTGAAACTATTAAATATGCTAAGGGTATTATTGTTGCCTCTCATAACCTAGGTAGATACTATTTAGAAGCTAAAGATTATAATAAGGCCATTTTATTTTTTGAAAAATCATTAGCACTCTCTATTCAAAATAAAGACAGAGAACATATTAAAGAAAATTATAGAGAATTAGCCAATGCCTATGCTAACATAGGTGATTATGAAAAAGCATTAGAAAGCAAAAATCATTTTGTCGTTTATAACGATCAAATTTATAATGATAAAACAGAAAAGCAGATAAACGAACTTAAAATTAAATATGAAACTGAAAAGAAAGAAGAAGAAATTAAATATTTAGAGCTGAATGTAAAACGTCAACGACGAAACTTAATTATACTTCTTGTAGGGTTGCTTATTATCTCTTTTTTAGTTTTTAGAAACTTAAACCTCCGTCGTAAAAACCTACAGCGTGAAAACCTTTTACTTGCTCAAGAAAAAGAAATAGATAAACTAGCATTAGAAAAAATTAATACTGAAAAAAAGAAACAAGATATAGAAAACTTACGCTTACAAGAAGAAATACAAGCTAAAGAAGAAATTAATAAATTAAGAAAGCAGAAGTATAAAACCGAAATAAAACTCAAAGAACGAGAACTAACTACCAATGCGCTACACATAGTTAATAAAAACGAGACTTTGCAAACTGTTAAAGAGTCTATTTCTGCCGCTATGGAAAGTGCAAAAAGTACAGAGGTAAAAAAAGCATTAAAATCACTAGTTAAAAGTATTGACAGTAATATTAACTTAGACAAAGACTGGGAAAACTTTAAAATTCATTTTGAAGGAGTTCATCAAGGTTTCTTTAAAGAACTTCTTGCTAAACATCCTGATTTAAATGCTAACGAACTTCGTTTTTCCGCTTACTTACGTCTTAAATTAGACACAAAAGAAGTAGCTAGAGTCCTTAATATATCAGTTAATGCTGTTGAAAAAAGACGTTACCGTCTTAGAAAGAAGTTTGAATTAGATCCAAAAGACAACCTGTACGAATATTTAAGTAATTTCTAGGTTCTTTATCTGAGTTTAATTCCTATGATTTAAAATTTACAGTGCTCTATTTAAATAAGTAAGGGCATTAACACCCCAAAGTTAACACCCTTACTCTCAATTCAAACTAAAATCAAACAATTACGTTTCTTTTCTATATATTTTATTCAAAAACATCACTGTCAAAACGCATATATATACTAGAATCTGAATTACTTACTAAGTAGCATCGTTTACCAAAATCGTCTTTTGTTATTGGTACAACTGTCCAACCATTCGGATCAAAAAGTATATCGTGTAACGCTTGTACTCCTGCATTACTTGTTATAGTTGCTTCATCATAATCTCTACTACTAAAGCCTCCATCATGGAATACAACACTATCTTCTCCTGTTTTTTCAAACTCTGAAATATTCCATGAAAATGATGTGCCTTTGAAAAAGATTTTAAACTCTTGGTAATCTGGATTATTTTTATAAGCTGAGTAAAAAAAGTACTGAAGATCATCTATAGTGAACATCTCCTGAATTTGACTAATCAATTTAGGACTATCAAAAGAGCTATAAACAAATGCTACAGAAAAATATAAATCTGCTGCATCCTTAAAAACTACAGGTGATTCCTCTTTAAAAACAATCTCACCGTTTACTCCTGGATCTACCACCAGATACTTACTATTTGCTTCATCAAACTTAAAGCATCGTACCTTTTTTCCTCCTCCCATATCAATAGGCTCATAAAACTCAAATCCTTCAGCTGAGAAATTTACTCCTATGTCAAACTCTTCTGGTTGTCCACTCTCATTCATGTAGTAACAGTATACTCGACGTGCATCTTCATAAAATACTAATATGTACTCTCTCGTACCTCCTTCAACAGATAATACTTTGTAAAATGGATGTACTCCTGATACTTCTTTTAAAGTAGTTTCCATCGTTTTAAAAGTGTTAATATCTTGCCAATCCTGTTCCTCAGCTTTGGTAAATGTTATAGGAACTCCTCTTACTTTTCCTTTAAAGTACAGTTCGTTTCCATCTACAGAAGCCCCTTGGTAAATTAACTCTTGCTCTCCTCCTAATCCCTGACCTTCTTGTCCAACTTCAGGATCAGTCATTTTAGAAAATAAAGAATAGGTATCAAACTTTAAGGTAGGACCGTCAATTGCTTTTACTGAATAATAACTAAGGTTATCTTCTTCTCGAATATCCCAAACCATTTCTACAGTTTCATCTGCATTAAACTTAAATACAAATGAGAAACCTCCAAACACTTCCGGATTTGGGTAATAATTAGCTGTCCATCCGTGTTCTGAAGACACTAATAAGTTCTTTAATTCTGACACCTTTTCGTTAACTCTTACGTCAGCAGGAGCATCAAAAACTTCTGTAGTACTATCACTACAACCGTACAATAAAAATGTAATACTGGTTAGTATAAATATTATTTTTTTCATGATATTTCGTTTATGTTTTGGTTATGGTAACCTGTTAGCGATTTCTTCTTGCAAATTGTACATATCAATATTCCATACTTGCAAAAAGTAGTTTATCATAATGTCTTGTTTTTCTCTTAACAAGCTTTTTGCTTTATTGGTTTTTTCTTCATCAATTACATAGGTAAAAGTGGTCCAGTCAAAAATTGGATTTCCATATTCATCTAGCTTATATACTTGAATACCATCTATAAGTGCATCCCAATCATCCTTTGAGTGCATTAAAAATTCAGAAGCCATCTCTACGAAGTCTTCATCAGGACTTTTCATTGAATAAGGGGTTATAAATCCTTTACTTAACGCTTCTTTATTAGAAAAGTTAAACCACGTAGTTGTATACTCTGGAGTTAACTCTTGGTATTCTATTGAATAGGTTACTGTTTGATGTAAAATGTGAGCAAACTCATGATGAATAGTTTTTAAGCTCTTTAATAGCTCTTTATCATCTTCTTCCATATAATTAAGATCGAAAATGGTAATCTTTCTACCTCCTTCTGCTTGTCCTAATACAATTGAACCGTTTGCATTATAATTATGACTACCTACTAAAACAATTAGTTTAGGAATATAGGTTTTTACAAAGTCTGCCCCTCCATGCATAACATATGGTTCTATCCAAAGTTCTTTAATTGCTTCTAAAAAAGGAATCACTCTATCAACTTCAGGTGGAGTTAATGGTCTTGAATTATCTAATTCCGAATCATCCCAACGATACTTTACTTCAATATTATATGGAGTTGTATAATTATCACGAATCCATTGATCTATAGGGTTCAATTGTGGAGTAGAAGTATCAATTAATGAATCTCCTAACTCTTCTTCTTTTGTACAAGAAGTTATTAGCATAACTCCTGTAATTAAAAGGCATATTATTTTTTTCATCATTTCTAATTTTTAAATTAACGAGGGTTTGGTGTTATACCTGCTGCAATTGCCGATGATGGTATTTGTAACACTTTTCTTGCATCATTACCTTGTAATACCAATTCGTTTCCGTTAAAAGTTTTATGTACTACTGGCATATGGAATCTTCGAATATCAAACCATCTCATTCCTGAGTGGATAAAGTCACGACGTCTCCAGTCTAAAATAAACTTCAAATAATCCATTTTTTCTTCTGCTACCGGATAATGTGCTGTTAACTGTGTAGTATCATCCTCATATATTGATCGGATTTCCTCTTCATCAATAGGGTTAGAGGGATTATAATTTGTAGATCTTTTGCTGTAAAAAGCATCTAAATCTAACAATGCCGAAGCATAATCACCTTTCATAACCTGTGCTTCTGCTCTATTAAAAAGCACTTCTTCCATTACAAATAAAGGAGCCATTAACATTGGGTACCCTACATTAGCATTAGCTCCTCCCACTCGTTTAAAATACTCTTCATACTTATGAATATGGAACAATGTTTCTGAACCAACTACCTTGTACCCAAGATTAAAAGCACTTACAGAAGAATCAAATAACTCTTCTTTTATATCATTTACTAAGGCATATCTATATACAATATATCCTCTAGCCCATAACGAGTGTGTACTTGATAATAATAAATTAGCAGGCTCATCAGCTTTGGTGTATGCTGCTCCCATTTCGTTAACCGTGTAGCTTTGGTATACACCATTCCAATCTCTTAACTTACTTGCAGGGTTAGCACCTAAAACAAAGTTTGCATGTTCAATTACCTTATCCCACTCCCCCTTATACAGGTAAAAACGGCTTGCAAAAGCATGCGCTGCTGCTTTCGTAAAATGGTATTTTGGTACACTGTAAACATCATCTTTAATTAATTTAATACCTTCAACAATATCTTGTTCTAAACTAGTATAAATCTCTTCAACTGTTGCTCTCTTGTATGTTTTAAAAACTGTAGTTTCTGGCTCTGTTACTAACGGAACTCCTAAATCTGAACTTGCAGTTGCAGGGTCGTAATGTTTAGCAAATAAGTTTACCAACATAAAGTGAGAGTACGCTCTTGCTAATAAAGCTTCTCCTTTTTGTGCTGAATAGTTTGCTGGATTATCTACCTCTTCTATTACTTTTAAAGCCTCATTTGCATGTGCAATAGCTTTATAACAAGCGTTCCAATAAAAAGCGGGAGTACCATGCTCAACTGTAGTATGGTCTTTCCAAAAGAACGCTTCAGAGTTTTCTAATCTATCTTGAATGTAATCACCTTTCTCTTTATCCCCTGCATTATCTGTCATGGTTTCCGTAAAGTTCATATGTGTAGCATCAGGGTATGCTGATACTAACAACTCACTTACTTTCTCAGGTGAATCTAACGTTGCTCGGTTATCAGGTACAGTCTCTAAATAATCACTACACGAAAAAAACAATCCGCTTACAGCAATTAAGGACCATACATATGTTTTAAATTTTTTCATAATTTCTATAGTTTAAAATCCTATTTTTAATGACATAGTATATTGCTTGGCTACAGGCATTGCTACCCCACCAGCTCTAAAGAATTCAGGGTCTTGACCATTTAACTTCTTATCTGAATAGAGTAAGAATAAGTTAGACCCTTGTAATCTTATTTGCGCATTACTAAGACCTAGATTATCTAAGACTAGTTTTGGAAAATCGTATGATAACGATATCTGTTTCATTCTTACAAAAGACCCATCAGCAACTCGTGCGTCTGAATAGTTATAAGCATTGTAAGTTCTTTCATAATTCACATCGTATGCTCTATCTGAAAGAATTACAGGCACATCAGTTAATTTTTCATCTCCTGGTAATACCCAACGGTTTTTAAATTCATTTGGTAAAGCATCTAAATCTGAATAACGTGCTTTAAATGATGGGTGTAAACGAATTTTATTACCATATTGGTAAGAAATAAAAGCGTTTAACTTAAAGTTCTTGTACTTAAATGTGTTTGTTAAACCACCTGTTACTTTAGGATCAATTGGTCCTTCATACTTTAAGAAGTCGGTGTTTTCTGATTGAAAGTTTACATCGGTAGAAACCTCTCCATTTTCATTGATAAATGTTGGAATACCATCCTCATTTAATCCTGCAAACGGAATTGAGAACAAACCACGAACTGGATAGTTTTCTAAAGCTCCACCTGTACTCTGTACTAAATCAAAAACATTAGGCGATGATTTTAAATTGGTAATCTCATTCTTATTATGTGCAAAAGTTAAGTTTGTATTCCAACTAAAGTTCTTTCCTTGTATGTTTTTAGTACCTAACGTAAATTCAACCCCTTTCGACTCCATATCGGCGTAGTTGGCAAACTTGTAAAACTCACCACCAATACCTGAGGTACGGATGTTACCAATTAAATCGAATCCGTTTCTTTTATAAGCATCTAAGCTTAAATTAATTCTGTTATTGTACAATCCTAAGTCAACTCCTAAGTTAGTTTCAAACTGCTTTTCCCAAGTTAACTCACTGTTTTCTAAAGACTGTATAAACATTTGAGACTCTCTTTCTGAGTCATAAGGACGATCAGAAATTTGGTTCATTAAAATTAAGCTAGAGTTTCTAGCAGGTCCCATACTTGCCGTTAGTCCGTAAGTTCCACGAAGTGTTAAGTAAGAAATTACATCAGAGTCAGCTAAGAAATCTTCTTCGTGTGCATTCCAAGAACCACTTACGTTCCAAGTTGGTAACCAACGTGCACTTTTCGACTTTCCTAAAAGGTTAGATCCGTCGTATCTGAAGGTTCCATTAAAGGTATACTTACGATCGTAAGAATAACTTGCTGTTGAAAAATAAGCTAAGAACCTGTCACGGTATTCTTGCATTCCGTAGTAGCTAAATCCTGACTGTACTTGTTGTTGAATGAATCGATAATCGATAAAAGGAATTCCTCCTCTATCATACTGGTATCCAACCCCATCAAAGAATGCGTTTTCTCTATTTGAATATTTTAATTCTTGTCCTACTAATACATTTAAAATATGCTTATCGTTATAGGTTTTGTTCCAGTTTAACGAGTTTCTAAAGTAGTAGTTGAATAACAAGTCATCTTTTCTATTATAAAAACCTCCTTTAGGTAATACTACCACTGGTAAAGCATTAGGATTCGCTAAATCAGAAAATAAAAATCGGTTTGATGAAGCTATTTCATAAGTATCATCTGCTCTGTAGGCATTAGCCAAATTTGATTTTTCTGTAATCTTATGTTCTTGGGTAGATTTTACATAACGTAACGATCCTACAAAGCTATAATCTAAGTCGTCTGTAATCTGATAATCTAAATTCCCTTGAACTTTCAAGTCAAGCACATCCATTTCTATTTGGTTGTTCTCCAACTCTTCAATAATATTAAACGGAGCATAGTTCATACGATAGTACTCGTAATTACCATTATCATCATATGGCTTTAATACTCTACTTGTGTTTAAAGCAAAACTGAACGGGTTAATATCAAAATTACGATCATAAGCTCCTTCTACTGGATTTTTACTTCTTTTAAACGTACCTGGTGCGGTTTGTTGACGGATAGACCCTCTGGTTAAAAAACCTATTTTTAACTTATCAGAAGCTTTTACATTGGCTTTCGCGTTTACTGTAAATCTAGATACATCATCAGCTAACGTCCATCCTTCATCGTTATAAAAACTAGTAGAAAAATAGAAGTTTCCTTTATCGTTTCCTCCTGATAAACTTAAAGAGTGATTTTGAATAATTGAATTTTTAAACAATACACCAAACCAATCCGTATTATTTCTTTCATAAGACTGTAAAAACTTAGCACGTGCTTCAGGTGTGTTTTCCAATCCAAACTTTCCTGTGCTTGGGTAATAGGTGTTAATTAAGTCGTACATTTTTTTGTACACTCCCCCATTACTTTGCTTAGAAATTTCAGCATGATTCAACCAACCTTTACTTTCTAACTCTCGGTACACAGACATTTGGTCTACCGAATTCATAATGTTATAATTCTTATAAGTTGGTTTAGCTCGTAATGTTTGCTCTCCTTTATATGAAATATTAATCTTACCGTTCTTTCCTTTTTTGGTTGTAATAACAATTACCCCATTCATTGCACGAGCTCCATATAATGCTGTTGCCGAAGCATCTTTAAGAATTTGGAAGCTTTCAATATCATCCGCATTTAAACCTGCTACTGAAGACCCAATTAATGTTGCTGCGTCTCCTGATGATAATTGGTCTGGTGATACATCAACCACATCTTCTAAAACCACTCCATCTACTACCCATAAAGGTTTGGTGTCTCCAAAGATAGATGAAGCTCCACGCACACGAATTTTAGGAGCAGCTCCAAAGGTTCCTGATACGTTTTGTACCGAAACACCTGCAACCTTTCCTTCTAAGGCTCTACTTACATCAGGCATACCTTGTAAAAGGTCTTCTTTCTTAACTTTTGTAGCGGCACCTGTAAATAAGCGACGGTCTATTTTTCTATATCCATCAGAAGTAATAACTACCTCGTCTAATTGTTCAGAAGCTTCAGCTAAAGTTACATTTACTACTTTTTTAGTTGCTGATACTGCCTTTTCTTGCGTTTCCATTCCTAGTAAAGAAAATACCAAGGTTACATTTTTACCTGATGCAACATTTAATGTATACTTTCCGTCAAAATCTGTAGAAACCCCAATAGTAGTTCCTTTAATTACTACGGTTACTCCTGGTAAAGGCATTCCGTGAGTATCTTTAACAATACCCGAAATTTCGTAAGCCTGTTGATCTTCTACAGTAAAGAAATCTTCGGTATGCTTTGTTATAGTTGTTTCATAATAACTATTAGAAGCATTGGATAAAAGAGGTACAGTTAGCATACCCATAAACAACAACGGCTTATGCAATACACTAGAAAGTGCCCCCAGATTAAAACATTTTTTCATAATCGTCTAATTATTTGTTGGACTTAATATTATTCGACAAGAAAGCTGGATGCTTTTGCTTGTTCTTAGATATTAACCGCTAAAAAATGAGCGTGTTAATGTCTCGTCCACAAATTTGACGACAAGTACCGTAACTCCCTAATTTACAGCACAGACAAAAGGGGTCAACCCCTGTTTTTGTACCTAGACAAAAGGGGTCGTTTGGTAAATTTTAACGTTTTTTAAGTGAAGTATGTAAAAAGTTTTTCTCTTGTTTATTATGTGTATAAATGTAGTGCTTATAAGGGTGTAGAACGTTTATTTTGAATTATGATAAGGTTTAGAAACTATACTCCCAACCATTTAGTAAACTCAGCCGTTTTATTTTGACTGGTTTTTAAAACTTTCTCGTTATTTTTTAAGTTAATAGCTATTATATTTTTAGTATATCTACTTATTTTTTCGATATAATTTCTGTTGAGTAGTTCACTTCTATTGATTTTAAAAAATACAGCAGGATTTATCAATTCTTCTAACATTTTTAGAGAAGATTGATTCAAAATATGTTTTTTGTTGTGTACATCATACGCTACTACAATTCCGTAATCTGCTTGAAAGTACACTACTTCATCTATCTTTAAAAAATAGGTGTATTGTGATGATTTTACAGCAATAAACTCTTGATACGTTTTCGGTGTTTGTATTGTTTGATTAGTTAAATAAGCATCTAACTTTTGCAATACGTTTTCATTACTACCAATAGTCATAGAGTTTTTTAGATTTAGATATTTATCAACCGCTTTTTCAAAACGTTCAAACGAATAGGGTTTTAATAAATACTCAATTCCACTTGTTTCAAAAGCCTCCATCCAAAACTGATTATAGGCAGTAATAAAAATGATAGGTGTTTTAATGTTCACTTTTTTATAGGCTTCAAAAGCATTATCATCTCTTAGCTCTATATCTGAAAAAATCAAATCGATATCAGTTGGTGTTTCAAAAAAAACTAAAACTTCTTCTACTGTTTCAAACTCTTCTACAATAGTGATAGACTCTTTATAACTTTCAATGTATTTTTTCAGCTTCTTCCTTGCTGGTAATTCAGCTTCTACTATGATTGCTTTTATCATTATAAGTTATGCCTGTTAGTTTTTATTAATGGTAACACCACTTCAAATTTATCTTCCTTTTCATCTATGCAAATACCTGTACCAGTAAGCAACTCAAATTGTTTTGATAAGTTAGCTAACGCTACTCCGTTA
>Ga0193951_1000860_pt1 | contig 13624 bp, 9 predicted proteins | sample BB_2_MG_FD_140370 | JGI IMG/M metagenome (GOLD analysis project Ga0193951, IMG submission 140370) | Microbial mat bacterial communities from the Broadkill River, Lewes, Delaware, United States - BB_2_MG | ecosystem: Environmental > Aquatic > Freshwater > River > Microbial mats | place: USA... | reverse complement strand
GCTGATGGTTTGAATCTTTATCGTTTCAATTAAAGTATCGCAAAAGTTTCGATAAAACTTAAGTCGTATATTTCTAATTTCTTCTTTTGATTTATCGGGGAAGCTGTAGCTTAGGTTCTCATTTATTACCGACCTTCGGTATCCAATTAACCGAATAATGTGATACAGTAAATCAGAATAAAGGTATAGGATAAAAAAGGGTTGCAAGCTAAATAGCCACAAAAAACCTAGCGCAATATAATTGCCAATCTTTTGCATTATTAATTCATTATTTGTTGAACAACGTGTTTAAATTCATCATGTGTATTGCCATTTGTAGCAATTATTTCTTTGCCAAATATATAGTTTTTTCCTCCTGAAAAATCACAAACTTGCCCACCAGCCTGTTGAATTAGAAAAGCACCAGCCGCCACATCCCATGCTTGAAGGTTGTACTCGTAAAAAGAATCAAATCGGCCACAGGCAACGTAGGCCAGGTCTGTTGCAGCAGAACCTAAGCGCCTTAAGCCGCGTGAATGCTCCATGAAATATCGAATGGATAGCATAAACTTATCTAATTTGGTGAAATTAGAATATGGGAAACCTGTCGCAATCAAACTGTTTTTAACCGACGAGGTGCTGGATACTTTTATTGCCTTGCCATTAAGAAAGGCAGGGGAATCTTTCCATGCATAGAAGCACTCGTCATACCCAATTTCGTATATAACGCCGAGAACAATTTCATCACCCTTCTGTAGTGCTATACTAATGGCATAGGGTGTTAGTTGATGAATGAAATTGGTGGTACCATCTATTGGATCAATAATCCAATTGTAGCTTGCGCCTTTATCGGTACAGGTGCCTTCTTCGGCAATAAAACCGGCGTCAGGAATTAATGGGCGAAGCGAATCGATGATTTTCTTTTCTGACGCTTTGTCGATTTGGGTGACAAAATCGTTACTGCCCTTTGTTTCTATGGATACTTCGACTTGTTGGCGCTCTTTTTTTATAAAAAGACCAGTTGCTTTGGCTATGCTACATACTCTATCGCAAATCGTTTTATAGTCCATGGTTTATTTATGAAATAAGTTCACCAATCATGTTAGAAGAATCAAGAGATAGGTGCTTGAGTTTAACTTTAGCTATGGTATTACTTAGCTTGGTGTCAAAAGGGACTTCTACTTTAATATAGTTTGCAGTAAATCCATTAATCATTCCATTGTGCTCTGTTCCCTCAAACAGTACTTCTGCTTCTTGAGCAATAAACTTTTTGTAATAAGCGCGTGTTTTTTTGTCCGAAAGCTCATGTAACCTTTTGCTCCTTTCTTTACGCACGGGAATTGGTACTACATCATCAATATTAAGTGCCTGTGTATTGGGGCGCTCGGAATAAGTAAAAACATGGAGCTGTGCAATGTCTAAATCAGCTAAGAACTCATGTGTTGTTATAAAATCTTGCTCCGATTCGCCTCTTACGCCCACAATTACGTCAACACCAATAAATGCATCGGGGATCAATGTTTTGATACGTTCTATCTTTGAGGCGAACAGTTGGGTGTCGTACTTACGTTTCATTAGTTTCAATACCTTATCAGATCCGGACTGCAGCGGAATATGGAAATGAGGCATGAATTTTTTAGATGAAGCCACGAAATTGAGGATCTCATCGGTTAATAAATTAGGTTCGATGGAGGAGATACGAAACCGTTCAATTTGATCAATTTTTTCCAATTCTTTAATCAGATCAAAAAAGGTTTCATTGTTTTCTTTTCCAAAGTCACCAATATTGACACCGGTAAGTATTATTTCTTTTGCTCCAGAATTGGCTGCTTTTTGGGCTTGGATAAGCGTATTTGAAATGGTGTCACTTCTACTGCGCCCTCTGGCAAAAGGAATGGTGCAGTAACTGCAAAAGTAATCACAGCCATCTTGTACTTTTAAGAAACAGCGTGTTCTGTCGCCAAAAGAATACGAAGGTTTGAACTCCTTGTTCTTGCTAATCTTTCCGGCATGAATAACGGTTTTGTCAACTTTTTTAAAATCATCCATGTATTGAAGCACATCAAACTTTTCGTTTGATCCCAGAACAAGGTCAACGCCTTCAATGTCAGATACCGTTTCGGGTTTTAACTGAGCAAAGCAGCCAGTAACAACAATAAAAGCGTTTGGATTTTGACGTATCGCTTTCTTTATTACCTGTTTGCATTTCTTGTCGGCTAACTCTGTTACCGAGCAGGTGTTAAAGATGTACACATCAGCAGGTTCTGAGATGTCAACTTTAGCAAAGCCAGCCTCTATCATTGAACGAGCAACAGTAGATGTTTCGCTAAAATTAAGCTTACAACCAAAGGTATGAAAAGCTACTTTCTTGTTTTCAAAAACCGAATTATCAATCATTGTTATCTATCAAGTGGAAGATGCAAAGTTAGAAAAAACGTTGATTCTTCGGTGCAGAAGATGAAAAACGAGCCCAAATTATAGAGGGCTCGTAATCTGTGGTTACAATAAATCGGATGCAAGCTCTGCCAAATAGCTTCTTTCGCCCTTAATTAGGTTGACATGAGCAAAAAGCTCTTGCCCTTTCATCTTGTCTGTTAAGTAGGCCAAGCCATTCGATTGCATGTCAAGGTAGGGTGAATCTATCTGTTGTACATCACCGGTAAAAATCATCTTTGTACCTTCTCCGGCTCTAGTTATTATTGTTTTAATTTCATGAGGAGTCAAGTTTTGGGCTTCGTCAACGATAAAAAAGGCATCAGATAAACTACGCCCTCTAATATAGGCTAGTGGGGTAATGATGAGCCTTTCATTCTTTAACATCTCATCAAGGGTGTTAATTTCTTTACTCGATTGTTTAAATCGACTTTTTATTACGCCGAGGTTGTCAAATAAGGGCTGCATGTAAGGGCCAATTTTTTCATTAACATCGCCAGGTAAAAATCCCAGATCGCGGTTCGCAAGAGCTACTATTGGACGCGCCAACAGAATTTGATTGTATAACTTGTGTTGCTGTAGAGCTGCTGCTAAGGCTAATAGCGTTTTCCCAGTGCCGGCCTTCCCTGATAGGGCGACGAGTTTAATGTCAGGATTAAGGAGGGCATTTAATGAGAACGTTTGTTCGGCATTACGCGGTTCTATCCCATAGGCACCATGTTTCTCAACTCGCTTAATTAGTCCAGATGCAGAATCGTTATGTGCTAAAACTGACTGGTTGTCGTTTCTTAAGACGAAATACTGATTAGCAGGTAATTTGTCTTTAAGGGGGAATTCGTTAATTGGAATGCCTTGGTGTTGGTAGAGGGCTTCAATTAGGCTTTTGTCAAAGTCTTCGTGGATTTCTACGCCTTTGTTAAGGATGTCAATATTCTTTACTTTATCATTTTCATAATCCTCCGATAACAGTCCCAGAGATTTCGCTTTTAAGCGAAGGTTAATGTCCTTCGTAATGAGAACCGATTGCTTATCTGGAAACTGATTTCTGGTATGGAGGGCAATGGCTAATATGCGATGGTCAGCTGTATTTTCACTAAAGGATTCCTTCATTACTTCAGGTATCGCTTTCCCAGTTGTAACAAATAAGAGCCCTTTATTTGAGCCTAAGGGAATGCCTTCGTGAAAAGCTTTTTCACCAGCCATTTTATCCATTTCTCGTGTAAATTCTCGCGCTTGAAAGTTAATCAGGTCATTGCCTTTTTTAAACTTATCAAGTTCTTCAAGTACAACAATCGGGATAATTACATCATTTTCCTCAAAGTTGTATATACATTTGTGGTCATGAAGAAGTACGTTAGTGTCTAGGATAAATATTTTTTTTGCCATGAGGTGGGGTTTTGTTTCATTTTAAAGATAGAGAAAAAAAAATCTTTGCTTCTAAAAATGGGCATATTTTTGAGGCTTTAAACGTATTGTAATATTTTGCTTTGTGACGTACTTGTTACAGATTTGTTGAAGTAATAAATAGCTTGATGAATTATAAAGAAACGTTAGATTTTTTATTCGGCCAGTTGCCGATGTACCAGCGAATAGGGAAGGCAGCATATAAAGCTGATTTAGAAACGACGCTTGCGTTAGATAAGTATTTTAAACATCCTCATCAGAGTTATAAAACGATTCATGTTGCAGGTACAAATGGCAAAGGATCTGTCTCGCACTGTTTGGCATCTGTTTTACAAGAGGCTGGGTATAAGGTGGGTTTGTACACATCGCCTCATTTAAAAGATTTTAGAGAACGAATAAGAGTTAATGGTGAGGTTATTACAGAAAAGGCGGTTGTTGAATTTGTTGACGATCATCAATCTATTATCGAGCAATTAACACCTTCATTTTTTGAAATGTCAGTAGCTATGGCTTTTGATTATTTCAGTCAAGAGCAAGTTGATGTGGCTGTTGTGGAGGTAGGTATGGGTGGTCGTCTTGATTCGACCAATATAATTGAACCAGAGCTTTCTGTTATTACTAATATTGGGAAAGACCACACGGCCTTTTTGGGCAATACCTTGGGTGCTATTGCCATTGAGAAAGCAGGTATTATCAAAAAGGACACTCCTGTTGTAATAGGGCAATCGCAGAGCGAGACCATAGATGTTTTTAAAACAGTGGCGCAGGAGCGCGGGGCAAGCATTCAATTCGCGGATAAAAAATATGAAGTACCTTATGCAACACTTTCCTTAGACCAACAGCAAGTGTTTCAGGTGTATCAAGCCGATGAAGTGGTTTATGATGATTTGCATTTAGATCTATTAGGTCGTTATCAACAAAAGAATATCGTTACAGCTCTTGTTGCAGTTGAAGAGTTAAGGGCTAAGTCTTTTAGTATTTCAAAGGAACAGTTGTATGCCGGTTTAGCTCATGTTGTAAAGAATACAGGTTTAATTGGCCGCTGGCAACACTTGGCTTATAACCCATTGGTGGTTTGTGATACGGGTCATAATAAGGATGGTATTGAGATGATAGTAGATCAGTTAGAAAATACGCCGCACGAAACATTACACATTGTATTGGGTATGGTAGACGACAAAGACCATGCTGCCGTTTTAAGTTTGTTGCCTACTCATGCAGAGTATTATTTTACCAAAGCCTCTATTCCTCGAAGTTTAAACGAAGAAACCCTCCTGAAAATGGCTGGAGAAGTGGGATTATTCGGTAAATCGTATCCTGATGTGCATTTGGCATTAAAAAGCGCAAAAAAAAATGCAGGCATCAACGATCTGATATTCATTGGTGGAAGTACATTTATTGTAGCTGATGTTTTAGAAAAGTGCTAATTAAATTTGGAAGAGATGAAAAAGAGATATACATTTGCATCGCTTTTCTAAGGAGAAGGGCACAAGGGCGATTAGCTCAGTTGGTTTAGAGCACTTGGTTTACACCCAAGGGGTCGGGGGTTCGACTCCCTCATCGCCCACCAACAAATGATTGAACGAAATCATTGCAGGCAATTTTATTGAATTACACCTGAAAATATTTCAGGGCGATTAGCTCAGTTGGTTTAGAGCACTTGGTTTACACCCAAGGGGTCGGGGGTTCGACTCCCTCATCGCCCACATTTTACTTAGATACCTTGGTATCTACTTCATATTTCAGGGCGATTAGCTCAGTTGGTTTAGAGCACTTGGTTTACACCCAAGGGGTCGGGGGTTCGACTCCCTCATCGCCCACATTTAATGGAAGTTAATAACTTCCATTTTTTGTTTCTACAAAGCGCGTTTTCTTCACAGTTAGTAGCAGAGGGTATCAATTTTGCAAGACGAAATAGATTATCATTCAAAAACTTAATTACATTTGTAGAATTGTTAAACTATTAAGCGACCACCATGCCGTTAACAAACCGTAAAAAAAATAATCTGGTACCAGAGCCAGCTCTTAGACGAATGCCTTGTTATTTGGCTTACCTTAAGTTAGCTCAAAGAGATGGTTTAAAGCATATTTCCTCTACTTTAATTGCTCGAGATATGGGTGTTGACCCTACTCAAGTAACTAAAGATTTGTCGTATACCAGCATCGTTGGTAAGACGCGTGTGGGGTATGAGGTGGAGCCACTAATTGAGGTTTTGGAAGATTTTCTTGGTTTTACGGTGGTTGATGAAGCTTACCTTTTTGGTGTGGGGAGTTTGGGTAAAGCTTTGCTTCATGATCACGGTTTAAAGCAGTTTGGACTTAAAGTTGTGGCAGCATTTGATGTTGATCCGGAAGTGGTTGGTAAAACCATCGAAGGTGTGCCCATTTATCACTTTGAGGAATTGGCTAAGATGCACGAAGAAACAGCTAAAATAGGCATTCTAACTGTTCCGGTTGATAAAGCACAAGAAGTGGCCAATAAGTTGGCTGAAGTGGGCATTAGAGCGATCTGGAACTTTACACCAGTGCGCATTAAGACTGATGATAATGTGGTTGTTCAAAATACTTCTTTATATGCGCATTTGGCCGTTATGTTTAATCGCATGAAAGCCATATAGACTTAGCTAAAACGTAAGGGTAAATTTGGTTTCTTTCTCTGGTTCGGAATAGGCTGTAATGGTGCCGCCATGTAGGCGCAAAATCTGTTTCGATAAGCTTAGTCCAATACCTGACCCCTGTGGTTTGGTTGTGAAAAATGGAATAAAAATCTTATCTAGTACATTAGGTAAAATACCTTGGCCGTTGTCAATCACCTGAATAGTAATACGTCCCCGCTTATTTAAAAAGGCCTTAAGTGTTATCTCAGGATTTTCTCTTGAATCTAAGGCTTGAATGGCATTTTTAACCAGATTAATCAATACTTGTTCAATTAATTTTTCGTCGGCAGATAGCTCTAGTGAACTTGGTTCTATGTTAATGTTACATTTAACACCTTTGCTTTTTAGTTCTTCAGTAAGCAAACCTTTTATGTTTAGCAGAAGCTTACTGATGGTGAATATGGAAAATGTAGGTGTTGGTATGCGTGTGAGGTCTCTGTAGGTGTTAACAAAGTGAAGTAGACCATCTGTTCGTTTGTGTATGGTGTCTAGTGCGCCTTCAACCTCTTTAATGGTTTCAATATCTTCTGCATCAATGTCTTTTTCGCTCAGGTTTTGCGATAAGTCTTTCAGAATCATCGTTATGGTTGATGAGAGGGATGATATAGGGGTGATGGAATTCATAATTTCGTGAGTTAATACACGAATCAGTTTTTGCCACGATTCCATTTCTTTTTCTTCCAATTCATCTTGTATGTTCTTTATTGATGTCAAAAGAATAGTTCGGTTATGAATCTTAAACTCAGTGGCATAGATGGCGAGTTGTAGTAGTTCATCTTTTTCTTGAACGCGGATAAGTGTATTTTCGCCATGTCGAATCGTCAATAGTTTTTGAACCAGCTCAGGGCTAAACTCTTTAAGTGATTGTACATTGTTTAGTGAACGAACCTGAAAAAGTTTTTTAGTCGCATTATTTATGAGCTCAACTTTACCATCTTTACTATAGGCGATAAGCGATATGCCAATGTGCTGAATGACGGTTTGGAGGTAGTAGTAATTTTCTTCTTTCTCAGCTCTAACTTCTTGGAAATCTTTAATAACCTCATTGAAAGATTTTTTGAGTTTATCAAACGAAGAATCTAAATTTTCGACCTGAAAAGTTCGTGTAAAATCAGAATAGCGTATAGACTCTAAAAAGTTGTTTAATACGCGATTGGTACGATCAACGTAATGGATCATCGCAAAGATCTGGAATGCGATTAATAGGCCGACCAACACCAAGGTCATCGTAAGTTCGGTATTGAAAAATAGATAGAAGAATGCAAAAATAGACCCTGCCAATAGCAAGGTCCTGACAATAAAATTTACTCTGAAATTATTATAAACCATGTTTTTCAAGTCTTCGGTATAAGGATGTTCTGGTGAGTCCTAAGTCAGCCGCAGCCTTTGATACATTGCCACGATTCATGCGTAATACCTTTTCAATTATTTGCTTTTCGATGTCTTCTAGGTTGTAGGTGTCAAACTCAAAACCTTCGGATGAAGTTGGAAGTGATGAGAGTTGGAAGTCCGCCTCTTCAAGGTTGGGCGAATCACTCATGATAACGGTTCGCTCAAGTATGTGTTGAAATTCGCGAACATTACCTGGCCAAGGGTAATTGGTAAGCTTTTTTATAATTTTTGAAGACAGTTTATTGATTTTCTTTTTGTATTTCTTTGTGAATATTTTTAGAAAATGATCCCCTAAAATTGGGATGTCTTCTGGTCTATCGCGTAGTGGCGGTAATTCAATTTCAACGGTGTTAATACGGTATATTAAATCCTGACGATAGCTATCTTCCATCGCCATTTGTTTAAGGTTCATATTGGTAGCGCAAATCAGCCGTATGTCAATAGCTTGTGGTTTGTTCGCTCCAACTCTAGTAACCTCACGACGCTCTAATACGGTTAGTAACTTGGCTTGAAGAGGCAAAGATAGGTTACCAATCTCATCCAAGAATATTGTACCACCTGAAGCTAATTCAAAGCGACCAGGTCGATCTGCTTTAGCATCGGTAAAGGCACCTTTAACATGGCCAAATAGTTCGCTTTCGAAAAGTGATTCGCTTAACGCACCAAGATCCACACTTATGAACGCCTCATTTTTTCGAAGTGAATTACGGTGAAGGGCGCGTGCGACCAATTCTTTTCCAGTACCATTTTCTCCAAGTATTAAAACATTAGCATCTGTTTCTGCTACTTTTTTAATGGTGTTAAAAACGTTTTGCATGCCTTCAGAAACCCCAATAAAATCTGCAAATGGTTGATCGAGTATGGTGTTTATTGCTTTTTGCTTAGTTTTCAAGTCCTTCACCTCGTTGCGCGATTGACGAAGCTTTATGGCAGAGTTTACTGTTGCCAGTAGTTTTTCGTTCTGCCATGGTTTAAGTATAAAATCAGTTGCTCCGGCTCTTATTGCTTTAACGGATTTTTCAACATCGCCATATGCAGTGATAAATAAAACAACGGAAGCAGGATCGATTTGTAAAATCTGATCAAGCCAATGAAAACCTTCTTGTCCACTGATGGCGTCTTTCGTGAAATTCATGTCTAGCAGAATGACATCAAAAGTATCATCCGCCATTAGTGCAGGTATTTTGGTCGGATCTGTTGATGTTGCTATGTGTTCAACGTGAGGTTTTAAAAGTAACTTCAGCGCAAATAAAATATCTGCATTATCGTCTATCGCGAGTATTCTTCCAGATTTCTGAGCCATATTTATAAGGTTTTTCAAAACTAAATATACCACATTAAATAATTACAGCGGTAATAATTGTTCGAAAGCGTACGGTGTTCAATTTATTATGCTGAATCCAAAAAGAATGCCGTTTTTGTAATAGTCTTGATTATAAGGCATTAAGCCTTGTGGCATAGAAAGTGAGTATTGTTTATTGACAGAAACCCTTATTTTTGTCGTTTGGTTTAAATTTGACACCTACATTAAAAGGTTGTAATGTAGTTTGTTATGGTCTTTGTTGTAGTATTTTATTTAAGGGTTTGGGACGAGTGTGGGGATTAATTAGCTTAGAAATGGACAAATGTAAGTGTACGAAAACGTACATTACTGTTGCAATATCGGACATAATTATTGGGTTATGATTCATACTAGGAATTTGACAAAAAATTTAAGAACCGGAGGTGTGGAAACACCTATTCTGCAGAATGTCAATATTGACATTAAAGAAGGTGATTTTGTTGCTATTCTTGGGCCTTCAGGTAGTGGTAAGTCGACACTAATAAACATGATTGGCCTACTAGAAGTGCCTACTTCAGGTGAGTTGTTCTTTATGGGCCACGAAATTAGTCGATTAAAAGAGCGGCAGAGGAATAACTTGAGAAGGGGAGGGATTGGCTTTATTTTCCAAAATTTCGGCTTGATTGATGAACTTAATGTGTATGAAAATATTGATCTACCTTTGCAGTATTTGAAATATTCGAAGAAGGATCGGCAAAAGAAAGTTGAAGCCATCTTATCAAAATACCAGATTTCACATTTGCGTGCCTATTACCCAAGTCAGCTATCTGCTCTGCAAAAGCAAATAGTAGCTATCGGTCGTGCAGTTATTATTAAGCCCGATATTTTAGTGGCCGATGAACCAACTGGGAATTTGACTTCAACGAGTAGTAATAAAGTTATGGAGATCCTGTCCGATTTAAACGAAGAGGGATTAACCATTGTAATGGCCACACATTCGGTTAGCGAAGCCGATAAGGGGCAGCGTGTTATTCAGCTGTTTGATGGCCATGTTGTCAGTGAAAATATTAAGACGAGTCTATAATGATGTTACGCCATCACATAAAGGTTGCTATCCGCAACATCCGTAAGCAAGGAATTTATGCCTTATTAAATTTCTTTGGCTTATCGATTGGTCTTGTGCTTGGCCTTTTTGTGTTGCTTTTGCTTAAACATGAATTAAATTATGATACTTCCTTCAGTAATAGTTCGCGCATATATCGTGTGGCTACTCAAGGGATACTGGGTTCTAATATTATTAAAAGTGCAACGACTCCTATGCCTTTAGGTCATATGATGAAGGAAATGGAGGAAGTAGAAGAGTTAGTTCGCTTTGTTCCTGGGGCTAATAATATGGTTAGTTATGGAGAGAAGCGATTTAGCGAAGGGGGCTTTTTATTTGGGGATAAGGATTTCTTTCGACTTTTTGACTTAGAAATGATTCAGCAAAGTAATGGTGGTTTACTTGATGATTCTAAGCAGATTGTAATAACACAATCGAGTGCCTTTAAATACTTTGGTGATGAAGATCCGATAAGTAAAGTTCTAGTGCGTGATAGTATTGAATATACAGTAACGGGGGTTTGTGCTGACCTGCCAGAGTCAACGCATTTTCATTTTGATATGGTGGCTTCTATCAGTACGATTAAAGATATACTGATTTTAAAGAGGGATTCATCGTACGTTGAAGAATGGGGAACCGATTGGTTATTTTTAAATTGCTATACTTACCTTAAGCTCAAAGATAGAGTTGAAACGATCGATTTTGTTGGTGAACTCAATCATCAAAAAGATGCTTTGATTACTCCACAGATTGCAGAAGTGTTAAGTAAGGAGCAGTCTACTGATAGTATTGAATTATCATTTGCAGTTCAACCCATCCAAAGCATTCACTTTACTTCTCATTTAGATGGTGAGCTCAAATCCAATTCAAACCCGATTTACATCAAATTATTCGTGCTTATTGCGATTTTCGTTATGTTAACCACCTGTATTAATTTTATTAATTTAACGACAGCTAAGCTGCGTAATAAATATCAGGAAGTTGGCTACCGTCAATTAACAGGCGCAACATGGAAGCAGTTGATGACACAGTTTATGACCGAAGCTGTTGTATACAGTTTCGGAGCCATGTTTATAGGGATGGTATTGCTTGAGTTGCTTTTACCTTTCTTTAATTCATTTTTTGAACTCAGCCTTCAATTTGACTTTTTTAAAGGGTGGATCGAGTTTTTTGGTGTTTTAGTTATTCTTTTACTTGTAGGTTTTATTGCGGGTAGCTTTCCTGCATTTTTCTTTTCGGGCCGAAAGCCGGAGAAGTTAATTGCTGGTGAATATAAAATTGGAAAAGGTGGTTTTGTAGTGCGGGGTATTTTGGTGGCCAGCCAATTTGCTGTTGCCATGTTTTTAGTTTTAGTTGCTTCAGCCATGTGGTGGCAAATCAACTACATTAAAAACAATGGTCATGGATTTAAAACCGACAATATTATTGTAATCGAAAGAGGGCATTCCATTAGGGAGGATTTTTCAGGTTTTAAGGCAGAACTCCTAAAAGTAAAAGGGGTACAACACGTAAGTGCATGTAGTAGCTTGCCAGGTGATGATTATTACCAAGGGACGTTTAAAATCCGTAAAGGCACAACAGACCAGGTGGTTGTATTGCCTATGAATTATGTAGAGCAAGATTATTTTGAGTTGCTTGGCTTAAAGTTAAAAGCAGGTCGTTTCTTAAGCTCAACATTTGGCGATAGTTTAGGGGTTATTCTCAATTCAGAAGCCGTAAAACAATTGGGTTTTCGCAAGCCGTTAGGAGAAGAAATTCAAGTGTTTGGCAATTCAGAATGGACATTAAATACTGTTGGTGTGGTTAAAGATTTTCACTACGAATCATACTTTTCGGATATTAATCCATTGGTTTTGATGCTGATGCATGGAAAAATGAAGTTCGAGTATGTATTGATGGATTTTAATCAGTTGGACAAGGTGAGTATGGGCGAGGTGAAACGTGTATGGGATAAGTATACGAATGGTGCACCATTTCAATTTAACAGCCTTAAGAACCGCACAAATGCCTTGTATGATGAAGATGTCAGAATTGGTAAGATAATATCTGTGTTTGCTATCTTGTCGCTTTTTATTGCCATGATGGGTGTTATTTCTTTGGTCGCATTTATTATTGAATATAAGGCTAATTCTATTGGTATAAAGAAAGTATTAGGCGCCCCCCGGCAATCCATAATGTTGCAAGTATTTTCAATGTTTGGCGTGTATGTTGTTGTTGGTGTTTCACTTGCGATTTTTCCGGCTTATTGGGCCATTAATGCTTGGGCCGATAGTTACGCTTACTTTGATTTTCTGGGCATTTGGGTGTTTGTATTGTGGGCACTAGCACTGATCGCGTTATCTTTTTTAGTGGTCTTGTATCAGACCTTTAGAGGAGCCTCCGTTAGCCCGCTTCAGAACAGGTATTCATAATTACCTTCCTTAATTCGAAATCACATTTCCTTTTTATGGCAAGAGATGGTATTAATCTACCTTTAATATCAATTTAACACTTGCTTTTAAATGTTGTATATGAAAAATTTCGATATATTTGCGCGACTAAGATGAGAAAATTTGTCAAAACGAATTAATAAAAATTACTAACAAATGCAGAACAAAGGAGCTATTAGACTTTTTGCCATACTACTGGTGCTGGTCAGCTTATATCAATTGATGTTTACATTCCAAACTCGGAGAGTGGAAAATGTGGCGAAAGAGATTGCAGGCGGTAACCCCGATTTAGAGTTTGCCTACCTGGATTCAATTAAAAACGAGACGGTTTATAACTTTCTATGGGTAGCCAGAGAGTATACTTACCAAGAGTGTAAAGAACGTGAGATAAATTTCGGTCTTGACTTGAAAGGTGGTATGAACCTTATACTTGAGGTAAAGGTGGCTGATGTTGTTAAAGCTCTTTCAAATTATAATACAGATGAAACGTTCTTAAAGGCCCTAAAAGCTGCTGAAGAAGCAGAGAAGAGCTCTTCAGATGATTTTATCAAATTGTTTGGTAAGGCATTTTCAGAAATCGATCCTAATGCTCAGTTAGCAACAATATTTAATACTGTAGAACTTAAAGAGCGTGTTAGTTTTAACTCTACCAATGAGGAAGTGCTTAAAGTGATTCGTGAAGAATCTACAAGTGCTATTGACAATGCGTTTAATATTCTTCGTTCGCGTATCGACCGCTTTGGTGTGACACAGCCAAATATTCAAAGCCTTGAGAAAGCTGGTCGTGTTTTGGTTGAACTGCCAGGTGTGACAGATCCACAACGTGTACGTAAGTTATTGCAAGGTACTGCAAGTCTTGAGTTCTGGGAAACTTACGAAAATTCAGAGTTGTTCGAATCACTTGTTCAGGCTGATACTAAAGTGCGTGAGATGGAAGCTGCAAAAG
>Ga0193951_1000859_pt1 | contig 13625 bp, 11 predicted proteins | sample BB_2_MG_FD_140370 | JGI IMG/M metagenome (GOLD analysis project Ga0193951, IMG submission 140370) | Microbial mat bacterial communities from the Broadkill River, Lewes, Delaware, United States - BB_2_MG | ecosystem: Environmental > Aquatic > Freshwater > River > Microbial mats | place: USA... | reverse complement strand
TTTGATGTAACTCCCTTTAAATACATAACAGCCTTTATTACCGAGAGAGGTATTATAAAACCACAGGATTTGATTAAATATTCGACTTCACCGAAATAAACAACAATATTACAATTTAATTAAAAATAGGGGTGTATTATTTTGATATAAATAATATATCCCTATTTTTGTAATGAATTCACTTATTCAAGACTACTTTTTTGATGATATATTTAACTGCTAATACAATTTCTACGCTTACTACCCCTTGGGGGGTATAGTATTGTCATATCATCAGGTTAGCTATTATTTTATTTCGTATAAGATTTTTTTGTTTATTAATTCGCACAACAGTCTTTGTTTGGTGTCTTGGTAAACCTATCACTTTGAATTCATTAAAACGCCACATATGAAGGTTCTAAAATTTGGTGGTACTTCAATGGGAAGTGCCTCAGCTATTTTAAATGTTAAACGCATTGTAGAACAAGAGCAGGAAGCTGTTGCAGTAGTCGTTTCTGCTGTTGGTGGTATAACCGACACATTAATTCAGATTGCTAATCAAGCGCTTAACGATGTTAGTATCGCTCTGTTAATGGAACAGATGAAAGCCAAACATACTTCAATAATAGACGAATTGTTTTTGCCCGATATAGCAACTGAAGTTCAAGTTTTATGTCAACCGGTATGGATAGAATTAAATCGCGTACTGAAGGGTGTAAGTCTCACAAATGAACTCAGCACCAAAAGCTACGATACTATCGTTGGAAGTGGAGAACGCCTATCTTCCTTAATATTGAACGAACTAATTAAGGATGCCAAGCTTTACGATAGTCGAGCATTTATTAAAACTGAAATGAATGGTCGTGGTCATCATGTGGTCATTAATGAAACCCTACAAGCCATTGGTGAGTTGAGTTTTACTTTAGCACCAGTAGGAATTTTCCCTGGGTTTATTGCCTCTAATGAGTTGGGAGAAACGACCAGCTTAGGACGTGGCGGCTCAGATTATTCAGCTGCTCTGCTAGCTGCTGGTCTAGAGGCCGAAGCATTAGAGATATGGACTGATGTGGATGGCTTTATGTCAGCCGACCCTCGCATTATTCAACGGGCCTATTGCCTTGACCATTTGAGTTACGCTGAAGCCATGGAGTTATCACATTTTGGAGCCAAGGTTATTTATCCACCAACTATTATTCCTGCTTTGCAGAAGCAGATTCCTATAAAGATTAAAAACACGTTTAATCCTGATGCTCCTGGTACTTTAATTGATGATAGGAAAGATGGGTTGCACCAAGTTAAAGGTTTATCGTCAATAAATAATGTTGCCTTATTAACACTCCAAGGAAATGGCATGATTGGGATATCAGGTATTTCTATGCGTATGTTTAGTGCTTTAGCAAAGGGTAATGTAAATATTGTATTGATCTCGCAAGCTTCAAGCGAAAGTAGTATTAGTGTTGTGATTGATTCCAGTGAGGCAGAAATGGCCAAATTGGCGCTATTAAAAGAGTTTGATGCTGAAATTAAACGAAAGGAGATAAATGGGGTTACCATAGATACCAATATGGCTGTTGTTGCCATTGTGGGTGAAGGCATGAAACATACTTCCGGAGTGTCGGGTCAACTGTTTAGTAAAGTTGGTAAAAATGGAATTAATATATATGCCATTGCACAAGGAGCATCCGAGCTAAATATCTCTTTTGTAATTCATCATAAAGATTTAAGGAAAACCCTTAATGTAGTGCATGAGGCCTTCTTTTTAAGTCAATATCAAGCGATACACATGTACCAAGTTGGTGTTGGTACAGTTGGCAAAAATTTGCTTGAGAAAATATCACGCCAAACAGAGCGTCTAATGAAAACTGATCACTTAAGCATACGCTTAGCTGGCCTTGCCAATTCGAAACAAATGGTTTTTAATGAACGAGGACTCAAAATTGAAACCGCAACAGATGCTTTAAAGAAAGCAGATCAAGGCGATATAAATCAATTTATTGATCAGATTATTGCAAATAACTATTCCAATAGTGTTTTTGTTGATTGCACCGCAAGTCAGCTTGTTGCAGAGCAGTATCAAAGGCTTTTAGAGAATAATATTTCTGTGGTAACAGCTAATAAAATTGCTGGCTCATCGGCCTATACAACCTATGAAAAACTAAAGCAAACGGCACGTAAAAAAGGAGTTAAATACCTGTTTGAAACCAATGTAGGTGCTGGCTTGCCAATTATTAATACAATAAATAATATGGTCCACAGTGGAGATCGTATTCTTCAGCTCGAAGCTGTATTATCGGGTACTTTAAATTATATTATAAATAATGTTAGTGCCGATCAACCTCTTTCTAAGGTGGTTATTGAAGCCAAAGAAAAGGGGTACAGTGAACCAGACCCACGTATTGATTTAAAAGGCACCGATGTATTGCGGAAGTTGTTAATTTTGGCGCGAGAAAGTGATTATGCTTTGGAAGAACATCATGTCGATATCCAACCATTTATTCCCAATTCTTACTTTGCTGACGAATCGGTTGAAGCCTTTATGAATAGATTAAAAATTGCCGATAGTGCCTTTGAAGAAATGAGGCGTAAAGCCGAATCCAAGGGCAAGGTCCTGCGTTATGTAGCTTCCTTTAAGGAGGGTAGAGCTAAAGTTGGTTTTATTGAAGTGGGTGCGGAGCATCCATTTTTTAACTTGGCAGACAGTAATAACAAAGTATTGCTACGATCTGACTATTATTATGATCACCCGATGGAAATCAAAGGCTATGGTGCTGGAGCAGACGTGACAGCAGCTGGTGTTTTTGCCGACATCATCAAAGTTGTAAACCTTTAATCCTTCGCTTAAATGAAATATTTAATAATATTAGCCGATGGTTTTGCCGATGAGCCAATTGAACGCTTAGGAGGCAGAACACCCATGATGGCAGCACATACACCACATATTAATCAACTCTGCGGCATGTCACGCTGTGGCTACCTTAAAACAATACCTGATTCACTACACCCAGGTAGTGAAGTGGCTAATATGACCATAATGGGTTATGATGCTGAAAAGTATTATGAAGGAAGAGGCGTGCTTGAAGCAGCTGCACTCAATATTGATGTTACGCCTGACGACTTGGTGTTTAGGTGCAATTTGGTAACTGAAGCGCAAGGCCAGCTAATAAACCATTCAGGCGGGCATATTTCCACAGCTGAAGCCAAGGAGTTAATTCATTCGCTTAATGCTAAACTTGGCTCTGATACGATTACCTTTTATACTGGTGTAAGCTATCGGCATGTAATGGTGATAAAGCACGGTAGACGTGGGGTAATGTGCACTCCACCACACGATGTACCAGGTGAAAATATTGAAAACATATTGCCAACATCTGCTGTACCAAATGATACCGTAACCTTGTTGCGACAACTTATTGCGGCATCTCTAAAAATTTTACATGACCACCCAGTAAATGTTAAACGTAAGCAAGATGGTAAAGCTATTGCCAATATGATATGGCCCTGGTCGCCAGGTCGTAAACCCAAGATGCCGACACTGAAAGAATTATATGGTATAAAGAGTGGTGTAGTTATTTCCGCCGTTGATTTAATACACGGCATTGGTAAGCTAGGTGGTTTGCAATCTGTTATGGTAGAGGGTGCTACAGGCCTGTATACAACCAATTATTCAGGAAAAGCCAATGCTGCGCTTAATGCGCTCGAAACCAATGAGTATGTATTTCTGCACATTGAAGCACCCGATGAAGCGGGGCATGAAGGCGATGTGGATTTAAAGATGAGGACACTTGAAGATATCGACAGCTTAGTAGTTAAACCAGTATTAGACCATTTACAAGAGAACCCAGATAGCTTTAGTGTTGCTTTTTTGCCAGATCACCCCACACCGTGTGAAATTCGTACGCACACACGTGCGCATGTGCCATTTATGATTTACAGGCCTGGCGTTGAAGCCGATTCAGTAAGAAATTACGATGAATTCTCGGTTATAGATGGCCATCATGGGTTTGTGGATCAAACTCAGTTTATGCAAGTACTATTATCAGGAAAAAAATAGATATGCAATATTATAGCACAAGTAATTCAGCCATTAAAAGTGACTTAAAAGATGCCGTTATCCAAGGTTTAGCCTCTGATAAAGGCCTGTATATGCCTGAAGAAATTCCTACCTTACCCCAATCGTTTTGGACCAGACTACCTGAAATGACACTAGGCGAAATTGGTTATGAAACACTCAAACCGTTCTTTTGTCCTGAAATTCCAGAAGCTGATTTTAAAACTTTAACCAATGAGGCTTTTAATTTTCCTATTCCTCTTCACAAGATCACCTCTCATATTGCGGTATTAGAATTGTTTCATGGGCCTACCTTAGCTTTTAAAGATATTGGTGCACGCTTTCTGGCACGTGTCCTAGCCCGTTTTACAAAATCGCATCACAGAGACATCAACGTATTGGTGGCTACTTCGGGTGATACAGGTAGTGCTGTGGCAAATGGCTTTTTGGGTCTTGATGGTATTAATGTTTTTGTGCTTTACCCCAAAGGATTAATTTCCGATGTGCAAGAAAAGCAGTTTACCACACTCGGCAAAAACATAACAGCCATTGAAGTGGAAGGTACCTTTGATGATTGTCAACGTCTGGTAAAAACGGCCTTCACGGATGAAACCTTAAAGGAACAACTGACCTTAACTTCAGCGAATTCGATTAACCTGGCGCGTTTCCTGCCGCAGATGGTCTATTATTTTCATGCCTACGGGCAGGCGATAAAAAGCGGAATCGAGTCTCCCGTTGTTTGTGTACCAAGCGGCAATTTTGGTAACCTTACTGCTGGTGTAATCGCCTATAAAATGGGTCTGCCAATTAAACGCTTCATAGCAGCGACCAATTCAAATGATATTGTACCAAAATACCTTGAAACGGGAGAATACCAACCACGGGACAGTGTATCAACACCAGCCAATGCCATGGATGTTGGTGATCCAAGTAATTTCGTTCGTATACAAGCATTATTTAAGCATGAGTTGGGTGATATTAGGGCACTCATAAGTGGCATTGCCATTGATGATGCCTCGATTCTATCCTGTATCAAAAATGTATACGAAAAGGAAGGGTATATTTTGGATCCGCACGGCGCAATAGCTTTTAGGGCTTTAGAAAAATCGTTACAAGATGGCGAACATGGCATATTTTTTGCAACTGCACATCCAGCAAAATTTCCGGAAACAGTTGAAAAAATCATTAAAAAAAGAATTATACAACCAAAACAGCTAGAAACATTTTTGAAGGGTAAGAAAGACACTGAATCGGCTACAATAGAGTACAGTATATTGAAGCAGGTCATTCTAAATAAGGCATTGAAAGCTTAGTTTTTTTCAAAAAACAAAGTATAATTTTAAGGTTTTTTAAAAAAAAAACTATTTTTACCATCGGTTGAAATGAAATATATCCAATAATAAGATTTAAAGAGTAGTATTATGAAGTATTTAGCAACTTTATCCCTTGTGTTTTTGATGTCTTTAGGAGCTGTAATAGCTCAAGAAGAGAGTGCAGTTGAGTTGAAAAATCAGGGGAATGAAGCATTAAGGGCAAAGAATTACAAAGGCGCATTAGAGTCATTTGAAAAAGCAATTGCCGCATGGGGAGAAGAAGAGATGGACGCTGCGATGGTATACAATGCCGCCACAAGTGCCCGTAAAATCAAAAATCACGAAAAATCTCAAAAGTATTACGAAGAGTCAAAAAAATTAGGTTACAAAGCAGATGCTGCAACCTATTACATTGCCACTTCTCTTAAGAGTAGAGGTAAAGCTGAAGAAATGGAAAAAGTTCTTTTAGCTGGTGTTGAAGAGTTTCCAACAAGCAAGTACACAGCACATATGAAAAAGCAATTGGCTGGATTATATGTAAAAGAAAGTAATGCACTTTACACAAAAGGGCAAGAGATTCTAAATACACGTGCTGACGGAAACAGAGATCAGTGGGATGCCATTAAGGAAAAAGCAAAAGTTGTATTAGATGAAGCTACATCTATTGCTAACAAAGCATTAGAGTATGATGCTACTAACAAAAATGCAAAAGCGATACTTGCTGGAATTGAAACATTTCTTGCAAGCTAAAACGAACAAATAAGCTAACTAAAAGCGTCTGTAAAAATACAGACGCTTTTTTTTTGTTATTAATCCAAATGAATAGCCTTGTTCCATCAGGGATTTGATTAATTTTACACAAACGTTAATCCTGCACCCTGTGAAACACATTATACTAATATTTACCATTTTGTTGTTAGGCCTAACAGTCGCTTTCGCACAAAATGCTGATGTTCTGAAGAGCGATGCCATTATTCAAGAGAGCCAAATGCAATTTTTAGAGGCTGCGAAACTGTACGAGGCTGCCGCTAAAGCTTATGAGGCAGAAAATAGGATAGATGCCTTTTCCTATTTTAAAGCTGGTCAGAGTTATACGAAAGCAAAAAAATACAATCTAGCTCTCCTGATGCTAAAAAAAGCTGAGGATAACAATTATACCGCCGCTGATTTATACTTAACTTATGGCGATGCATACGTAGGTGTCAAAAAAATTGACGAAGCAGAAAAGGTGCTGTTAAGTGGTAAAGCGCAATACCAAGAAGAATGGCCAGCCTTTACAAAGAAACTCGCCTATTTGTATTATAACTCGGCTCAATACCAAAAAGCAGAGATCTATTTAAAAACAGCGTTGCAGCAAGCACCCAATAACCATACCTACCTTTATTTACTTGGTTCATCATACGAGCGAATGAAAATGAATAAGCCGGCTACAGAAATGTTAGAAAAGGTACTGGCTCTTCAACCGAATCATAAAAATAGCATCAAAAAACTTGGTGTAATTTACTTTCGACAGACGGATGGCCTTTATTCAAAGGAAACAAAACGATACGAATTGATGAAAAATCCGTCACGAATGGACTACCATAATTCAACTAAAAAACTGGAAACCATAGCGCAAGGCTATACGAAAGCACTTCCATTTTTAGAAAAAGCACATGAAAACTCGCCCCACGACAAAGCAATAATTAGTTGCTTAAGTATTGCTTACCGAAGGTTAAAAATGGAAACGGAGGCTAATAAAATGACTATTTTATTAAAATAGATAACCATAACACATAAAAAAAGCTACTCATTTGAGTAGCTTTTTTTATGTGAACTGTATCTTTCCTAAAATCCATTAACCACTTTACGAATCTCCACTAAGCGTGTCATTAGGCCTTCCAGATGATCAAGGTGAAGCATATTAGCACCGTCAGACTTAGCGTTAGCTGGGTCAAAATGGGTTTCAATAAACAAACCATCAGCACCAACTGCAATACCCGCACGTGCTATCGTTTCGATCAGCTCTGGTTTACCACCGGTTACGCCACTTGACTGGTTAGGCTGTTGCAAAGAATGTGTGATATCCAATACAACAGGCACATCAAAGGCCTTCATGGCAGGTATACCGCGGTAGTCTACAATCATATCTTGATAACCAAACATGGTTCCACGATCAGTTAGTACCACTTCATTATTACCCATGTCGCGCACCTTATTTACAGCAAAGGTCATGGCTTCTGGGCTTAAGAATTGGCCTTTTTTAATGTTAACTACTTTACCAGTTTTTGCCGCAGCTACCAATAAATCGGTCTGACGACATAAGAAAGCTGGTATCTGTAAAACATCTACATATTCGGCAGCCATAGCCGCTTCTTCTGCTGAGTGAATATCGGTCACTGTTGGTACATCAAACGTTTCACTAACTTTCCGCAGGATCTTAAGCGCTTTTTCATCACCAATACCACTAAAAGAATCAATTCGCGAGCGATTAGCCTTACGGTATGAGCCTTTAAATATATAGGGTATTTCCAGCTTATTAGTGATTTCTACCACACGCTCTGCAATGCGCAAAGCCATTTCTTCGCCTTCAATGGCACATGGGCCAGCTAGTAGAAAAAAGTTACCACTCTCTGTGTGTTTGATCTTAGGTATATTATTTATATCCATTTATTTGACAAATAGTCCGGATGTTAGTGGTCCGGTGTTATTAAATGTAGTAATTACTGCAAAAATACGAATAGCGTTAATAATAATACGCATTCGTCCATCATCTTATTTATATTTCTTTTTCCACAAGAACCTCATGCGTTCATCAACTTTTGCCTCAGTTGCATTATTCTGCGCGGTATAGAGCCGTTTGTCTTTTAATTCTTCTGGCATGTAATCTTGCTCTACAAAATTATTGGGGTAACTGTGGGAATACAAATATTCTTTACCATAGTTTAACTCCTTCATTAATTTTGTTGGTGCATTACGTAAATGAAGTGGTACAGGTAAGTTACCAGTTTGCTTTACAACAGCCTGTGCATCATTAATGGCTTGATAAGCGGAGTTACTTTTAGGACTGGTGGCCAAGTATATTGTAACCTGCGACAAAATAATTCGTGACTCTGGCCAACCAACGGTCTTAATTGCTTCAAAGCAATTGGTTGCTAACAAAAGTGCATTAGGATTAGCTAAGCCTACGTCCTCCGAAGCCGAAATAATCAAACGACGAGCAATAAATTTAGGATCTTCACCACCTTCAACCATACGCGCTAACCAATAAACAGCGGCATCGGGGTCACTCCCTCGTATCGATTTAATAAAGGCAGAGATGATATCGTAATGCATCTCTCCATTTTTATCGTATTGCGCCGGATTTTGTTGTAAATGAGTAGTAACAAGCTCATCATCAATCACAATGTGTTCGTCGGCTATCTCAGCATTGCTAACGAGCTCCAGAATATTAAGGAGCTTGCGCGCATCGCCACCTGAATAGCGCAAGAGTGCGGTATCTTCTTTAATTTCAATATTCTTTTCTTTCAGCAGAATATCATTACATAAAACAGACTGAACCAACGCCAATAAATCTTCCTTCTCTAACGACTTTAATACATATACTTGGCAGCGTGAGAGCAATGGTGAAATCACTTCAAACGAAGGGTTTTCTGTTGTCGCTCCAATTAAAGTGACTACGCCTTCCTCAACTGCACCCAATAAACTATCTTGCTGCGACTTACTAAAACGATGAATCTCATCTATAAAAAGAATGGGAGAAGGCGAGCTGAAAAAACGCGCCTTACGTGCTTTCTCAATAGCTTCACGCACATCTTTTACACCAGAGTTAATGGCCGAAAGAATAAAAAAGGGGCGTTCCAATTGCTTGGAAATGATCTTAGCTAGCGTTGTTTTACCAACTCCTGGCGGTCCCCATAAAATAATGGAAGAAATGGCTTTTCTATCTATCATTTTTCGCAGCACAGCCCCCTTACCTACAAGGTGCTGTTGTCCTATATATTGATCGAGATTAGTTGGCCTCATTCGCTCAGCCAAAGGCGGGTATCCACTCATGCATATTCCATTTTAAGCCTTTAAAATTACAAAAAGCATTGAGACTAATCCCGATATATATCAATAAATGCAACGATCAGTCCATTCACCACTTTGTAAAAAGCTGTGTTTAAAATCGTAACAATCATTTTAATAATATTGGTGTAATGTAATAATCCGAAACCGTCCAAGGGCATCTTATGTTTTCAACTGCTGTCATTAGGTATAGACATGGAAATTCTATTCATTCACAAATCAACCAAAGTATTGTCATAATAAAGCATTGTATCCTTTTTCATTACTTTTGCAGCTTATAAAATTGATAAACGTGAATTTCGACCCATATAATATAGACTTGCCCATTACGGAAGTTATCAGTGATGTTAAAACACATCTGAAAGATGGTAATACCCTTATTGTAAACGCACCTCCGGGCGCCGGTAAAAGCACCTTATTACCCTTAGCAGTATTAGATGATGATTGGCTTAAAGGACAGAAAATAATTATGTTGGAGCCTCGGCGCCTAGCCGCAAAAACCATTGCCATGCGCATGTCCGATCTGCTTGGCGAAAAAGTAGGTGAACGGGTTGGCTATCGTATACGGTTTGAGAATAAGATTGGACCAAATACGCAGTTAGAAGTGGTTACAGAGGGTATCTTAACACGCATGTTACAAAGTGATAATGCACTTGAAGGCATTGGTTTAGTTATTTTTGATGAGTTTCATGAGCGCAGTTTGTTTGCCGATGTAGCCTTAGCTTTATCACGTGAAGCTCAACAAGTGCTTCGACCAGATTTGCGCATCATGATTATGTCAGCAACCTTAGACATGCCACAACTTACACATTTGCTTCAAGCTCCTTCTGTTGTGAGTCAAGGTCGTCAGTTTCCTGTAGAAATTATACATGAGGGTGAGAATGATGTAAAAATGTTAGCCGAGCTAAGTGCTGGCGTGGTAAGTAAAGCCGTAAAAGAGCAAGAAGGTGATATTTTGGTATTTCTACCTGGTGAAGGTGAAATACGAGCTTGTGAAACTATTCTGAAGCGCATGCATAAAAATATTGCCATCCATCCACTATTTGGACAATTACCTCCCAATAAGCAATATGCTGCCATAATGCCACATCGTGAGGGAAAACGAAAAATAATTATAGCTACATCAATTGCGGAAACCAGTTTAACCATTGAAGGGGTTAAAGTAGTTGTAGATTGTGGCTTCAGCCGTACGCTTAAGTTCAACCCCAATTCAGGCTTATCTAAATTAGAAACACAAGACATTACACTTGATTCGGCCGATCAGCGTGCGGGGAGAGCTGGCCGATTAGGACCTGGCGTTTGTTACCGCATGTGGAGCAAAGGTACTCATCTGCATTTGCAAGAGCACCGGTCTCCCGAAATTGCAGAAGCAGATCTGGCTTCATTGGTGCTGGAGATGGCACAATGGGGTGTTGATGACATTCAAAGTCTAACTTGGTTAACAGCACCACCCAAAGGCCATGTGGCACAAGCTAAAGCCCTTTTACACCAGTTAGAAGCGCTTGATAACAATCGAATTACGGCACATGGTAAGGCCATTCACAAGCTACCTTGTCATCCTCGATTAGCACATATGTTATTAATGGCACAAGAAGAAGGTTTAGCACCATTAGCGTGTGACGTTGCCGCCCTGCTGGAAGAACGTGACCCATTAGGTAAGGAAGCCGGAATTGATATTAATCTGCGCATTGAAGCACTCAGGCGTTTTAGATCTGGCAACCTCAAGAATAAAAAGCTACAGCGCATCGCCAAAATTGCGGATCAGTACCGTCAAATCCTTAATTCTGATGAAGAAAACACGCCTGTTGATCCATACGAAACAGGCCTCTTATTGGTATTTGCTTACCCAGAACGTATTGCACATGCTAAACCTGGTAATAATGCGCAATTTAAACTCGCCAATGGCAGTATTGCAGCTGCTGGCCATCAAGATGATTTGGCACACGAAGCTTGGTTAGCCATTGCCAATGTTAATGCTCGCGATGGTGTAGGCAAAATTTTCTTGGCATCACCTCTTAATCCTAAGGACTTGGCCCCGATGGTAAAAACGATTGAATCCGTTACTTGGGACACCAAAAAAGGTGGTTTTCGCGCACAAACGGATATGAGAATTGGTAGTATCATCCTGCAAAGTAAACCCTTACAAGATTATGATGAAGACGATAAAATTATAGCCATATGCAATGCTATAAAAAAAGAAGGGGCCTGGTTACTCGACTTTAATAAAGAAGTCGCACAGTGGCAAAATCGCGTAAACAGCCTACGTTTATGGGATACGAAACATGCATGGCCAGATGTATCAACAGAAAAGTTGCTGGCAAACAATTACAAATGGCTTTCGCCCTATTTAAGCAATATTCGCAAGCCAGATGATCTCAAAAGGATTGATTTGAAGCATGTATTACACCATTGTCTGGATTATAACTTGCAGACTTTATTAGAAAAACTAGCGCCTGAGCGTATTGAGGTGCCAAGTGGTTCTCAAATAAAACTTAATTACCAAAGTAACGGCGATTCGCCTATATTAGCAGTGCGTTTACAAGAGGTTTTTGGTATGTTAGCAACACCAATGGTTAATAATGGACAGGTAAGTGTTCTGATGCACTTACTTTCACCAGGTTTTAAACCAGCGCAAATCACCAATGATCTGGAGAGCTTTTGGTCCAATACATATTTTGAAGTAAAAAAGGAATTAAAATCAAGATACCCAAAACATTATTGGCCTGATAATCCTTTAGAAGCTGAGCCTTTAAAAGGAGTGAAGCGAAAAAATATTTAATATGAAAACTAATAATATTGTTTTTATTGCCCAAAGTATAGATGGCTATATTGCAGACAAAAATGACGGAATAGAATGGTTAGAAACCATTCCTAACCCTGAGCAAAAAGATTTTGGCTACTTGCCTCTTATGGAGCGTATTGATGCTATCATTATGGGACGTACCACCTATGAATTGGTTTGTAGTTTTGACATGGCGTGGCCGTACACTAAACCAGTTTTTGTTTTGAGCAATACTTTAAAAAGCATCCCTGATGAACTAATTGGTAAGGTGGAGATTGTTAACGGCCAGATATCAAGTGTTTTAAGAAATGTAAATAATAAAGGATACACTCAATTGTATATCGATGGAGGGGCGACTATACATTCGTTTATGGAAAAAGATTTAATAGATGAATTGATTATAACCACAATACCTGTGGTGTTAGGAGGTGGGATCCCTTTATTTAGGGAGCTGTCAAATCCTCTAGAATTTAAGCTTATTAGATCCGAATTATACCTAAACGAGATTGTTCAAAACCATTATAAACGTAAAAGATAAATTATTTTACAAATTGTATTTATCCTGCTATTCGCGCTATCGCTACAAAGTATTAATATTCACCATTATTTAGCAAAATAATAATGTATTACTACGTAACTATAAGTTAAGTCTTACGTATTTGTAAAGCATTAAGCATCACAAACTGACAAAATGAAAAAGATTTTTCTAACCCTATTCTTGTTAATTTCAGTCTTATCTTATGCTAATAACTCAGGTGTCTATGGGAAGTATACGGCCCAATACACACCTTCAAAAAAAGACTTTGAAAAATACAATACCAATCGTAGAATTAAGTCGGTATTTTATAGCCTTTCGTTAACCAAAAACAGAAGAAACAAAGTAAGCATTCATCTCGAGAAAACCATAAATGCCGACCGAGAGTATGTTCAACTTTATATTCATAACGATCTAACTATCAAGAAAGATCGCAATAAATATAAGCTTTATAAAAGTACTACCGGCGAAGCCATTGCTACCATTAAAGGCAGTAAAATCACTTACGAGTCTGATGGGTACGATGGTTTAGTTTTGGTGAAAAAATAAGCTTTTTTGTAAGGTATTTTGGGCCGTTAAATACTGATTTAACGGCCTTAGTTAGTTAAAAAAGACCGTATTAATCCGAGGTTTGAGATATAATATTTGTAACAATCATTAACGATTCGTTACACTTTTAATAGTAATACTCTTACAAAAACATCCTATCTTTGTATTTGTCATTAATTCAATTGTATTTACAACAAATTGTAAGCAGATTGGACTATTAGCAACTATTCACAACCTTTAAATACTAATAATGAACCAGATTGAAAAATCGTATCGTGAACTGGTTGAGTTGAAGTTTCAACTTTACAACAGTTTGTTCCTTACTTTGCCCTTAAATGCTGTTCAGCAAACGGGTCTTTTACTTCCGTT
>Ga0193951_1000856_pt1 | contig 13653 bp, 10 predicted proteins | sample BB_2_MG_FD_140370 | JGI IMG/M metagenome (GOLD analysis project Ga0193951, IMG submission 140370) | Microbial mat bacterial communities from the Broadkill River, Lewes, Delaware, United States - BB_2_MG | ecosystem: Environmental > Aquatic > Freshwater > River > Microbial mats | place: USA... | reverse complement strand
CTTCGTACGATTTAGAATTGGGTGTTGATAAGGTCTATCCATATAGGCATATTACTGAAGAGCAGGTGAAAAATGTGCTTGATTCGTTTTTAGGCGAGTCATTACAGCAACCACCTATTTTTTCAGCAAAAAAGGTTAATGGGAGACGAGCATACGATTATGCACGCAAAGGAGATGAGTTAGAATTAAAAAGTAATAAAATATATATATCAGACATTAAATTAGTAAGATTTGACTTGCCTGTTTTTTCTTTTGAGGTTACATGTTCAAAAGGGACCTATATTAGATCGCTGGCATATGATATAGGAAAAATGCTTAATTCAGGTGGCTACTTAACCCAATTACGCAGGTTAAAGAGTGGTGATTTTGATATTAAGGATGCGGTTACAGTAAATCAAATTGTCGATATTATTAATAATTTGTAACTATTTGCTTAAGTTTACGTTTAAGTTAGGTTGCATTTTGTTAAATAAATTAGTAAGTTTCATTTCACCATAAAAAGTTATTATTTATGAAGTTATCAAAGTTTAAGTACAATCTGCCTCAGGAATTAATTGCTAAATATCCTGCCGAAAACAGAGATGAGTCTCGTTTGATGGTTGTAAACCGTGCCAAAGGAACTATAGAGCATAAAACTTTTAAAGATATCATCGATTATGTTGACGAAGGTGACGTTATGGTGTTCAATGATACGAAAGTGTTTCCTGCTCGTTTGTATGGAAATAAAGAAAAAACGGGTGCTGAGATCGAAGTGTTTCTTCTTCGTGAATTAAATCGTGAACAACGTCTTTGGGATGTTTTAGTTGATCCTGCTCGTAAAATTCGTATTGGTAATAAACTATATTTTGGCGATGACGATTCGTTAGTTGCCGAGGTTATCGATAATACAACTTCTCGTGGTCGTACTCTTAGATTTTTATTTGATGGGTCGTATGAAGAATTTAAAGATGCTCTTTATGCATTGGGCGAAACGCCACTTCCTAAATTTATAAATCGTAAAGTAGAGGACGACGATGCCGAAAGATATCAAACTGTATATGCAAAACACGAAGGTGCAGTTGCTGCTCCTACTGCTGGAATGCACTTCAGTAAACAACTTCTTAAGCGATTAGAGATCAAAGGGGTTGATTTTGGATACGTTACTTTGCATGTAGGATTGGGTAATTTCCGTTCTGTTGAGGTTGAAGATCTTACCAAGCATCGTATGGATTCTGAAGAGATTCGTATCGATTCTAAGGTTGTGAAAATTGTGAATGATGCTAAAGATTCGAATCATAAGATTATTGCTGTAGGAACTACTGTTTTACGTACTCTTGAGACTTCTGTTTCTACTGCTGGCCATCTTTGTGAATACGAAGGGTGGACAAATAAATTTATTTTTCCTCCTTACGATTTTAAAGTGCCAGATATTATGGTAACTAATTTTCACCTGCCTTTGTCTACATTAATGATGATGGTTTCGGCTTTTGCTGGTTACGATTTGCTTATTAAAGCTTATAAAACAGCTATTGAAGAGAAATATCGTTTTGGTACTTATGGCGATGCAATGTTGATTATATAATTTCTTAATTATAATATATAAGCCTCGGTTGATTTTGTTCGGCCGAGGTTTTTTATTTTCTATTCTGTATACTTGTTGCTGATTTAATCGTCTTAAAAAAATAGAGACAAAGCATCGCCTTGTCTCTAAGTAAGATAATTTTTTGAAATTATAGCTAATTGTTAATTCTCGCTCATAATCTTTTCAATGTCGTCAGGATAAATAGGAATTCTTTCTCCTAATATTCTGCAGCCATTTTCGGTAACAAGAATATCGTCCTCAAGGCGTATTCCTCCAAAATCGCGATATTCTGCGTTTACTTTATCGAAGTTTATAAATTCTTTATTTATTCCTTCTTTTTCCCATTTATCAATTAAAGCAGGTATAAAGTAAATTCCAGGTTCGTTTGTTATTACAAACCCCTTTTTTAGTTTTTTACCTAATCGTAAATAGGCTGTTCCAAATTGGTCGATAGGACGAGTTTCTGCGTCATAGCCCACATGTATCTGCCCTAATCCTTCCATATCATGAACATCTAGTCCCATTTGATGACCTAGTCCATGAGGGAAAAACATTGCATGAGCTCCAGCTTTTACAGCAGCTTCAACATCACCTTTCATTAATCCTAATTCTATAAGACCTTTTGTTATAATTTTAGCAGCTTCTAAATGGATGCTTTGATATGTTACTCCTGGTTTTGTAAGAGCTATTGTGCCGTCAAGAGCACTTAAAACAATATTGTAAATTCCTCGTTGTTTATCTGTGAATTTACCACTTACAGGAATAGTTCTTGTATTATCTGATGCATAGTGTAGTGGAGATTCAGAACCGCAATCTGTTAGCATTAATTTACCCGATTGTAGTTTGTTACCATGGTTATGGTTGTGAAGAGTCTCTCCGTTTTGCGATAAAATTATTGGGAAAGAAGGAATGTTTCCTCCTGAAAGAGATACACCTTCAATTGCTCCAGCAATTTCTTGCTCAATAACACCTGGTTTGCACATTTTCATTGCAGTAACATGCATATTGTAACCTACTGCACAGGCTTTTTCTATTTCTTCAATTTCAAAATCATCTTTTACTTCGCGTAGCGAAACAATAGCATTAATAAGTTCTAGTGAAGCATAGTCGCGAACTCTGTCGGCGCTGATGCCTGTTATTTGTTGAAGTAATATTTTGTTCTCGGCGCGATAGGCAGGTATGAAATGGATTTTACGTCCTGCCTTAATAGCTGTGGCTATCGATTCGAAAATATCGTTAAATGGTTTTGTGTTATCAACCCCACACTTTTTTGCTAATTCTGATACCGCAGGCTGTGGCCCCATCCATATTATGTCCTCAATATCCATATCGTTGGCAAAAATAGTGTCGGTATCATTGTCGATATCCATTACACCAAGAAAGCCTGGTTGATCAATACCAAAGAAATAAAGAAAATCACTGTCCTGACGGAAATGATATCCGTTATCTGGGTAATTTACTGGTGATTCTGGGTTTCCTGTTATTAAAATAATACCAGAACTCATTGTGCTTTTAAGCTTTTGACGTCTGGTTTTGTAAACTTGGCTGTTAAACATAGTATCTGATTTTTTAATTTAACCCTAAAGTTAGCTATTTGGTTTTTATTTACTGCAATTTTGATTTTTTTACACCAATTTATGTTTTCCTTTTACAGGATTAACATTATTTACGTGGGTGTTTGTTAAATAAAATTCTATTAATGTTAATCTATAACCAATAATTAGACAATATTGTCAGGCTTGCCCGAATTCCATTTAATAATATTATCGATAATAATTTTGTTTCTTATTTCAATAGCTTCTTCTGTGGCAAAGGCTATATGTGGTAGTAGAATTGTGTTTTTGCAGTTTAATAATGGATGATTTTGTGGTAAAGGAGGCTCGTTTTCATAGACATCAATTGCTGCTCCTGCAATTTGATTGTTGTTTATTGCGTGGGCTAATTCTGGAATGTTTATTACTTTACCACGTGCAGTATTAATCAATATGGCACTGTTTTTCATTTTATTTAACTCGTTAGAGCCAATAATTTCTGAAGTTTCGTTTGTTAAAGGTATATGTAACGAAACAATGTCTGATTCTTTTAGAAGAGTATCAAGGGAAACAAATTTTACGTTGCTTATCTCTTTTTCTGTTCGGTTGTATGCAATTACTTTGCAGCCAAAAGCGGTTGCTAATTCTGCCACTCTGCATCCAATAGCACCTGTTCCGATAATACCAAATGTTTTTCCTCTAAGTTCTAGCCCAAGGTATCCTTTTCGTGTTGATAAATTACGAGTGCTTTGCTCCATCTCGCCAAATTTGCGATATAGACTAATTACTGCTCCTATGGTAACTTCTGCTACAGCCTGTGTTGAGTAGCCAGCCGCATTGCATACCGTAATATTATTTTCCTTGCAGTATTCTTTGTCGATATGGTCGGTGCCAGTAAAGGCAACGTTGATTAGTTTTAGATTATTAGCTAGTCTTAAATCTTTGGCTGATAAGGGAAATTGACTAGTAATAATTATGTCGGCTTCTTTAATTCTGTTTTGTAATTCTTCTTGATTTTGCGGTTGAGAGTTATAAAACACAGCTTGAATATTTTCTTTATTTAGGGTTTCAGTTGCTGTAGACTGGTCTTTCTCTTTTATACCTACTGGTTCTATAAATATAGCTTTCATTTTAATTATGGTTTTTTGAATATGAGCTGCAATTTATGAATTTTTTGTTTGGTAGACATTCTTATTAATACATGCATAACTATGCTTTAATGCATGTTTTGTTTGTGTGTTTATACGGTGTAATTAGATTGTATAGTGTTACCTGTTTTTTTTGGAAATTCTTTGTTTGTACTGTGGTTGGGCATTTGCAGCGGTTTTTAGTGTGTTTTTAGGTTTCTTTTGTTTTAAACTGGTGTTATATTTTTGTTCATTTTAGCCGGTGTGAGTGATTGAACTAATTTTGTATAATACAAAAGTCTACAGTTGTTTACTACCACTAAAGAATTGCGATTTTCTGCAAAAAAAAATATTAATTCTTATGGAGTAATTGAATTACTTTTCTATATTGCAAGTTGTTATTGTACAGTACCATGTTTTTTTTTGGGTTGTTCGTCTACAAAATTTAGACGTTTATCCAATGTTTATGTAAACTGGTGTAACTAATTGATAATTAATTAAATGTATACAAACCCAAGGGGCTTTTTAGCGTAAAAATGAGCAAGTTTAACAACAAACTTAATGTTCATTAAACAAAAATAATGGTGTGTAATGATAAAACAAAGTGTAACCGCTTGTGTATTTTGTTAAAAAGGGCAATCTTTGCACGCATTTTTGAAGCTGTTTTTAATTCAAAATTTATAATAACTAATTATTTAAAAAGATGAAAAAGTTTACTTTAATTTTTGTAGCTCTTGTAGCTATGGCTTGGAGTGCTAGCGCCCAAGATGTTGAAGGTGGCAATAGTTTTGCAACAGGAGCTCCTGATTATGTTACTGTTGGTGCAACAATGCCTTATTATGCAAAACCAGATTCTTACTTTCACAGTGCTTACGCTAATCCAACTTGGACTTTAACTGCTGATTTCGTTTGGAACTGGTCAGTAACTGCTAAGCCTGCAGCATCTACAATAGCTCCTGTTAAGCCTGGTTCTACTCCTGCTAACTACGTTGAATTTACTTTCGATGTTGTTGGTGCTTATACATTAAATGTTACTGAGCAAGCTCCTGCGGCGCTTGGTGGATGTAATGGTGCTGCTGTTACTCATGATGTTACAGTAATTGAAACTCCTACTTATACTGATAACTGGGCAGCTGATACTTATGATAATCAGTGTGAAGGTGCTGCTGGTATTCCTGCACTTTTTACAATTACTCCTGTTTGTAATGCAAACGATGGTAACATTTCACTTGCTTATGATATGCAGATTAAAACTCAAACATGGAATGGTACTACTTGGGTTAATTCTAAATTTTATAAAGCAGATAAAACTACTGAACAAGCTTTAGCAATAAATTTCCCTAACACAGCTCCAGAGCAAGCTTTAACAGCTGTTGCTAAGGAAATTCCTGCTGCAGGATTTACTTATGACTGTATTTCTGAAGGTGGTGTTAAAATGCGTACTGTTTATACATACAATGTATATGGTTTGAACACTCAGATTTCTCGTAAATCAGATTACAAAGCAAACTCGGCTGCTACTGTAGCTAACTTTTCTTATTACACTACAGGTGGAACAATTAGCGCTGATGCTACTGCTGCTGATCAAACTTGGTTTGTTGCAGTTAACCCTGCTCCTAAAACAGGTGCTATTTACCATGTTAAGAATGATTGGAATGTTAACTAATAGTGTTTTAATAACCTATATATAGTTAGTTAATAATCAAAAAAAATAAAAAGGTGAAAAAAGTAGTTACATATACAAATATTAAACTGCTTCTGATAATACAGATAGCTATCTGCTTGCAGGCTTTAATGCCTGCAGGTGGTGGCAACCTGTATGCTACTGTTCCTCCTAATGTTTGTTCGCAGCATTACGATGAGTTTGCAATTACTGGTAGTCCTTTTAGTAATGTAACTTGGTCGTTGTTTGTGAATGGAGTTGAGGATGTGAATAAAAACTATGGTGAGATTATTTACGGTGGTGAAAAACCAAGTCTTGGAGAGTGGGACCCAAACAGAAATGGTGATACTATTCGTGTTTATTGGAAAAGTAAGTATAAAGAACAAAATGTAGATGTTAAACTAGTAGCACATGAGCAAACTGTTGGTGGATGTTTGGGCGATGCGGTTGAAGTGAGGATGAAGTACTACTCTCCTGACTTGGATCTTGGTCAACGCGACAAAGTTTGTATTGGCTCGGCAATAGAACTACAAAATGTTTCGGACGATAAGTTTTTTAACGATTCCTATAAGTGGGGTATGTCTGATATTACTAGAGGTTATTATAGTTCGCTTATTGCCGAAAGAAAAAACGACTTGTCGATTCTTGAAACAGAAAAAATTTACGGAGATATTAAAGTTTCTGTTGAAGCAACTCAGGCCGAAAGTGGTTGTGTTGTTAGAGATACTATAGCTCTTTTTGCACAGGAAGTACCTGTTGTTGATATGGCTGCTGATGCTAAACTTTGCGGAACAGACGCTCTTACTTTAGACCCTCTTGTTGGTTATGCCGACGAAACACGATGGTATGAGAATGGTGTTTGGATGCAAGATAAGCTTGGCCCTATTTTAGACGTTTCGGCTGGTCAGAAAGAGATTAAATTTGAGGCTCGTAACTATTACTCGGGTTTAATAAATAAAGATAGCGATGGTAGTTTTGCTGATTTTTGTGCAGCTACAGCTGTTATAAACATTCTTAATTGTGGTTACTACGATGTAGATTATAATATTCCTGTTGCATTTACTCCTAATGGAGACGGTGTTAACGATACTTGGGAGATTAGAAGCTTAGCTAGTTTCCCCGATGCTACAGTTGAAATTTACACACGTTGGGGTAACTTAGTATTTAAAGCTAATGGCTATCACTCGGGTAACTACTGGAATGGTACCGATACAAAAGGAAATCAGTTAGGAATGGATTCGTACCACTTTATGATTGATTTGCATAATGGTTCGCCAAAACTAATAGGTAGCGTAACTCTTGTTAGATAGTGTATAATTGTTGTAAATTTATCCCTACGAAATTAGGCTTATTATAAATGAATAATAAAAAATTTACTGCAAGGGCTTTTATAATGAAAAATAACTTTGCTCCTTTTTGCCATAGAGGTGAAATTAAACATAACCATATGAAAAAATTACTACTCCTTTTCTTATGTGTAATATCTGTTACCGCTTACTCGCAGCAGGTACCTCTTTATAGCCAGTATATGGTAAATAGATTTATGTTGAATCCTGCTGCTGCTGGAGTAGAAGGCGATGCTGTATTAAATCTTAATTCACGCAATCAATGGGTAGGTTACCAGGGTGCTCCAAACACTCAGATGCTAACCACCGAGATGCGTTTTAATCAACTTATATCATCATCAAAAAGTAAAAAAAGAGGTAAGTATGCTTTTAGTGGCAGAAAACTTCAGAACAGAAACGATAGTAAAGTTGGTATAGGTGGCGGTTTATTTACCGATAATAATGGACGTATTCGTAACACTGGTATTAGTTTAGCTTATGCATATCATATTCCTTTTCGATATTTTCAATTGTCGATGGGGTTAACTTTTGTTGGTTCGCAAACTGGTATTGATGTTACTCCCGAAGATTTAGTTGATGCAAACGACGCCTTAATTGCTGGTAAGCGTAACTTCTTTTCGCCCGATTTTAATGCTGGTATCTATCTTTCGTCGCGCGATTATTATATTGGTATTTCTGCCATTCGTTTGTTTCAGAGTTATTTTAAACTTGGGTACGATAACGACGAGAATTTCCGACTGCTGCGTCAGTATTATTTAATGGGTGGTTATAGATTTAGAATGAGCAGCGATTTTAAATTAGAACCTTCGCTACTGTTTTCGTCAAACGAAAATGCTCAGTTAACTCTCGATGTTAATGTTAAGGCCTATTTATTAGAGATGTATTGGGTTGGTGTTTCGTATCGTTCAACAGGTGCTGTTGTTGGAATGATAGGCGGTAAATTAGACAGATATCACTTTGGATATGCTTTTGATTACCTTATGGGTGGCGGAATATCTGATGTGAGTAAATTTGGTAGTCACGAGTTGGTTTTAGGAATTACTTTTGGAGCCGATAAAACCAAGTCTCGATATAATAGAAATAGACGTTTTTAATTTCTTAATCATAGAATACACTTAGAGTGTCCAAAAACAATTAATAAAAATTTTAATGTCACGTTAAGCGGAGTCTAAACGTTGTGTTTTCAAGTAAACAATCCTTCGACTCGCTCAGGATTACAGTTTAATGTAGTTTTTGGATTCCCTCTTTTGTTTCTTTACTACCTATAATGTCATTTTGCAGGTAAACCGAGCGTTTTACAACATTATTCGCACTATTTTATCGCCCTTCGGTAATTCATGTAGTCCTGCGGTTAATTTTATCTTCATTCGCCAAATATCATCGTCCTTCGTTGTTTCTTGCGTCCCTTCGGTGAGAATTGGTCGTCCTTCGCTAATTTTGATCACCCTGTCGTCAGTTTTGGCGTCCTGCTGTAATTCTGACCGTCCCGTCATCAAAATAGCCGTCCCGTTACAATTCTGACCGTCCCGTCGTCAAAATTGGCGTCCCGTTAAGCGTGAGACCAATTTTTTGTTACAGGACGACGAAAAAAGCTCCGTGACGACGAAATTTGTAGCGGGGCTATACCAAAAGGGCTTTTTGTCGATGCTTTTAGTGAATTTATTGCATAGCCATATTCTTTTATGTCGTTCGTTTTTAAATAGCTGTTTTTTTGGTTACCATATCTACAAATTATTACCTTTAGCAGGTTTTTAAATTACTGTTGATGTTGATATTCGCTCGGCATCGACTCTGTTTTATGTAAATAAAAATGTTGTAAAAACATATTGAGGTAAAAATTAAATAATAATAATATGAAGAATAAATTCTTAATTGGAGGATTGGTTGTTTTAATAATTCTTTTGTTTGTTGGCTATAAGTTTGTTTTGCAACCTTACAAATGCAACAATTATTATAAACAATCGCTTGAGTTACGCGATTCTAGCGATATTAACAACTCGTTGGTTTTTATTAATAAGGCAATTGATATTAATCAGAAACCAGAATTTTATAAGCTTAGAGCCGAGCTTTATGTAAGTTTGAATAAGGGTGCCGAGGCTTTAAAAGATCTAGAAATTGTTGTTAAAACCGATACCGACTATTCTACATATTTGCTTCGCGGAAAAGCATTCGCTTTAGAGAGCAACTTGGGTAGTGCATACGACGATTTTACCAAGGTTATCGCATTAAACGACACTATTGGCGATGCCTATCTTAACCGAGGTATTGTTTTAGGAGCTCAGGGAAAATACGAAGAGGCGTTGGTTGATTACGATATGGCTTCGAAATGCGGAATCGATAATCAGCAGCTTATTATGCAACGAGGTTTTTCGAAAGCCGGAATGAGCGATTTTTCGGGTGCTATTGCCGATTTTGATTTAGCTCTGAAAGGCGAAATGGCAACATTTAACAATTACAAACAACGTGGTATTTTTAAATATAAGATTAAGAATTACGATGGTGCCTTGGCCGATATTGACAGTGCTTTAACAAAAGGCGAAGATTACGAAGCCTACTATTTTAAAGCTTTAGCATTGTCGCAAAATAAGAGGTTAGACGAGTCGTTGGAGTGTTTCGATAAGTCGATTAAATTAAATGCAAACTACTCCGAGGCATATTTTAATAAGAGTATGGTTTGTATGCAGAAAGGCAATTCGAAACTTGCAATTTCGCTAATCGATAAGGCTATTGCTTTAAATCCAACAAGTGCTAAAATACTATACCGAAAAGGAAATATTTTGGCCTTCTCTAAAAAGTATAAAGAGGCAATTGAGTTATTTACAAAGGTTATTGAGCTTACACCAAACGACGAAACAGCATATTATAATAGAGGCGTTTCGTACGGTATTGTAGGAAATCATAAAATGGCAATAAGCGACTATTCGCAAGCAATAAAAATAAATTCGAAATATGCCGAGGCATATTATCAGCGTGCAATTTCGTTAATCAATACAAATGGTTTTAAAGCAGGTAAACCCGATTGTTTATTGGCTAAAAAATTAGGATTTGCACCTGCCGAAGAATTGTATAATATGTACTATAAAGGATTGTAAGATGAAGAATATACTTTTTGTAATAATATTTTTAGCAGTATCGGTATCTGGTTTTGCACAACAGCAAGATACCATATCGTACAACAATGTTTTTATTTATTGTGCCGACACCGTTTTTGGCGAGAAGCGCGCCAATGTTGGTGAGCAACACACTTTTTCGCTTGATTGTAAAAATCTGAAACGATCGGTTTATTATACAAAAAACAGCGCCATTAGCCGATCGGTTTTTTATAGCTACAATGCCGATGGACACATGTCGTCGTACATTAAATATTTTGCCAATAAGCCTGCTGTTAAAGTTAAATGTGCTCTTTTGGCCGATGGTAAAATTGAGTCTAAAACTTATTCGGAATTAGAATCGGGAAAAAAATTGGCTGTTTATAAAGAGTCTTTTATGTACGACAAAAAGGGAAATGTTAAGCAGACTATTTTTGCCGACTCGTTAGGTGCTGTTTTGTTAAAACTTAACTATAAGTACGATAAACAAAACAATGTTAGACAAACAAAGCATAAAGGCGATATCTCTATTTTAGACGATAATATTATTTTGTCGGCAAAATATGGTTACAATTCAAACGGAAATAAAGAATCGGAAACAGTTAATTATTGCACTCCACTTGGTGTAAAGCAGTTTTCGAAGAAGCAATTTGTATATAATAACGAGGGCAAATTAGACTCTGTTTTTGTTGAGACAAATAAGCTTAAATACACAGAGGCTTATCACTATAAAGAAGATGGTGAATTCTATTATTTCGAGAGAATTTTAGATGGCAAAAAGGTTTATCAACGAACAGTGAATTGGTTTACCAACGGGAAAAAGAACAATTCTGAGATTATTTCTAGATAGAATATAAAAAAAGAGGCTCTTAAATTATTTAAGAGCCTCTTTTTTTATTCCAAAATAGCCAATGCGGCCTCTATATCGTCAATCATATCTTGCGGATGCACCTCTTTGTATCGTTGAGTGCTTCGGTCTTCTCCAAGCCTAACAACAACGGCATTTTTTTCGGGTATAACAATTACATATTGCCCTAAAATTCCACGCATATATTTTATGTTCATCCCTTTGTAATCAGGAAGCATCCACCACTGAAAACCATAAAAGTCGACAGGCTTGCCTTTGTCTGTTTTAAGATAACGGGCAGGCGATAAGGCCATCGAAAGGTAATCATTTGATATTAGTTGCTTGCCGTTACAGTTTCCGTGGGTTAAGATAAGTTGTCCCCAACGAGCAAAATCTTGTGCTGTTGAATTAAAGCAGCAATAAGCTTTTTCCATTCCGTTTTCGTTGTCTAAACACCAAAGCGCACTGTTTTTTGCGCCCATATATTTCCAAAACTTCTCGTAAGTATATTGGCTAATATTTTTGTTTGTTGCAGCTTGAACAATAAAAGCAAGCAACTGAGTGTCGCCGCTAAGATATTTAAATGTTTCACCAGGTTTTTCAACAACCTCTAAATTGGCTATAAGGTCGTGTAAATTATTACCGTAATATGCTTTGGTTGTTAACGAAAAAGGGCCCGAGTAACTCTCTTCCCAATTAAGCCCCGAGCTCATGTTAAGAACATCTCTTAATTGTAGCTGGCAATTTTTATCGTTCTGATATTCGGGAATAAATTCGGCAACAGGCTGATGAACCGACTCTATAAGCCCTTCGTCGATTGCAGCGCCCACTAAAAGCGAAACAATGCTTTTTGCCATCGAAAACGAGTTTGAAAGAGAGTCTTTATGATATCCTTTCCAGTATTTTTCGAACACTATTGTAGAGTCTTGTATTACAAGAAAAGCAACAGGATTAAACGACTCTATTTTTTGTAATAACGAGTCGGGAATCTCTTTCTTATTATATCTGTCGTCTATCTTCCAAGGAACATACTTATCCGAAGGTATTTCTCTGTTCGAGAATATAGTGTAATCTTCGATATTCACCTTTTGGTAGATTAAAGCACGGCGTAAGTAATAGTTTTTGGGTAATGCTAAATAGCCTATAATAATAGCTATTGCAATTGCTATGGAGTATAAGATTGTCTTTTTCATTTGAATTTTTTTTGTTACGCTTTTAAATGTACGTAAGAACCTTTTAATGGTCAACCATTTTGGACAACGATTGTAATTGATAAAAAAACGATGCTAAATAAATTAAGCATCGTTTTTGTTGTTATTTAATAAGATCAAATATTTGATCGAGATTTGGTGTTAAGATAATTTCTGTTCTTCGGTTTTTAGCTCTAATAACAGGTGTTTTACCAACTTCAATAGGGAAGTATTTACTTCTACCAGCCGCTGTAATGCGTTTAGGGTCGATTTTAGAATTTTCGGTTAACAACAGAGTAACCTGTGTAGCACGCAATACACTTAAGTCCCAGTTATTCTTAATAACACCTTTTCCTAAATAAGGAACGTCGTCGGTGTGACCTTCAACCATAATTTTTATATCTGGATTTTGCTCAAGCACCTTTGCAAGGTCTTTAATAGCTTGTACACCTCTGTCGCCAACAGTGTAGCTTCCCGACTTAAACAAAAGCTTTTCGTCCATCGAAACATAAACTTTTCCGTCTTTGTAAGTAATAGATAATCCTTTGTCGTTATAACCAGTAAGAGCATTAATAAGATTATTTTTAAGTGCCATAAGAGCCGAGTCTTTTTTAGCAAGCATATTCTCTAAGTCCGAAAGTTTTTTATTTTTTTCAGTCAGAACGCGATCTTTCTCGGTAAGTTCTTCCTCTTTCAGTTGTAATGCCGATTGTAAATTATTAAGCTCTTCGCGGCGTGCATTAAGCTTTCTTTCTAGTTCTCTAAGAATATCTTCTTTAGTTTGAAGTTCGGTTTGCGTTTTTTGTAGTTCCGACAAAATGCGTTTTGTCTCTTTTGCATTTCCTTTAATTAAAGCGTCTTGCATCATTTCAAGTTCGCTGTATCTGTCTTCTAAACTGGTATAATCGTTTTTCAGATTATATAGTTCGTTGCTAATTTTAACACTGTCGGCAACCAAATTGCTAATGTTTTTTTCCAGAAGGTCAATCTTTGCGGTTTTTTCGCGATTAGTTGTAGTTAACTCTTCGTTTTTTGACTGAAGCTCTTCGTTTTGCTTATTACTTTGGGCTAATTCCGATTCGGCTTGATGTAGTTTTTTTGCTGGTACACACGATAATGCCATAACAGCTAAAAAGAAAAAAGGTAGTACTTTGGTTATTTTTTTCATCTGTATATAATTATTTATTTTTTTATTTGTTACATGCATCTGGCCAATAATCATTGTTCTGAATGATATAGCCTTACCCATAACTAATTTCATTGTAATAACGTACTTGTTGTTAAATTTAGAAATGACG
>Ga0193951_1000855_pt1 | contig 13661 bp, 14 predicted proteins | sample BB_2_MG_FD_140370 | JGI IMG/M metagenome (GOLD analysis project Ga0193951, IMG submission 140370) | Microbial mat bacterial communities from the Broadkill River, Lewes, Delaware, United States - BB_2_MG | ecosystem: Environmental > Aquatic > Freshwater > River > Microbial mats | place: USA... | reverse complement strand
TTCTGGTTATTACAATTTAAATCATGCCCTTCTTGGGCCGTGGTTTTAATCTGTGCTGTCGCGGGGGTGGTGATCGGTTAATCTTATCCACATCTTCTCTCCTCCTGTTCTGATTTCTGCTATTCTATTTTTTATGCGTAATCTCTCCAGAACCTTTTTGAGGAGATCGAGGGAGCTATGCTCAATTTAATCTTATCAAGAATGGCATATAGGAAGACTTGATGCAGAAGTCGTTGATACTTTTAGGAGTTGCCATTGTTGTCATCGGGATTTTATGGCCCTGGGTGAGTAAAATTCCCTTTGGGCGCCTGCCGGGTGATATCATTATTGATAAACCTGGATTCAAGATGTTTTTTCCGATCACAAGTATGTTACTGGTCAGTGGATTGATTTCGTTGGTGATGTGGTTTTTTCGTAAGTGAATGATCAAGGGATAAGCATTGAGACACAGGGATGCAGAGAAATAAATGCTCTGTAGATTTAAGAATATATGGTGATTTCTATTATTGCTGCTATGGCAAAGAATCGGGTGATCGGTTGTAATGGTCAATTGCCCTGGTGCTTGCCGAGCGATTTGAAGCGCTTTCGTGAGCTGACCATGGGGCATGTTCTGTTGATGGGACGACAGACCTATGAATCGATCGGCAAGCCACTTGAAGGACGCAGAACCATTATTCTCAGTCGTCAGAGTGATTATTCTGCCTCTGGCTGTTTAGTGGCTGCCAATATGGAAGAGGCTTTAAAGCTGGCGGTCGGTGCTGGGCAGGTATTTATCTGTGGTGGTGAGGATATTTACAAGCAAAGTTTGAATTTAGCTGAACAGATTTATCTGACTGAGTTGGTTGATGACTTTGAAGGGGATCGATTTTTTCCTGAATTGCCTGAAGGGCAGTTTGAGATTTCTCAGAGAGAGAAAGTGATCGATTGTCATAACTATTATTTCACGATTTTACAACGTCAGAAAGTTTGATCATATCTGACAGAAACAAAGGATAAAACTATGTTGATGAGAATATTTTTCGGTGGATTGTTTTTATTGTTGCTTAGTTCCTGTGGGCCTCAAACTTATAACTACAGTCGTGTCAACGACTCACCTCCTCAGTTGGTTGTCCAGGCTGATGCAAACATTAAGGCCATGCCTGATCTGTTGCAGATGCGTCTGGGAGTTGTAACTGAATCTGTCGATGCCGGTGTTGCCTTGGTTGACAATAACCAGCGCATGCAATCTCTGATGGACATGTTGGCCGTTCTTGGTATCCCCAGAGATAGCCTGGCTACTGGTCAATTTCAGATCCGGCCTGAATGGAGTGTGCCACCGCGGCCGACTCCTGCTAACTGGCGGCGTGAAATTGTCGCCTACCGAGTTAGTAATGATTTGAACGTTGAAACCACACGCGTTGATCTTGCTGGTGATTTATTGGCAATGGCACAAAAAGCAGGAGCCAATCAGATTGGCGGGTTGCAGTTTGGATTAGCGGATCCTGAAATGCATCGTCAGGAAGCAATTGCCAAGGCAACTGCTAACGCATTGCGTAAAGCACAAACTCTTGCTGATGCTGCCGGTGCCAAACTAGGTCCGATTGTTTCACTGTCTCTTAATTCGTATGGCGGTTACGCAGGGCCACAACTGATGAAGATGGAGCGGGCGATGGATACTTCCAGTTCTGTTCCGGTCGCTGCAGGGAAGGTTGATGTCCAGGCTGGCGTGACAATCATTTATCGTTTACTCGATAATTCAAAAGTTGCTCAGTGAGATAACCATGAAAGCTGTAACTAGAGAGAAAACAGCTAGTTTTGATGTCGATCCGCAGCGTGGATTTACTCCTCTGTGCCCTAACGAATTGCCTGTTCCCGGTGGTAATGAGATCGCTGATGAATTGAATGTACAGTCCCGCTTTGCTTCTGTGCGTCTGGTCAGTAAAGATTGTCATCCTCTTGAAGCTCCCTGGGTGGCGCAGAATGCTGACGAAATTATGCAGCCGGTTGAGGGGGAGTATCTTAATCTCGATATCAAGTGGCCACCCCACTGTGTTGTTGGGACGGAAGGTAATCGTCTAATCCCTGGGCTGCCAGATGAAGAGGATTATGATCTCGTCATTGAAAAAGGCAACGATCCACTGATGCACCCCTATGGCGCTTGTTTTCACGATCTGGTCGAGACTAAAAGTACCGGTGCGATTGAATGGCTTCGAAAGCAGGGGATCGATACTATTCTACTTGGTGGACTTGCTACCGATTACTGTGTTAAGACCACCGGCTTGCAACTTGTCAAGGCTGGTTTTCGAGTCATTCTCAATCGCTCCGCTTGCCGCGGAGTAGCAGAAGAAACCAGTGTACAGGCCCTTATTGACCTTGAATCGGCTGGCGTGGAATTGATCGCAGATAGTCGTGAACTGGAATATTGATGAAACCATCAATCGATCGTTGGCTGATGACTAGTCTGATGGACACCGACCTTTATAAAATCACCATGCTTCAGGCGTTTTATCACGCGCCGGAATTCCGTACCGTCGATGTCGAATGGAAGTTTGCTTGTCGTGAACGTAACGGCTTTAACCTGGCCGAGTTAATTCCCGATATTCTCCATCAACTCGAACATCTCTGTAGTCTTTCATTCAGAGATGATGAGCTTGATTATCTCGCCAAATTCTCCTTCTTTAAGCCTGATTTTATTGAATTTTTGCGTGTGTTCAGGCTTGATATGCGGTTCGTCAGTATCAGCCCTAAAGGAGAGGATATTGATTTGCGCTTTCGTGGGCCACTGCTTCATGTGACCCTGTTCGAGATTTATGCACTAGCCATTATCAGTGAGCTGCACACTCTGTGTCATTGTACCTGTATCGATCTGGATGGGGGACGTAAGCGTCTCCATGAGAAGATCGCTCTCCTGAAATCACAGGACGACCTATCAGGGTTCTCATTCGCTGATTTCGGGACGCGTAGACGGTCCAGCAAAGCTTGGCAAAAAGAGGTTCTGCTGACCCTTAAAAATGAAGTGCCGCAGTACTTTTCCGGAACCAGCAACCTTGAATTTGCCCATGAAATGGATTTGATACCAATCGGCACCATGGCCCATGAATGGTTTCAAAGTTGGCAAGCGATTACGCGTTTGTCAGATGCGCAGAAGGCCGCTCTTGAGGGATGGGTCCGCGAATATCGTGGACGGCTGGGGATTGCTTTGACCGATTGCTATTCGATGGATTCTTTCATGCGTGATTTTTCTGATCCTTATTTTGGGAAGCTCTATGATGGTTTACGCCATGACAGCGGTTCTCCATTTGATTGGGGAATTAAAGCGCTGAAGATGTATGAACAGATGGGAATCGATCCATTGACCAAGACACTGGTTTTCAGTGATTCTCTAACTTTTCCACGTATGATTGAAATTTATCGATATTTTAAAGATCGCACCAAGGTTTCCTTCGGGATAGGGACTGACCTGACCAATGATACCGGGTGCCCGGCTTTGAATATGGTTATAAAGCAGGTCGCTGCAGATGGTCGACCCGTCGCCAAAATTTCGGACGAACCTGGTAAAAGCATGTGTGAAGATCCACAATATTTAAGCTATCTGGCTTCGGTTTACGGGATCGATGACCCAGTAGGGACAAAATGAAACACTTTGATTTGATTGTTGTTGGTGGTGGACCTGCCGGAATATTTGCCGCCGGATTTGCCGCACAGATGGGTAAGAAGGTTCTGTTGTTGGAAAAGAATCGCCGCTGTGGTGCCAAGGTTCTGATTACCGGAAAAGGCCGTTGTAATGTGACGAACAGTGAGGAAGACCCACGTCGTTTCTGTGATAAGTTTGGTCGCCGGGGAAAGAGTCTGCTAACCGCTCTTTATGCTTTCAGTGTTCAGGATACGATCGACTTTTTTGAACAACGTGGCCTTGCACTTAAGAGTGAACGTGGTGGACGCGTCTTTCCCGATCAGGGAAATGCTGCGGATGTGCAGAAGGTTCTGGATCGTTTCATTTCCGAGTCTGGTGTTGTTCTGCAGACACAGTGCGAAGTTAAAGAGCTGCTGTTTCAAGATGATAAAATTAGTGAGGTTAACACCTCTCAAGGTTCTTTCTCTGCTGATAATTTTGTTGTTGCGACTGGCGGGTTGTCCTATCCGGAAACCGGTTGTACTGGTGATGGTTACGACTGGGCCAGTCAGAGTGGTCATAAAATAGTTGCACCAGAGCCAGCCTTGGTGCCGGTGAAATTGGTCGAAGACTGGACCACTGAATTGATCCGCTTCAACATGAAGAATGTCCGAATTTCTTTGATGCAGGCGGGCAAAAAGTTGGATGAGCGTTTTGGAGAAGCGTTTTTTACCCGTCATGGCATCGGTGGCCCGATCATCCTTGATATGAGTGCGGCAATACGGGATGCCTTGAAAAAGGGTGCGGTTCAACTTCAATTGGATTTGAAGCCCGCCGTCGATGAAGATTTATTCGATAAACGTCTTCAACGGGAGTTAGCAGCACAGAGCAATAAAAACTTTAGCAATGCCCTGGGAGGATTGTTACCAAAGGATATGATCCCTTTGTTTATTCGTTTGTCGGGGATTCCGGAATTCCAAAAGTGCCATTCGGTGACTAAAAATGAACGCAAAAATCTACTCAACCTGTTTAAACGGATGGAGTTACAGGTGAGTGAGATTACTGGTTTTGAAAAAGCTATTATTACGTCTGGTGGAGTCGCTCTGAACGATATCGACATGCGCACCATGCGTTCTAAAAAAGTAGAAAATTTATCCTTTGCCGGAGAAATGATCGATCTGGACGGACCAACAGGTGGCTATAATTTACAGCTCTGTTGGTCGACTGGTTATCTGGCTGGAATAAGCTTGGCGACTTAAGTCCGTTAGCTTGTCAGTTTGTCCCACCATTGGCCAAAAGGGAGGAGCAGGAAGTCGATGCTCAGATGCTCACGACTTTCTGTCTGCTTAAAGCCCCGTTCAAGCACGGCCTGCTCAAGTTCTTTCATGTGCAGTGCTCCCCAGGGGATGACCAGATGGTCATACTTTTTCAACGCTGCAGGGAAATATGAAATCAGATGGCTGTTGCGTTTATTGAGAAGGTCATTCATGACCGTTTTGTCAAAATCTTCCGGAATATTCTGTTCTGCCCAACGACCGAATTCTGCATATCCAGCGAGCGGATTCTCTGTGTTAAGGACGTTCTTAGCCAGAGCATTTAACACTTTGATTGTCAGTGGATCAAACCGATTTATGTCAATATCTGCCGGAAGTAGATCAATCTCCAGATTTTCATTGGAATCAAGTTGATTTAAACTCTTTTTACTGATGAGACGGCCTTGGAAATGGCTGGTTTTTTGCGATGTCAGCCCCATCAATTCTGCAATCTTTCCATAGCTGAATTGCTCTTTCAGCAGTTTATCCTGATCGGTGACTCCTTCCAGTAAGAGGAGTGTGCTTTTCTGGGGGATCGCAGCAATGAGGTCGGTGTAATATTGTGAGCGAGCCAAATGGATCATGCCCATCATCTGAATTTGCTTGTCTTCTTGACGGTAGGTTCTTTCGATCATATAGAGCCCGTTCGGCTTCAGCCGGACGAATCCCGCACTTCCTTCTTCTATGAAATTACTGGTCAGAGAAAAGAGAACAAGAAAAAGAAGAACGGGAAAAACAAAAATGTTGGCAACAACAAATTTCAACAGACGCACTCCAGTAAAGGCTGGTCCTCTGAATTGTTTTTTTGTCAAAAATAAGCTTTGGCCGTTGATAGCGCGATTCAATTGTAGAACAATCAGGGCCAGAATCAGCTGAGCTATCGATGCATAAAGGTTGTAATGATGTCCGACGGCTGGTTCAAGGGGCCAATAATTGAGCAGGCTCCAGAGCATCCAGAGTTGCGGTGGGAGCAGAATCAGTCTTGGCAGATGACGATTAAAGCCGATCCCGATATAAAGAACTGCAGCACAGATAAAGCAAGCACTCCAGATGAATTGGACGAACAGTGCAGGGATGGAAAAATTGCTGAATAGCTGTATTCCCTCTGCGGCTAAAGAGATGATTGCAGAGAGAAGAAAGAGGATGAGGAAGCTGTTGGCAATTTTTCTCATGGGAATCCTTGCTACCAATATGTATTGATTGTGCTTAGCGCTCTAAAAATGTCTGTGGGCGTTTAATAATTGAATCTTCCGCTTTCTTTGTCAATTGACTTCTCTTCCTGCCAGAGGTAGCTGATCACTTCACATGCCGTTCGAATCTGGAATTTATCTTCATCTCTCGCTCTCCAGGCAAGACCCAAAGGTAGTTTGAACCAACCCTTTGACCAAATCTCAATGTGGCCTGAGAGTACCAGCTCTCTTGCTTCGTCATCACGCATGATGGCAGCCCCCTGTCCATCAATAACTAATTCACGAACGATATTCTCATCGGCAGTTGTCACGGCACGATTCGGGGATAATCGGTGGCTCGAAAGGGTGTTCATAAAGTTGTCGTAAGGCAGAGAACCCTGCTCAACCCAGACCCAGGGGAGTGCCGCAATATCGCTCCATTTTTTAAGATCCTTATGTCGGCTCAACTGTTTTGGAATGGCGATGCAAAAACTGACATCACGCAGAGCTTGATAACGAATATCCGGGTCACTTGGTTGACCATAGATGAAAGCCAGATCGAGTTGGCCTTGGCGTAGCCTCTGAGCGGCAATGGCGGTCGGGCTGGTCAGAAAGATAACGTTCATCTCATGATAGAGCAGCTTGAGCCGCTGGTTGATGGCTCCGACTCGTAAAAAGCTGGGGTCGGTATTTAATCCAAGGTTAAGCGTCTCGCTTCCGCCAGCTCTTAACGTCTGGGCTTTTAGTAGTAGTCTTTGCTCACCTTCAATTAATGCTTCTATGAAAGGGAGCAGCTCACGACCTGCAGCGTTCAGGCTCATTCCGCGCGGGGAACGATCAAATACAGTAAATCCCAATTCCTCTTCCAGGTGTTTAAGCTGGCTCGAAAGGGCAGATTGACTGATGTTCAGCTCATTGGCTGAGCGGGTCAGGTTTCCTGTCTTTACAATAGAAAGAAGGCTCTTTAATCGGTAAATTTCCATAGCACTATGTTCGATAAAATCGAACGCTCCGTACATAAAGTTCAATTGGATAATCTCTGTAGATTACTGTAAAAATGGCGCAATTCAAAGGTAAAGCTGATTTTATCTATAGATTTCTTGTTCGATTTTTTTTCTTGCGATTGTTTTTTTGAGAGGATGATATGCGCGCTCAAACCTTAAAGATCCTGGTTCCATCACTATTGCTCCTGCTAACCCTTGGCTTTGAGACCCAAGCTTTTGCCAATGGGGCTTTGGATGCGTGGAAGCCTGCTTTTGATCCCTCAGGGGCGGAATACACTTACCTTGTATCGAATGTCACTCATCCCGCACCCGCTGGTGTCGGGGTTGGTTATAAAATTCGTGATCGTGTCTGGGAAGAGAGTCATGGCCGTCTTTACGTTGACTTCAGGCCATTGTCACAGCTCGGTGGAGAAAAGGATGTCATCAACAAATTAAAGATAGGGGCAATTCAGGGAATGCTCTGCTCCTCTGTTTTAGCGGCGAATGTTTCCGATAAGCTCGGATTGGTCAATCTGCCATTTCTGGTTGATACCTTCGATAAGTTAGAGCAATTCCGGAATACTCCGGAAATTTGGAATGAATACCGGGATTCAGCGATGCGTAGCGGCTTGATGGTCCTCGATATCACTGGATATGGAACCTATGGATGGGCGACGAAAGAACCTGTCGATCAGCTGACTCTGGCTAAAAAAATCAATTTTCGTATTGCTCAGGCACCGGTCAATACCGATCTGTATAAATCATGGGGACTAAAGTTCACAGTTCTGCCCTGGCCGGATGTGCCACAAGCACTGCAGACCGGTGTTATCACTGGATTGGACCACACCCCGATTATTTGTAATATGACCAAGAAATTTACCGTTGCCCGGCATTTTACTCAGGTTGACTATGCACAAGGGTTATTTGTTCACTTTGTCAATCGACGCTGGTTTAATAAATTGCCCCAGGATCTTCAAGAGATCCTGACCAGGGTTGTCGTTGAAGAAAGTCGTAAGGCACGTCAGGCAACAAGAGAGCAGCAGGCCGAACAAATCGCTGATGCAAAACAGGCTGGAGTGACCTTTCATCAACTCAACGATAGTGATAGGGAACAGATGGTTGCCATGTCTGAGCCTGTGTATAAAAAGTGGGAAGGTAAAATTGGACCGGATTATCTTAAGAAGGTGAGAGATATCTTAAGTCAATAAAGAATGAGCTAAAAAAATGGAGAGCAGGTGACTGCCACTTTTGAAATGGATGTATGACCTCTAGGTCATGCATCTTTTTTTTACTCTTTTACTTGCCTGTAGTTGCACTTGGTTTTTGTAGATATATGCTATTATGAATAAAAGATATGGAGGCACTATGAAAGTCATATTAAAACTATTGGTTGTTCTGGCGTTAATTGTCGTGGTCGTTTTTGCTGGCGCTTTTTTCTATGTGGATTCAATTGCTAAGAAAGCGATTGAGCAGGGCGGTGAAATGGCACTTGGAGTTCCAACGACCTTGAAAGATATTCATATCTCTCTGCTTGGTGGTGAGGCTGAAATGAATGGGCTGGGGATTTCCAATCCATCTGGATTCAGCGCTCCGGTTTTTATGGAACTCGGATATGGGAATATCGCGGTTTCGTTGGGTTCACTGATGGAAGACACTGTTAAGATTCCCCAAGTTCGCTTGAGCGGAATCAGAGTGAATCTGGAGCAGAGTGGCAAGAAAAATAATGTTGAACCGATTTTGGCTCGAACCAAAAGCTTGGCAGGGCAGAAGGGATCAACTGCAGCTCAACCAGCCGAGGGAGATGGAAAGAAATTTATCATTGAGTACTTTTCGCTTGATGATGTTCAGGTCAACGCCAATCTCGAACTTCTTGGGCAGACATCTAAAGTTAATCTGACCCTGCCCAAAATAGAGTTACGTAATCTCGGTGCTGAAGAACAGGGACTGCCTATGGCTGAGCTTGTCCAGAAAGTTGTTCAAGCTGTCTTAAGCGCTGTTCAGAACAGCTCCTCTCAGCTGTCCCCAGCATTGGCAAAATTGTTGGCCGGAGAATTAGCTGACCTTGATGGAATTAAAACCGAAGTGATTGGCAAAGCAAAAGCTGAGGTTGAAAAAAAGGTGCAGGAAGTCCAGCAGCAAGTTCAGGACAAAATCAAGGAAGTTATCCCTGAAACACCCATGACTGAAGATGTCAATAAGGCGGTTGAGGAGAAAGCTGGTAGCCTGCTGAAAGGTGTTTTCGGTGGGAGTAAGAAGTAGTTGTTTGAGATGTCGGTTAGAAGGTTTAGTGGGATGACTTGACAACCAAAGCTCCTCTTTATTAATATTGAAAACTAATATCAATAAAGAGGAGTCATATAAATGGCAAGATTTAATGGACCGAAGGGCAAGCTGGTTCGGCGTTTCGGTATGAATATTTTTGAAAACCCGAAATATGATCGTCTGCTTGATCAGAAAGGCCATCCCCCTGGACAGCATGGTGAAAAACAGCAGAGACGAAAAGTTTCAGAATATGGGCTGCAACTGATTGAAAAGCAAAAGTTGAAGTATAGTTACGGATTACTGGAAAAACAGTTCAAAAACACGTTTGCCCGGGCTGCCCGAAAAAAAGGTGTCACCGGAGACAACCTGATCCAGTTGTTGGAGTTGCGTTTGGACAACGCAGTATTTCGGGCTGGATTTGGCACAACCAGAACACAGGCCCGGCAGTTGATCAATCATGGTCATTTAAAGGTGAATGGAAGGCGGGTCGATATTCCTTCCTACCAACTCAAAAGCGGTGATGTGATCAGCGTTAGAGACCGAGATAAATCACGAGCTCTGGTTGCACGTAATGTGGAAAGCAGCTTGTCGTTCCAGCGCCCGGAGTGGCTGACGACAGACGTAGAGAATTTAACCGCCAATGTGTTACATCTGCCAGATGGAGCACAAGTGCAAAATCAGATCAACGCTCAACTGATTGTAGAGCTTTATTCAAAGTAGTGGGTTTCTGATTCGTTACAGTTGTATAAAAGCCCCGGCCTGATTTCAGGTCGGGGCTTTTAATTTACAGACGATTATAACCGTTTAATGCCGCGACGCGGTAGGCCTCAGCCATGGTCGGGTAGTTGAAGGTTGTGTTGATGAAGTATTTAACATTGTTGTACGGAGCAGGCTGGGCCATGATTGCCTGGCCGATATGAAGAATCTCTGCTGCATTATGTCCGAAGCAATGGATACCAAGAATTTCCAGAGTGTCACGGTGGAAGAGAAGTTTGAGCATCCCCGCTTTATGTCCGGTAATCTGGCCACGGGCAAGATTACGGAAAAACGAGTGGCCAACCTCGTAAGGAACGCGTTTTTCAGTCAACTCTTGCTCGGTCCCTCCCAGGCAACTGATTTCAGGGGTGGTGAAGATCCCCGTCGGGATATCGCGAACCAAGTGCATGTTACATTCACCATCGGCAATATGTGTTCCGGCAAAGCGGCCCTGATCATAGGCTGCACTGGCTAAATTAGGGAATCCGACAATGTCGCCAACTGCATAAATATTGGGTTGAGTTGTCTGGTAAGCTTCGTTGACCTTGATGTTGCCGCGATGGTCGACCTCAACACCGATCTGATCCAGACCCATATCTGAAGAATTACCTGAACGACCATTGGCCCAGAGCAGCATATCTGACTTGATAACTTTGCCTGTCTTCAATTTCAGAACAACACCATCAGCATTTGCTTTGACCGACTCATATTCTTCATTTTGGCGGATCAGAATTCCTTGTTCATCACGCATGTGATAGCTGAGGGCGTTGCTGATTTCTTCGTCAAGGTATTCAAGTAATCGGGCTCTTGTGTTCACCAGATTGACCTTGACACCCAGGTCTTTGAACGCCGAAGCATATTCACAACCGATGACGCCAGCACCATAGACTGTCAGGGTTGCAGGGAGGCTTTTCATCATCAAGATGGTATCACTATCAACAATGCGTCGATCATCAAACTTGATATCATCCGGGTGATAAGGGTGGGAACCGGTCGCAATGACAAAGTTGTCGGCGCTGTAGCGGCGGGAGAGTCCTTCACTATTGGTAATTTCGAGGGTATTTGTATCGATAAAGCGGGCAGAGCCTTCAATGATGTTGATATCGTTGCGCTCGTAAAAACCTTCGCGATCATAAACCTGTTGATCAACCACATCCTCGACAGCTTTGATCAGAGTCTCTGACGTTATTTTTGCATGTTGAACATGCCTGAAAAGACGACTTTTTTTCTCATTGGAAAATTGCTGAACGACACGGATGAGAGCTTTGCTGGGGATTGTTCCCCAGTGTGTACAGCCGCCACCAACCAGAGAGTGTTTTTCAACAACAGCGACAGATTTTCCTGCCTTGGCCAGTTTGATCGATGCCCCTTCACCGCCGGGGCCGCTACCGATGACGATTGCATCAAAGTGAGATCGTTCTTCCATCTAGAAGTCCTTTTTGCTGGTCGTTATAAGAAGTCGGCATGTGCGAATGGAAATTCGCTGCAATTGTATCCTATTTGACACTCTTCGGGGTAGTGGGCAGGTTGATTTATCAAAAGTTACTACTTAATTGACCATGTCAGGGGAAGCGTTTGTTGGTGAGGGGGCAATCGGCTGTGTGCTGACAGAAATTATTTGTTCCTGTCTATTGGTCGATTGCCTGATCGGTATCCTGATAATCTTTCCCCCATTGATACATCATCTGTAAAATCGGCACGACACTCGTTCCGGTTTCAGTCAGAGAGTACTCTACTCTTGGCGGGACCTCTGCATAGACTTTGCGGTCGATCAATCCATCCTTCTCCAGTTCGCGCAGTTGCTGAGTCAGCATTTTCTGGGTAATCTTTACCAGACGACGCTGCAACTGACTGAAGCGTAAGGTTTTATAACTCAAATGCCAGAGGATCAGTGATTTCCATTTTCCACCAATAATATCGAGAGTGGTAGAGACATGGCAGCGGTAAGTGCAGTCATCTTGCATCGTATTTCTCCAATAGTATCTTTTTGGATACTACCATACTTAAAAGTGGGTACTTGTTTTAATCGATTATACACTCTATTTTGTAAGTCATAGCATACAAATGTCAATCAATCTTTCATGGGAGGCTCTATGTCGACTGAATTCAAAGCATTACTGGTTGAACAACCAGAAAAAAAGACCTTTACTCGTTCCATCGTAAACCGTTCACTTGATGACCTGCCTGAAGGGGAATTGGTTGTAAGGGTTCATTACTCATCATTAAATTTTAAAGACGCTCTTTCTTCGGTCGGGAATCCGGGGGTCAGCCGTAGCTTTCCTCATACTCCCGGAATTGACGCTGCCGGTGAAGTAGTCTCTTGTGTGGATGGTTCTTTCCAACCCGGAGATCAGGTGATTGTCACCAGCTATGATCTTGGGATGGGGACCTCAGGTGGTTTTGGTCAGATGATCCGAGTTCCAAGTCAATGGGCATTGAAACTGCCTCAAGGTTTGGGTTTAAAAGAGTGCATGATGCTGGGAACTGCCGGCTTAACCGCTGCTCTTTCTGTGTTGGAACTGGTCGAAAATGGGGTGACACCGGAAAAAGGTCCCGTTTTGGTCACGGGTGCAACTGGAGGAGTCGGAAGCCTTGCCGTGGCAATGTTGGCTAAAATCGGCTTTAAGGTCACTGCTGTCACCGGGAAAATGGAGGAATCTGATTATCTTGAAGGTCTGGGCGCTGAGCGTGTGATTTCTCGCGATACTCTCCTGACCGGAAATGATCGTCCGATGCTGAAAACAACCTGGGCCGGTGTGGTTGATTGCGTCGGTGGCGATATGCTTGCTGCAGCTATAAAATCGACAAAGTATGATGGTGTTGTGACCTGCTGTGGTCTGGTGGCTTCGGCTGATGTGAGTGTCAGTATCTTCCCATTTATCCTGCGGGGTGTTCGTTTGATCGGGATCGATTCCGCCGAGTGTCCGATGGAACGTAGAACCAAAGCCTGGCAGCTCCTGGCAACTGAATGGAAGTTGGAGAGTTTAGCCCATATGGTTGATGAGGTTACCCTTGACGGATTGGAAGAAAAAATTCAATCGATTCTCAAAGGGGGGATGAAGCGCAGGGCACTGGTTAATCTGTTGGCGAGTTGATGTCGTCCATGTGATTTAAGATGAAACTTACGCTCAGGATGAACGGGCGTTTTCAGTAATGTATACGGCCGGGATTTATCCCGGCCGTTGTTGTTTGTGTCAAAAAAATGTAGGATTGGCAAATGTTTGGCTATTTTGATACTCATATCCATCTCTTTGCCCCTGAATGGCAACTGTCGCCAGAGGAGATACATCGTCAGGCACAGGCTGGGGGAATCGGTCAAATGCTGATGCCGGGGGTGCGTGTCGCTGATTGGCCGCAACTGTTAGATCTTGCGCGGCAATTGGCGGGAGTGTATCTTGCGCCTGGATTACATCCTGTTTATGCCGATCAATGGAATGGCGCTAGTCAGGAACAGCTTGTCAGGTTGATGAGTGAACCGGAAGTTGTCGCTGTCGGTGAGATTGGGCTCGATGCGCTGGCGGGCCCTGACCTGGATAGTCAGGAGAAGGTGTTTAGAGTCCAGTTGCAGATTGCCATTGATGCGGGG
>Ga0193951_1000853_pt1 | contig 13669 bp, 11 predicted proteins | sample BB_2_MG_FD_140370 | JGI IMG/M metagenome (GOLD analysis project Ga0193951, IMG submission 140370) | Microbial mat bacterial communities from the Broadkill River, Lewes, Delaware, United States - BB_2_MG | ecosystem: Environmental > Aquatic > Freshwater > River > Microbial mats | place: USA... | reverse complement strand
CCTTCAATTTCTTTTGTAGCAATAAAATTATCAATCGCATAACCAAATAAAGCAGGAATTAGTAAAGATGAGATTGTTGATAATGTAATTGCGATGGCTACTGTATATAGCCCCCATTTATGTCTTCCTAAATATTTTAATACTCTTTTAATTACAGCTTTTTGATTTGTCGCTTTTTTCCCTAGATATACTCCTCCACCTCGTGGTCCTCCATGAGCTCTTCCTGAAGCAAGTTGTTTTGAATAGTCTTTTGTTTTTTGGTTTCTTTTCTTGATATCTGACTTATTTAAAATCTTAAGTTCTTGATTACTCATTTGTTATACCTCCAACATCAATCTGACTTTCGGCAATTTCTTTGTATACTGTTGAAGTTTTTAATAGATTAAGATGTGTATCAAAACCATCAATCTCTCCTTGATTATTTAAAACAAGAATTTTATCTAAGTCTTTTATAGTAGATATTTTTTGACTAATTAAAAGTGTTGTCATATTTTTTGTATATTCGTCTATTGTATTAAGAATTTCCGCTTCACTTTTTGCGTCTACTGCACTTGTTGAGTCATCAAGTATTAATATTTTAGGTTTTCTAATAAACGCTCTTGCAAGTGATAATCGCTGTTTTTGTCCACCACTTAAGTTTGATCCTTTTTGCATAGTTTCATGGTTAAAACTATCTTCATAATCATTAATAAACTCTATCGCATTAGCTTTTTCTGCGGCCTCTATAAAGTCTTTTGGTAATTCGGATGTTTTTCCTTGAGCAATATTTGTGGCAATAGATCCACTAAATATTATTGGTTTTTGTGTAACAAAACCAATTTGATCTCTTAGAAGTTTTAAATCGATGTCTTTTACATTTACTCCATCAATTAATACTTCACCTTCACAAACATCATATAATCTTGGGATTAAATTTACTAATGATGTTTTACCACTACCAGTTGAGCCAATAATTCCAATTCGTTGTCCATTTTTAATTTTAAATGAAATATCCTTTATAACTCTATTACCATTGTCACCGTATCCAAAACTAACATTTTTAAACTCGATTCCACCTTTGAACTCCATATTTTCAATTGCGTCATATGCATTCTTTAAATCGACTTCCTCTTCCATTATTTCTTTTATTCTTTTTGCACTTACTTCCGCTCTTGAAATGAAAATCATCATCATCGCAAACATCATTACACCCATAAGAATTTGCATACTGAAACTATTAAAAGCTAATAATGTTCCAGTTAAAGGTGCTCCATCTGAAGGATCTAATAATTGACCTTGTCCGATAAAGTATGCACCAAGGAATAAGATACCTGCTATTCCTGCATTAAATATAAATAGAATAATAGGTTCAGCCATAGCCATTACTTTTTCAGCTGAAGTGTTAATTTTTCGATAGTCTTGATTTACTTCTTCAAACCTATTATTTTCATGTTCTAGGTTAACAAAACTTTTAATTACTCTAGGTGCTTTTGCATTTTCTAAAACTACATTATTAAGATTATCTAGAGATTTTTGCACTTTTTTGAAACGCGGTACACCAATAATTACTAAAACCACAATACTTATTAATAACAGTGGCATTGTAACTACATATAGACTTGACAACTCTCTACTTTTTGATATTGCCAAAACTAAACCAACTACAACCATAAATGGTGCTCTAATGATTATTCTTAATAACATCTGATAAAACTGTTGGATACGTAAAACATCATTAGTTGAAGATGTTATTAATCTAGATGTTTTAAATTTATCAATGTTTTTAAATGACAGTGTCTGAATTTTTGTAAACAAATCACTTCTTAATTCAGCACTAGCATACTGAGCTACATATTGAGAATTATAATTGTTTATTATTGAAGCTCCAAGACCAACTAATGCCACTATCAACATTAATATACTGTTTAAAATTAGGCCATTGATATTCCCTTCTTTAAAGTTAACATCAATGATATTTGCTGTTATTAATGGAATAATAAATCCAACAGATACCTGGATTAACATCATTATCATTGATAATACCATTTGTTTCTTAAATTTTAATGCGTATTTTACTAAATACATTAAGTTACTCATATTTATGCTCCTTCAATATTCCATTTTTTATTAAATCAATAAACCATTTAAACTCTGCTAACGCTTCTTCTTTTGTCAAGTTATTCCATGTACTATTCATAAATACTCTTTTTTTTAGGCCTTGTATCAAATCAAAAGTTTTCACTAAATCATCTTCATTATCATATTTGATGTTAGTGAGATTAGTTTCACCTAAAATATTCAACACAAACTTTTTTCTTCTTTTTATGTAATATTCCTCCAAATCAGGAATAAGACTAAAACTTTTATATATGTTCATCATTAATCTATGATTCTTTTCAAAATAAAAAGACTCGTAATCTACTATGAACTGCTTAATCACAAAATCAAATAAATCTCCGTTTATCTCTTTTGCGATTTCAATAAGTAATTTCTCACGTTCATCTTGGAACTTATTTACGAAATAAACAAATAAATCATTCAAATCCTCAAAGTATTGGTAAAAACTACCTCTAGGTATTCCTGCTTCTAAAACTATGTTAGAAATTCTAACTTTATCAAGTGTTACTCTTGCAAACTCATTTGATGCTGCTTCCATTATTTTGTCTTGTTTGTCAGATTTTAAGTTAAAAAAAGTATCATTAGGCATTATATCTCTCCTTTTGTGACAAGTTGTCATATCCATTATAAATGACAACTTGTCATATGTCAATTATTTTGCAGAAAAAAACCCCTTGGAGGAGGGGTTTCCTTTATATACAATTTATAGGGGGGGGTTATGAATGAAATCAATTACTTTCTTTATACACTTATTATAATAAATACATATGTCAATATAATGTAATTAATATGAAAAATATGTGAAAGTTATTCGTTGTGTCTTAAAGCTTCAACAGGATCTTTTCTCGATGCAATTCGAGCAGGTATTAATCCAGCTATAGATGTTAAAGCTATGCTAATTAAAATTAAGTATATTGCATGATCTATTCTTAATGCAGAAACATTTTTAACACCATCTAATAGTTTTTCTAAAACAATGTTAATTGGGAAAGATAGAATATATGCAATTAATACTCCAAGTGTACCTGCTACAAAACCTACAATAAAACTTTCTGCATTAAACACTCTTGATATGTCTTTTTTTCTTGCTCCTAAACTTCTAAGTATTCCAATTTCTTTTGTACGTTCAAGAACACTTACATAAGTTATTATTCCAATCATTATTGATGAAACGACCAAACTAATTGCCGCAAAAGCGACAAGAACAGTGGATATAGATGTGATAATATTACCCATTATCCCAGATATTGTTGAGGCTAAATCTGTGTATATCAATTGATCTTCTTCAGGCAAAATGCTGTTATAAGTATCTAAATAATCAAGCACTTCATCTTTATATTCAAAGCTTGCAGGATAGATGTTTATTGCTAAAGGATTGTCGACACATCCAGCTGCATGTTTTTGAAGGTTTAGTTGAGTTAATTGATCTGGACTTAGTAAGCTTGTAGGAATATTGTTTATAGTCTCACATGTTTCACTATCGCTGTTTGATTCAATATACAAATTTTCAAGTTCATCATGATAATATATTCCAGAAGTATTTGCTTCTAAACCATCTTTTTTGGCTTTAAGAACACCTGTTACATTCAAGATAATTCCATTTTGGTATGAAGTATTATCTACATTGGCTATTACATCCGTACCAGCAACAGTATACTCAATATCATCTGAGAAAGCTACTCTAATTTCATTGTTTATTACATTACTAAAATCAACATCTAAATTGACATCAAACCCAAGAAATTCTAGTATATGAGAATCAATCTCGTTATTGAATGTTGTAATAATTAAAACTTCATTACTGCTTTCTGGCAATCTACCACTAACAAGATCATACTGACCTTCGAGATATGTAGTGTTGTTTGAAAGTTCATTAAACATCACATTTGCTGATGATGATGTAGTAATAATATCATTATCTTTAAACATAAATAACATTTGAACACCGTAATAGTATTGAATAGAAGAAATATAATCATTTGGCATTTCCTCTAAATATGTTAAATAATCTTCTGTAATAATATTGTAGTGATCTACTTTTTCTGATTCATAAACTGGATCAAAAGTGTCTGAACTATTGTCTGTTTGCCCTTCTGTTGAAAATGGCGGCCCATTTTGAAATGTAAGGGGAATTTCAGTAATAGTTATTGGCAAAGTAGATAAAGTTTCAGATTCAAGTTTGTTAATTTCGTTTCCAAAACCATTTGATATTGCTAACACTAAAGCTACACCAATTATTCCAATGCTTCCTGCAAATGCAGTTATTAATGTTCTACCCATTTTTGTTTTTAAATTATTGAATGATAGTTTTAAGGCTGTAAGGAAACTCATTGATGTTTTTTTAAGATGATAATCCTCATCTTTTGTAATATCAATAAGTTCATCATTACTTTCAATCACAAATCCATCTTTTAATTTTACAACCCTACTAGCAAACTCATTAGCGATTTCTTCATTATGTGTAACCATAATAACTAATTTTTCTTTGCTAATCTCCTTAATTAGATTCATCACTTCAACACTTGTTTTAGAATCTAATGCTCCAGTTGGTTCATCTGCTAGTATTACATCAGGATCATTTACTAAAGCTCTTGCAATAGCAACACGCTGTTTTTGGCCACCACTAAGTTGGGAACTTCTTTTATACATTTGATCTTCTAGACCAACCTCTTTTAGAGTTTTTATGGCCTTAGTTCTTCGTTCTTCTTTATTCACACCAGAAAGTGTTAATCCCATTTCAACATTTTCTAATATTGAAATATGATTTATAAGGTTATAATTTTGAAAAACAAATCCAATACTGTTATTTCGATAACTGTCCCAATCCTTCTCATTGTAATCTTTTGTTGAAGTATTATTAATCAAAAGATCGCCACTGTTATATTGGTCTAATCCACCAATGATATTTAGTAATGTTGTTTTACCACAACCACTAGGTCCTAGGACAGCAACAAATTCTCCTGGTTTAAATTTTAATGAAACATCATTTAAGGCGTATGTTTTTATATCTCCAATAGTATATATTTTTGTTATTTTTTTTAGTTCGAGCATAATATCACTTCTTTCTTTATAAATATTATAAATCTTTTTTTAAAGAAAAAAGAGCTTTACGCTCTTATATCTTTACTTGATCTCTTCCATGTTCTTTTGCATAGTACATATTATTATCTGCAATTTCGATGTTTTCTGCTATTGTTAGCTCGTCATTAATCATAGTCCCACCGATGGAAACTGTTACTCGTAGAGCTTTGTTATCTTCTAATTTATATGCAGATGACTTAACTAGTTCTCGTAATTTTTCAGCTAAATGAAGCAACTCATTTTTATCAGTTACACCAAGAATAGCAATAAACTCTTCACCACCATATCTTCCAACAAAGTCAGAAGTCCTTGTACTTCTTTTTAAGGTATTTCCTAACATTTTCAAAATTTCATCTCCGATTAGATGTCCATAATTATCATTTACTCTTTTAAAATGGTCGATATCAAAGAATAGAATTCCGTATTTAATTTTAAAGGATACAACTTCACTATATTTTGATTTTAAGTATTGATCAATATAACGTCGATTAGGTAATCCTGTTAATTCATCAAGTAAAACTAATTCTCTTAATCTTTGTGATTCTTCAAAAGCGTCTTTTTGAAAATCGGTGTCAGAAAAGATTTCTAGTGCTGCGATAATGTTATTTTTCTCATCAAATATCGGCATTGACTTAACTGTAACTGGAATTCTGTGACCGTTTTTATGATGTAAAAAAACACGGTTTTCAATCGTTTTACCTGAAATTATTGTTTCTTGTAAAGGACAACCATCATGACATAAGTTTTTACCGTTTTGATCAACATGGTTTAATATATTATTATAACAAAAAGAGTTTAAAACTTCTTCTTGTTTATATCCGGTTATTCTTTCAGAACCCTTATTCCAAAAAAGTATTTTTCGATGTTTATCAACAACATAAACTCCTTCATAAAATTCACTTAACAAATCAAAATAATTTTTATCTAGCATCTTCTTCACCTCTTTTAATATACTTCTTTTTAATGAATATTGGAACATAAATAGCATAAACAAAAACAAATACTAGTACATAATCAATTACAGGAATGCGGAATATTTCATTTATATCTTTAAAAGAAACACTACTATCAAAAACTCCTAGATAGTATAAAACAATAATACCAATAAATCCAATTTGACTAAAGCTAATTGCTTTCTTATTTAGCTTTAAACCGTATATTTGCGTTATAAAGAATACTACACCAAATCCAAAGAAAAACATCGCAAAGGGAGCATTTTTTGTAGCTATCGCAACTGTTGTACCATGGAACAACACTGTAATTTCTAAAACAAATGTCCATAGGTAATTATTGTGAATTTTCGTTTTAGCCATTGATAGTTGGATAAATAATAAATACATATAGAAAAACCCAAATAAATGTCCGATTGTGTTTTCCATTGGATGAAACCAAAACGTAAATATTGTTGCTAGTGCTATGTACACTCCATGGTTTTTGTAGATGAACTTAACTGATTCTTTAGGTAGTTTCACTTTTTTACCAAAAAATAGCCCTCTTCTACTGTTTTCCATTATTAAAATAAGAATCAACATAACAATAACACTACCTTGTGAACTCCAAACAGGAGTATCTTGTGCTAATGCATCATACCAAATTATTGTATGTAAATAATGCAGAATTATAAAGAATAGATTAGCAAAGAGTAGATAGTAATTATATTTTGAAAGCTCCTTGTTTTTACTATTTTTCTTCAACTTACCCATTAATAATCCAACTGTTAAAAAATGCAGAATAAATAAACTCCAAGCACTAATTCTAGCAGCCATATCCGGTTCAGGAAACTTCCAATAATACCATGATGCTCCTTGATCTTGTAAATGATAATAATTATCAATAGAATTAGGAATTATGATAATTGAAACAGTAGCTAAGAAAGCTATAAATACACTTACTAATAATACTTTTGTTTGTTTAGTCATATTGTCTCTCCTTCTTATTCGTAATAATAGCTCTTACATTTTTTCTTTATTTATAAACTCTACAAATTTGAGTGTATTGTTATATAAATAATATCCTTAATGTTATTATACCATTGAGGTGATACTATATGCAAAAAAGTAAAGTTGTAATTATAGGAACTGGGTTTGTAGGAATGAGTTATGCTTATGCCCTTGTTAATCAAGGTGCTTGTGAAGAATTAGTCCTAATTGATGTTAATAATGAAAAAGCAGTTGGTGAAGCTATGGACTTAAACCATGGTTTGGCTTTTGCTCCAAGAAAAATGAAGATTAAAGCGGGTGACTATAAAGAAGTTGAAGATGCTCATCTAGTTGTTATAACTGCTGGGGTAAATCAAAAAGAAGGCGAAACTCGTATTGAGTTGTTAAATAGAAATGCTAGTATAATGAAATCTGTAGTTAAAAATATCATGAAACACAAATTTGATGGAATCATATTAGTTGCATCAAATCCAGTTGATGTTTTAGCATATGTAGCTTGGAAAGAAAGTGGATTAGATAAATCAAGAGTTATTGGATCTGGAACTAGTTTGGATAGTGCTAGACTTAGATATGAAATATCTAACTATATAAATATAGACCCAAGAAACATTCATGCTTATATATTAGGTGAACATGGTGATAGTGAGTTCGTTTGTTGGAGCAATGCTAATGTTGGCGCTAAACCAATGAAAGATGTTGTTAATGATATGGATGAAATTGAGTTTGAAGACCTAGATAAGATATATAAGCGCGTAAGAGATGCTGCATATGAAATTATAAAAAGAAAAAATGCAACATACTATGGTATTGGTATGGCGCTTGTAAGAATAACACAAGCTATATTCAATAATGAAAACAGGATTTTACCAATCAGTGTTTTAAATGATGGTCTCTATCCTTGTGAAAAGGATGTCTATATTGGACTACCTGCAGTTCTTAATCGCGATGGGGTTCATCATGTAGTAAAACTAGAATTAGACATGACAGAGAAAATTAAGTTAAACAAAAGTGCTAATATATTAAGAACTACTCTAAACCAAATTAACTATTAAAAAAAAAGACGAATTTCGTCTTTTTTTATTCAAATGGGTATTTAAAATTCATTATGCTTCTTATTTCATCCATTAAGCTCATTACTTTTCTTGATTCATTATGAGTCATAATATGATTTTCAAGCTGATTAGCTCTTATACTTCTACAAAAACTATCAATTTGAGGAGTGAAGCCTCCTCCATTATATTCCATAGTGTATTTTTTATTATTAACTAAGTAGTAATTAGCTCTTATAAAGTCATCAACTACCAATGTATGATTATGAAAATTAATAACAGCTTTATTATCTAAATTTTCAATCATAGATGACTTAATGTTAGCTGTGATATCATTTTCAAAATGAACTATGATGTTTTCACTTAAATCATATCCAAAGTCATTCATCTCATACTTTATGCTAATATCTTTTATATTACTTGTTATTAGACTCAATACATAAGATATAGGATAAACTCCTAGATCAAGTAGAGAACCAGCAGCAATATTCTTATTGTGAAGTCTCTCCTGTTGTCTATCTGATTTTTTCAAGTCCATTCCTAATGATACAGATATTGATTTGATGGCACCGTATTTTTTTGAAAGGACTATTTGCTTGACTTCTTTACTAACAGGTAGGAATCGTGTCCACATTGCTTCCATTAGTAAAACTTTATTCGATTTTGCAGCAAAGGCCATTTCCTCAAATTCTTGTTTATTAACCGCTACCGGTTTTTCACATAAAACATGTTTTTTGTGATTTAGATATAATATACTATTAGGCTTATGAAAATTATGTGGCGTAGCGATATATACAGCATCTATAAAGTCACAGTTAGCCATTTCCTCATAACTTCCAAATGCTTTAGTTACATTGTACTTTTCCTTGAATGCCTCTGCTTTTTTTATGTCTCTTGATGCAACACCTGATAAAACAGCATACTCTGATAAAAGAATATCCTCAGCAAATTTTCTAGCAATATTCCCTGCACCAACAATTCCAAATCGGATTTTAGAACTCAACATTATCAAATTCAGGGAAAATTTTATTACCTTTGTTTAATTTTCTGATATCTTGCATATCTTCATCTGAAAGATTAAAATCAAAGACATCAAAATTTGATTCAATTCTTGATTTGTTAATTGATTTTGGTATAACTACAATGTTTCTTTCTACTAACCATTTAATAGCAATTTGTGGAACAGTTTTTTGATGTTTATTAGCGATTTTTATCATAACTTCATTATTTAAAAGTTTTGTTATATCTTGACTCATAAGTGGTGCATAAGCTTCTAATTGAATATTGTTCGCAATGCAATACTCATTTAGTATATGGTTTTGTAACTCAATATGTGTTTCTACTTGATTCACCATTGGTGGTATATCAAAATTATTAACTATATTCATTAAATGATGAATATTGAAGTTACTAACACCAATCGCTCTAGTTTTTTTATCCTTATATAGCTTTACAAGAGCACGATAAGATTCAATTGATTTTTCATAGCTTTTATGCCAATGAATTAAATATAAGTCTACATAGTCAAGACCAAGATTAGTCAGTGACTCTTCCATTGCTTTCAATGCACTTTCATACCCTTGATGAGTGTTCCATAATTTAGTTGTGATAAACAAATCTTCACGTTTAATTCCTGAATCTTTTATGGCTTTTCCAACTGCGTTTTCATTCCCATAAATCCAAGCAGTATCAATGTGTCGATATCCATATTTTAAAGCGGATAATGTTGCATTGTATGCATCTTCATCTTTACTTCTAAAAGTACCTAATCCTAAAATTGGCATTTCCACACCATTATTCAGTGTTACATATTTCATAAAAATCACCTCTATATTTATTTTATCAAATTAATTGATAATTAACTCACAAAAAGCTGTTGTAAGTAAAGCATTTGTTTTACACTATCAAATTTAGTTGAAAAACATATTTTCAAATCCAACAAATCCTGTTTGATCATCGAGAATTAAATGATTGCCTTTATAAAATTTTAATGTCATTTTACTAGCTACACTTTCAAGAACTTTTAAGTTCATTTCACCATTCAAAGCTGGACCAAGTAATTCTAAAGGATTAACAGAATCTACGATTAAATTAATTCTATATTTGCCTTTTTTTATAGTGACACTTATTGAATTAATGCTAATTTTAGTGACTTTTATTCTCGCTCTATTATATATTGCAAACTTATACTCAATTCCATCATAATTAAGGATGCAAAAGAATCCTTTAATTTTCAAAAACAAAACAGGAATAATCCCAAGAGCTAGTGTAAAACTAGCTTTTTTTAACGAATGATTTGATTGAACCCAAATCCATTTTTCTGGAAATTTGTTCCCATATGTCTTTTCCATATATGCTTTTCCGTTAATCTGCTGTATTTTCCCATCAATTACTGCTTCACCAATGAAAATTGCATCAAGAAAGATAACATCCTGAAAACATGGAAGTGGGAAATTTTTTAAGAATCCCATTGCACTAGCTTTTTTGTTTTTCTTAGCTTGTAGGAAAGTGTGATTATCAATTGTTACTTCTAAATCAAAATCATCTGTAAATAGTTTTAAGTAATTGGGAGAAATAGTATTATCATTAATTCTTATTTCATTATTAGAGCTCTTAAAATTGTCATCTTTAAATCGATAATAATATGTCTTATTTTTTGTGTTATCAAGAACTTGAATAAAAGCATGTGGGTCTTCTTTGTATTTTGTTAATGCAAAAATTATAGCATAGTTTAAGTTGTTATTTACGTCAGTTAGTCTTAAGTACCAACCTTCAAAATAATTGGAGTCTTGTTTATTCTCATAATTAAATACACTCATAATATCGCCTCTTAGTTTATTTTCATTTTGCCACTCATTTTTGCGCTATACAGTTTTTTATCAGCTTGTTCAACGTAATCATTAAGTCTACGGTATTTATCAGTTGATTTCATTATTGAAATCCCACCACTAAAGCTGATTTCTATTGGATTATCAAAATTGTGTTTTGATATATTTTGATTTAAACTTTGGAGGATTCTATAGACTTCTTGTTCAGTATGATTGATAAACATCGCACTAAACTCATCTCCACTTACTCGATAAACAAATACATTATTATTAGAAATTTGATTTAAGTAGTCGCCAATTGTTTTTAAAACTTTATCGCCATAAATATGTCCATAAACATCATTTATTTTCTTAAAATCATCTAAATCTAACATTACGAAATATGCAGTGTTACCGTCTCTGACATACGGATTTACTATCATATTAAAATCTTTAGTAAGTTTCCTTCTATTTCCTAGTTTTGTTAACTCATCGTTTAGTATTAAAAGCTGTAATTCTTTCTCGGCTTTCACTTCGTCTGTCACATCTGTAATAAAGTACAATTCACAATTTTTTGAATCATAGACGATATCTTCTCTTCTAAATTTTACAAAATAATCTCTGTCAGTTCCTCTTAAAACAGAAAAACCTTCTTCATCACCTAAGACTTGATTTATATTTGTCGAAATACCATCAGTTTTTCTTCTACCAAAGACTATACCACTATTTGCATTTCCATAAAGGATAGTTCCTGATGGATCAGTTATTAAGATTATTTCACTAACACTATCCGCAAATTTTCGATATAGTGTCTCTTCTTCAGAAAAAATTTGGAATGAACTGTTTACATTTTTTGATACATACTTGAATATTAAAAATGCAAGTGCAATTAAAACTACAACAAACGATCCACTATAGATAAATGAGCTTCTGTAATTTGAAGTTTGATACTCATCCAAAATATGACTATATATATTATGATTAAAAGATGAACCTATAATATAATCCCATTCATCTAAATATTCGATATATGCAGTTCTTTTAACTACTTTTCCATCAGCTGAGTTCTCATAAAATTCATAAGAGACAAATCCTTTTTCACTTGTTTCTAAATACTCAACAATACTACTTAAAGCTTTTGTCCAAACTATATCGGTTATTTCATCATATCTTTTTCCGATATATTCTTCATTTTTATGATAAATTACATTACCATTACTATCAAGAATGTATACATAATCATCTGTATCTTTATAATATGAAGTAAATGATGTTACAAGGTCTTCTTCTATATCAATTGTGAAGTCCTCATAAAAAGCACCTGTGTAGATCAAGTAATCAGTTCCTTCAATTTTTTTTACATACGATGTATATTGCTTACTTGAAGTTTCTAGAGGTTTACTAATATAATATGTAACAAACACATCTTCATTTGTATTGTCCAAAACGCTACTAATCATCTCTGTAATATAAGCTCTATTAAAAATATCTTTCTCATCGTAGATGTTTTCAGACTCTATTAAGTTTGACTCGTTATATTTATAAAGATTTCCAGTTATGTCTATCAAATAATACTCATACTCATCATCTTGTTCATTAAGCATAGTTGTAGTTGATAATACTATTTCAAGTATTTCATTTGAGGAAGGTGCATCAACACTATTTAATGTATTAGTTACAGCGAAATCTAGATAACTAATTTTTTCAAGTATTTTAGCTTCCAAAATTGATTGTGACTTATTAAGACTGTTTTCAATTTCTGTTTTTCGGTTATTAACATTAAGTCTAATACTATCCTTTTCGCGGTCGTACAACTCAGATTCAAAATCATCAAGATCATTTTGAAATATGATGAGTTCTTTAATTATGCTTTGAGAAATCAATACTATAAAAAATAATATTGAAAGATATATTATTTTTTTCCAGTTACCTTTTATATGACTTTTAATGTTGTTCATTTTAACACCTCAAAATTCTTATTTCGTAAATTTTTGATAGTAAAGAAAATATATGGAAGTTATTATTGATTGTTTTCTACCTTCTATTATAACAAAGAATTGACTGATAATAAAAAAAACTATGACAAATCATAGTTTTTTCCATTTTTTAGGTAAATAGTTACATTTGAATCTACAACCAAACCTTTACTTCTAAGTTTCAAATTGATATCCTTCTTAGTTGAGTCTTTACTCACATTGACCCATGAATTATCATCAAACTCAATCATTATGTTATTTAAATCGTGATATTTGATATCAAGTTTTACATTTCTGGAATCTATAAAGACGTTTGAATCTTCAATTCCCTGTAAGTCTAAAGTCATTGTTTTTGAACCGTCATCGTTTAAAGTATAGTAAATGCCAGTTTTTTCCATTGCAGTTTTTAAAAGCATGTCTATAAAGAAATTCTTCAACCCCTTTTTCTTTTGTGTTTTATCTGCAAACTCGATAAGTTCCTCAGTTGCATACTTTATTATTTCTTTTGGATCCTCTAAGTCAGCCAAAACATCTTCCTCTTTTAATCCCTCTGCAGCTTTCATTTCAAAGTATTCTTCATATTCTTTAATAAGTGCATCTCTATCTTCATTGTTGAGTTTAACTAAACCATTTCTTAATTCGTTAATAAAATCCTTTTTACTCATCTTTATCCTCCAATAGATAATCAATATTAGTTTTAAAATCATTCCATTCTTTTT
>Ga0193951_1000852_pt1 | contig 13673 bp, 12 predicted proteins | sample BB_2_MG_FD_140370 | JGI IMG/M metagenome (GOLD analysis project Ga0193951, IMG submission 140370) | Microbial mat bacterial communities from the Broadkill River, Lewes, Delaware, United States - BB_2_MG | ecosystem: Environmental > Aquatic > Freshwater > River > Microbial mats | place: USA... | reverse complement strand
CATTTTTATTTTCTATTTTTTCTTCATAATCTATTTCTGAAAGTTCTTCAAAAGCGAATAGTGAAGAAAAGCTAAATAAAAGTAAAAATATAAATTTTTTCATCTTTTCTCCTTTATTAATATATTTGTAATTTAGCTTAACTTTGTAAAGTATTTGTTTAGTTAAATATGACAGAAAATATCTTGTTTTATAATTGTTAAAATTAATTAAGGTTTTTAATGAAATTAGATGAGCTAAAAATAGATATAGATTATTTTGAATTTGATGAAAAATTTTATCAAAAAATAAAACCACAAACTTTATATGATCCCCATTTAATAAGTTACTCAAAAGAGGTCTGTGATTTAATATCTCTAGATTATAGTGAGTGTGAAACAGAAGATTTTGTGAATGTTATTAATGGAAAAAAGATATTAAAAGGTTCTATTCCATATTCACAAGCATATGCAGGGCATCAGTTTGGATATTTTGTCCCACAATTAGGTGATGGAAGAGCAATTAATCTGGGAAAAATCAATAACTGGCATTTACAAACAAAAGGAGCAGGGCTTACAAAATATTCAAGACAAGGTGATGGAAGGGCTGTTTTAAGGTCTAGTATTAGAGAATATATAATGAGTGAGGCTATGCATCATTTAGGTATTCCTACTACAAGAGCTTTAGCTCTAATAGGTTCAAAACATCCTGTTAATAGGTCTTATGAAAAAGAAGAAAGTGCTGCAATTGTATTAAGAGTGTCTTCTTCTTGGATAAGAATTGGGACATTTGAATTCTTTGCAAAACAAAAAGATAAAAACCATTTAAAACAACTTCTTGATTATGTAATTAAAAATACATACCCACATTTAGTGGAAGTAGATAATGCTTATGAAAAATTTTATTTTGAATTGGTTGATAAAACAGCAAAATTAATGTCCCAATGGATGGCATATGGTTTTATGCATGGTGTTATGAATACAGATAATATGTCCATTGCTGGTCTTACAATTGATTATGGTCCATATGCTTTTATGGACAATTTTGAGATGATGTGTATTTGTAATCATACTGATATTGAAGGCAGATACTCTTACAATAATCAACCTCATATAGCAAAATGGAATTTAGAAGTATTAGCTTATGCATTAAAGGATGTTTGTGAAGTAAATAGATTATTAGAGTATTTAGAAACATATATGTCTTCTAATCAAAAATGCTACTTAGAACTTATGAATAAAAGATTAGGGTTAGATGATACTCTAAGTGGAAATTCTAATGTTGATTTAATCATTGAACTTTTAGAAGCATTAGAACTTTCTAAATGTGATTATAATTGTTTTTTCTGGGAGCTTACAAATTTAAACTCTTTTGATGATTATTCATCTGTATTAAATATTGTTTCTTCTAAAGAACCTTTAGAAAATTGGTTAAAAAAATATAAAGAAACTGCTTTTAAACAAAATCAAAATTTTAAAGATATGAAAAAATTAATGAAAAAGACAAATCCTAAGTTTGTAATCAAAAACTATATGCTTCAAGAAGCAATTGAACAAGCAGAAAATGGTGATTTTAAATTAGTAAATGATTTACTTAAAATAGCTCAAAGCCCATTTGATGAGCACAAAGAGTTTGAAAGATACTCAAAACCTACACCAGTAGAATATGCAAATCAACGACTTTCTTGTTCTTCATAGTAGAACACTTTTTTAACACTCTTTGTAGTTAAAATTTATATTTATATTAAAAACTGACCAGCGGTCAGTTTTTAAAAGTACTTTAAGTTTATTTTTTCTATACTTCGATTAATAAGTTGACCGACGGTCAGTCAAAAAGTATTATTTTTGATTACATTTATCAAAGGAGAAAGAATTTTGAGTCCTAGAAAAATAAATAAAGAACAAAAAAGAAGAGAAATAGCTCTTTCTTGTCTTGATCTTATTTACGAAGAAGGTATGAAGAAGCTTACTGTTGCCCAAGTTGCTAAAACAGCGGGAATAGGTAAGGGAACTATTTATGAATATTTTGAAAATAAAGAAGATATTATTTTTGAAATAATAAATATTCATATTGAACAACATCATAAAGAGTTTACAATACAAGTTCAAAAACTTAATAATATTAAAGATAAATTAAAACTTTTTTTTGATTTTGTATTAAATGATTCAGAAGATAACTTAAAGCATTTTAATGGATATAAAGAATTCTTATCAATTGTTTTATCAGAAGAGAATCTTCCTATGAAAGAGTTTAATTGTGAGAAAAATGAATATTTTAGAGGTGAACTTATAAAAATATTTGAAGATGGTGTAAAAAGTGGAGAATTAAAAGAAGAAGCTATTCTTTTATCAGATGGAATTTTAACATATCAAAAGGGTTTAGCATTAAGAAAAATGAGTCAAGCTAATTTTGATGTTAGAGAGGATTTTGAAAAGTTTATGAGTACTATTTTCAAATTAATAAAGGTTCAAAATGATTGACCCAAAATATAGAAGATTAACTTTTGCTTTTTTTATGTCGTTATTTATGACATTAATTATGAGCATGGTAATTACCTTTATAAATTTGGGTTTAACATCAACATTTTTTTATAGCTGGGTAGAAGCATTTTCAAAAGCATTTGTATTTGCTTTTCCAATAGTTTTTTTTGTAGCCCCTGCGGTTCAAAAATTAACAAATAAATTAATAAAAGAGGAAAATTAATGTTAAAGAAATTATTAGGTGTAGCAGTTTTTTCTGCATCACTTTTTGCAATGGGAGGACCTTCATTAGTTGAAACTGCAAAAGTTGTCAAAGCAGAGGTTAATCCACTACAAGAGTTTGTAGGAACAATAAAGTTTGATAAAAAGTCAGTATTAGCTGCTCAAAACTCAGGAGTTGTTAAATCAATAAATTTTGAGCTTGGAGATAAAGTTAAGAAAAATAAGACTTTAGTTCAAATAGATGCAGATATTTTAAATGCACAAGTTAAATCAGCAAGAGCAAATGCTTTAAATACAAAAAAAGACTATGATAGATATACAAAGTTATTAGGTGATAAATCTATTTCGCAAAAAGAGTTTGATGATATTAATCTTAAATACATCACTGCTAAAAGTACACTACAAGAATTAGAAATTCAAGCAGTTAAAAAAAGAATAAAAGCTCCTTATAATGCTGTTGTTGTAGAAAGACATGTTGATTTAGGTGAATGGGTAAATGCAGGAACACCAGTTGCTACTGTTGTTGATACTTCAAAAGTTGAAATTACTTTCAATATTCCTTTATCATTAATCAATGGATTAAAGAAAAATGATATCTATGATGTAATGGTTGAAGGTAACAGTTTTAAAGCTAAGTTAATAGCTGCAATTCCTAATGGAGATAAGCTAACAAGAACTTTTCCTGTTAAGTTTAAAGCAGATGTAAGTGGTAATTTTATTTTTGATGGACAAGAAGCAAAAGTAAGCCTTTCTAAGAATGGAAAAACTGAATCAATAGTAGTTCCACGAGATGCGGTAATTAAAAGATTTGGAAAAAATGTAGTATTTATTATCACAGATAAGATGACTGCTCAAATGATTCCTATACAAATTGTAGGATATCTTGGAGATAAAATAGCAATAGCCGGACAAGGTTTAGTTGAAGGTATGAATGTGGTAAGTAAAGGAAATGAAAGAGTATTCCCTAATTCACCAGTAAAAGTATTAAATAAATAAAAATTTGGAATCAATTTGAAGGAATATATAAATGGATTTAATTAAATTTTCTATAAAAAACCCAGTAACAATTATTGTGTCAGTATTAATTGTACTGATGTTTGGGTTTTTATCACTAACAAAACTTCCTTATCAATTAACTCCCTCTGTTAGTAAACCTGAAATAAAGGTAACTACTGCTTGGCCAGGAGCAACTCCTTACGAGATTGAGCGAGAGATAATTGAAGAGCAAGAAGATGCTTTAAAAAGTTTGAATAATTTAACAGAGTATGTATCAAGTTCTAAAGATAACTATGGTGAAGTAACTTTAACATTTAAATTAGGAACTGATTTAAGAGCAGCACTTCAGGATGTATCAAATAAATTAAATGAAGTAAGTTCTTATCCTAGTGCAGCTGAAGAACCAGTAATTGAAACAGCAAGTGCAAGTCCTGTTATATGGATGATGCTTCAAACTTTAGAAGATAACAAAAGACATATTGATGAGTATAAGACATTTTTTGATGATGAGGTTAAGCCTGTTATCAGAAGAGTTGATGGTGTTTCAGGAACTATGACCGGTGGTGGTAGAGAACAAGAGATGCAAATTGAGTTTGATGTAAATAAACTTGCATCTTATGGCTTAACTATACCCGAAGTAATGAATATTTTACAAAATGAAAATATAGATGTTTCAGCAGGTATTCAAAACCTTGAAAGACGTTCTTATAGAATTAGAACTGTGCACAAGTTTAAAACAATTGAAGATATTAAGAAAGTAATTTTAATATCAAATAGAGAACAAAGAGTAAGAGTAGAAGATATTGCAAAAGTAAATTTTGGATATGAAACACCTAGTACTGTTGCTATGTTCCTAGGAAAAGATGGTATTTTTTTAGGGGTACAACCAGGTTCTGATGTAAATGTTGTAAGACTTACAAATGATGTAGAAAAAGTAGTAAATGAACTAAATGCAGGAATATTAAAAGAAAAAGGTTTAAAAATCCAATGGATTTATGATGAAAGACCTTATATTGTTGGTTCTGTTGATTTAGTTCAACAAAATATTATGATTGGTGGTTTCTTAGCAGTTATTATTTTAATAATTTTCCTAAGAAGTTTTTCACCAACAGCTGTTGTTTCTGTTGCTATTCCTATTTCTATTATTGGTACATTTATTATTCTATCAATTATGGGAAGAAGTTTAAACACTATTTCACTAGCAGGTATCTCCTTTGCAGTTGGTATGCTAGTTGATGCTGCTATTGTTGTATTGGAAAATATTGATAGACATAGAAAAGCAGGTGAGAGTATTTCTGAAGCCGCATACAAAGGTGCAAGTGAAGTTTGGGGAGCATTAATTGCTTCAGCACTTACAACTATTGCTGTATTTTTACCTATTATTTTCCTAGAAGATGAAGCGGGGCAATTATTTAAAGATATTGCAATTGCAGTTACAGCAGCGGTATCATTTTCACTGTTTGTTTCAATTGCAGTTATTCCAATGCTTTGGAAAAAGTTTGCATCTTTATCAAAAAAAGAACCAAAAGATGCTGGAAAAATAGCTCAATTTGGACATAAAGCAGTTAACTTTATTATGAGTATTGTAAGAGTATCTTTAAAAAGTACCCTTTCAAAAATAGTTACAATAGTATCTTTAGCACTTTTTTCTGCTGGTATTATTTATACTCTATTTCCAAAACTTGATTATTTACCACAAGGAAATAAGAATTTAATTTTTAATATTTTAATTGCTCCTCCAGGATTATCATATCAAGAAAGATATGATATGGGTGCATATTTAATGAAAGGAATAGAACCTCACATAAATCAGGATGTTGGTGATGTTCCAGGGTTAAATAGAGCATTTTATGTATCTTTTGGGGATTTTAACCTTTTTGGTGGAACATCTATTCATGAAGATAGAGCAAGAGATTTAATTCCAATGTTCTCACCTTTAGTAAACTCTATGCCTTCTGTTTTTGGTGTATCAATTCAATCAGGTGTTTTTGAAGATGGTATTGGAGAAGGAAATGTTGTAAATATTGATATCTCAGGAGAGAAAATTGAAGATATAGCAAATATAGGTGGACAACTATTTGGTGCGACTATGCAAACATTAAAAGGAAGTCAAGTTAGACCTGTTCCATCAGTTGAGTTACTTTATCCAGAAGTAAGACTTAAACCTAATCAAGATGCTTTAAGGGCATTAGGTCTTAGTTCAAAGGATTTAGGTATTACAGTTGATGTTTTAATGGATGGAAGAAAAATAGGTGACTTTGAACAAGAAGGTAAAAAGAAAATTGATTTAGTTTTAAAAGCAAATGAGAATCAAGTTAGTTCACCTGAAGATATCTTAGCATCACAAATAGCATTGCCAAATTCATCATTAGTACCTGTTTCTTCACTTGCAACAGCACAGTTTACTACAGGTATTTCTGAGATTAGACACTTAGATGGAAAAAGAACAATTACTCTTCAAGTAACTCCTCCTCAAGGAATGACAATTGAAGAAGCAATGAAAATCATAGGTGGAATGCTTGAAGGAATGAAGGCAAAAGGAATGATTCCTCCAACAGTAGAAGTAGGAATGTCAGGAACAGCTGATAAGCTTACTGAGACAATTGGTTTATTATCAGGAAGTTTCATTTTAGCTCTTGCAATTGTTTACTTGCTTATGGCATCACTATTTGGAAACTTCTTGTATCCAATAGTTATTATGTTTACAGTTCCATTAGCAACAGCGGGAGGATTTATAGGACTTGCTTTAACAAATGCCTTTATTGCTCCTCAAACCTTAGATATTTTAACTATGCTTGGGTTTATTATTTTGGTTGGTATTGTTGTAAATAATGCAATTTTAATAGTTCATCAAAGTTTAAATTATATTAGAACTAAAGGGATGGAACATAAAGAAGCAGTAATTGAAGCTACAAAAACAAGAGTAAGACCTATTTATATGTCATCAATGACATCTGTTTTTGGTATGTTACCTTTAGTTTTAATTCCAGGTCCAGGAAGTGAGTTTTATAGAGGATTAGGTTCTGTTATTACAGGTGGATTAGCATTTTCAACAATATTTACAATTTTTGTAACTCCTGCTTTATTAATGTTCTTCATTAAATTAGAGCAAAGAGTTAAAAATAAAAAAAGTAAAGAACCTGTTGACGTAAGTAAAGCATAAAAGGAGTTTTCAGTGAATAAAAAGATATTAAAACTTTTGCCCTTAGCATTTTTAGGGGCAAATCTATATGCTTTAGATTTAAATGAAGCAATAGATAAAGCCTTAGAAAATAACAATAGTTATATAAAGCAAAAATATATATATGATGAATCCAAAGCAAATGTAGTTAAAAGTAGAGCAGGGTTTTTACCAAAGCTAGATACTTCTTATACATATAATGCAAATAAACATGATTTTGGAGATGGAAAAGATAATGCAAATGCAAGTGCAATAATCTCTTATAATCTTTTTAATGGATTTAGTGATTATTATAATTTAGACTCAGCTAATAATAGTAAAGAGTCGTCTAAGTTTGCATTACAAGCAGCAAAATATGATTTAGTATATGAAACAAAAGTAAAATATATAAATTATCTAAAGAGTCTTAAAAATATAGAGACTTTTGAAAATGCATATAAACTTTTACAAAACCAATACAACGATTCTCAAAATAGATTTGAGCAAGGATTATTAGCAAAAAATGATTTACTTCAAGTAAATGCACAAATGTTACAAGCTAAACAAAACCTTGCAAGAGCAAATGCTGACTCTAAAGTTTCTTGGTATAGTCTAAAAAATATTTTAGGTGGAATACTACATAAAAATGAATCAATTAAAGATTTAAATAAAAGTACAGTTTTTAACTTTGATTATAACGAACAGGAATTATTATCAAGAAGTGAAATTAAAGCACTTGAAAAAAGTGTTGAAGCTTTAGTTTCGTTAAAAAGTGCAAACACTTATGGAACCTCACTGCCATCTGTTTCATTAAATTTAGCTCATACTAAATATGGGGAAGATGCATCTTTAAATGCAGATACATTACAAAATGATGAACAATCAACGGCAACTGTTAATGTAAAGTGGAACTTATTTAACGGAGGAGCTGATTATTCACAAACTATAATTTTAAGAAAAAAAGTATTACAGTTAAAAGAAGATTTAGAAGAGTTAAAACTTAATGTTAAGCTTCAATATGAAAATGCAGTTGAAGAGTTCGATGTATCAAAGTTAAACTATGAGACAGCAAAAATATCTTTAGAGCAATCAAAAGAAAATTATAAGATTGTGAATAATAGATTTAAAGAAGGAATTTCAACTAGTACAGATTTAATAAATGCAAATTTTTTACTAACTCAAGCAAAACAAAGTTTTGATAATGCCTTTTATGATAGATTTTTAGCTAAAGCTTCATTAGATAGAATTTTAGAAAAATAGTATACTCTTTACTAATCGAAGAACTTGAACTCTTTTTCAAGTTCTTCTTTAGAAGCCCCTTCATCTTTTCTTTTTTTGAATTTTTTCATAGTTTTATAGTATTTAAATGATTGATAGAGAGCAAAACAAATAAAAATAAATAATATCATAAAAAATAAAATAAAAATTATTTCCATATTATTTTCCTTGTATAGTTATTTAAAATCCTAAAAAATTACCTGATTTTTCTTTACTATTTTCTTTTTGTTGCTTTGAAGGAACATTCTCTACTCCTTTGAAATCATTAAACCAATTAAGTTTTTCAGGAGATCTTTTATCTTCTTTTGTTTTCGTAGAACTGAAATCAAAGCCGTTTTTACCAATATCCATCTTATCATAGATTAAATATGAAAATATAATTACAGCTATTGCAATTAAGACTTTAAAAAGAGTTTGTGATACAGTAGTTGCAACTGTTTGTTTTTTCTGTGGTTTATATTCTTTTGCCATAATGTGTATTATTACATAAAAATTATTAAAGCAACTTTTAGTATTACAATTAAGGCAAGTTAATATAATATACAAGAATAATACTTTTTTAATACTATTATTTGATAGAATAGTATAAATATATAGGAAAGGTAATGGAAAAAATAAATTATAAATTGACATTCATATTATTGTTTATTTTATCAATATTTGTATTACTTGGTTTATTTTACTTTATGTTAAATAGTTCTTATAAGAATGATATAAATAGAATTTCAAGTGAAAACTTAAAAGAAAAAGTTTATGAAAAAGAGAAAGAACTTTTATCCTATATAGAAAACTACGAACTAGCTCTTAATGCTATATCTGACAATGAATTACTAAAGACATATTTAGAAAAAGATGAAAAAAATCTAGAAGCTGAGCAGCTTTTACTAACATTACAAAAAACTCTACCTTCAGTTTTTCAAATCAGGTTACTAGATATGACAGGAATGGAAAAAATAAGAGTTGAAAGTACAGTTAGTGGGAAATTTCTTGATGGAAAAGTTTCTTATATAGTTCCCAAAGTTAGACTACAAAATAAGTCATCAAGATATTATTTTAATAAATTTAAAAAATTAGATGAAAATGAAATAGGTCTTTCACGATTAGATTTGGAAAAAGATTTTGGTAAAGTTGTTCTACCTAAAAAACTATCTTTGAGATTAGGAAAGGTTTTAGAAAACAGTTCAGGTAAAAAAGTTGGGATATTAATTATAAACATAGATTTTAAAAAGTTTTTTGAACTTTATGAAAGTAGTGGATTATACGATGTAATGATTGTAAATAAAAGCGGAAAGTTTATTTTACATTCAAACCAGGAATATGGTATCACAAGTAATAAATTTGATACATATTTATTAAAAGATGTATTTGATGAAGAAGAAACAAATAAAATTTTAAATAACAATGAATACCATTCAGACCATATGTATAGTAAGCAGTTAAACACTTTTAATACAGATCAAGAGTTAAGAATTATATTAGGACTAAAATATCAAGATTTAATAGCAGAAAATATAAAAGATAAAAAGCTTGTATATCTATTTTTTATTCTGTTAATTATTGTTTTTTCACCAGTAGTAATCTATTTTTCTAAAGCACCAGATAGATTAAAAACCAAATTAAAAAGACAGATGATTACAGATAATTTAACAAATCTTCCTAACAGGGAAGGTTTACTTTATATGTTTAATAAAAATAAAGATAAAAATAAAATTATCATTTTAATAGAAATTGATAATTTCTCAAAAGTTGCCAATGCTTATGGTTATAAAGTTGCGAATCAGCTTCTAAAATCAATTGCAAAGTTTTTACGTTATTATGAAAAGTTTCATGGTTTTGATAGCTTATACAAAATTGACAAAAATTCATTTGCATTTATTTATAACTTCGATAATAATGATTTATTAAATGATGATTTAGAGAAGTTTCTAAAAAATATTGAGAATGAAGAGTTTCAAATTCGAAATAATTTTAAAATTCTAGTTGAGTGCTCTTTAGGAGTTAGTAGTACTGGGAAAGCTACAAATATATTAAGAAGATTAGAAGAAGCAGAAATTGCACGGGAAAGTGCTCATATATCAAATAAAAATATTTGTATCTATAATAGAGAAGATAAAATAGTAGATTTAAATAAAGATAATATTAGGTTAGCAAATAAAATCAAAAAATCAATAGAAACTGATAATATAATAGTTCATTTTCAAGCTATATACAACAATAGAAGTGATTGTATTGAAAAATATGAAACTTTAGTTAGACTCAGATATGAAGATGAAATTATTTACCCAGATGAATTTTTACCTATTTCAAAAGATATAAAAAAATATGCAAAACTTACTAAAATAGTTATTGAAAAATCATTTGATTACTTCAAAGATAAAGATGTAGAATTTTCAATAAATTTAAGTATTGAAGATATTGAATCACATGAAGTTAGAAAATATCTATTTGATAAAATAGATAAATATGAAATAGGTAATAAGTTAGTAATTGAGATAGTAGAGTCAGAAGCTATTGACAATTATGATGAATTTCTGTCTTTTATTAAAGAGGTTAAAAAGCTTGGTTGTAAGGTTGCAATTGATGATTTTGGAAGTGGATATTCAAATTATCAATATATAGTCAATCTAAATGAGTACATCGATTATCTAAAGATTGATGGAAGCTTAATCAAAGATATTCATTTAAATAGAAAGACTCAGTTGTTAGTTGGTACTTTAAAATTCCTATGCGATAATTTAGGTATTAAAACAATTGCTGAGTATATAGAAAACAAAGAGATTTTTGATTATGTTAAATCTATGGGAATTAATTATTCACAAGGCTATTATATAGGTAAGCCAAGTGAAAAAATAGAAAACTAGTTAAAGTTTTTAAATAGTCTTCTATTTACAAATACGAAAAAGAATATTCCTATAAGCATTGAAATAAATAGAAGCATTGTTATATTCCAACCAAAATTTGCATAAACAAATGATGGGGCAAAAGAACCAATAGCTCCACCAAAATAATAGAAGCTAAGATACATTCCCGAAGTAAGTGCTTTTTGATTCTGTTTTAAAGAGTTTGCAATTCTAGTTGCAACAGTATGAATTATAAACATTCCTAAACAAAATAAGAAGACTAAAGAGAATAAGAATAAGGCATTAGAACTAAAAAAACCTATTGTTGCAAAAATAAATATTCCAATTCCTGCAAGAACTGTTGTTAGCTCTTTTTTAAATAATGCAATAATTTTATGAATAGTAAGAGATACTACAATTCCTACTCCATATCCTAAATATAAAAGTCCAATTTGAGTCTCTGTTATATCAGGTACTTGTTCTTTTATTCTAAATGGAAGGATATTTAATATTCCTCCAAAAACAAAGAATATAACAAACATTAAAGAGTATATTATTACAAAACGCTTATCTTTTAGAATATTTGTCACATCAGCTAGTTTTGGTTTAGCTAATTGCGTATCTCCTTCAAAAGATAGTTTTCTAATTAAAAATAAACCAAGTAATAAAGCTAAAGATAGTGAAAAGAAAACTGTTCTCCATCCAAACTCTGTTGCAATAAAGCCTGAAAAAACTCTTCCCACAAGTCCACCAAACACCGTTGCTGCAACATAAATAGACATATTGACTTTAGTTTTTTCTTTATCATTTGCTAAAACAGTCATGCAAGCTGTTAAAATGGCTGGTACAATCATAGCTTCAATAGTTCTAATGGTCAAAAAAACTTCATATGAGTTTGAAAAACCAAGGGCTAGGTTTGTAAAAAAAAGACTTATAGATGCTACTGCTAAAACTGTTTTTGTTTTTACTGATTCTAAAATATATCCATAGATAATAGGAGAAATTGCTAAAAAAAGCATAATAACAGCTGTAAAAGATGAGGCTTTTACAACTGATATTTCAAACTCTTTTGCAAGTAAGGGTTGAATAGGTTGGGTTGCATACATTACAGATAATAAAACTGTAATAGTATATATAATGATTAAAAGTTCATTTCTTTTCATTCTTTAAATATGAGCTCCTGATGCAGCCATAATATCTTTTCCATCTTCACTTATTTTTGATGCATCCCAAGGTGGGTCAAAGACTAACTGTACATAAGCTTCATCTATAATATCTGCTGTTTGAGTTACATATTTAACTTGTTCTACTAAACTTTCAGCTACGGGACAAGCAGGAGATGTAAGAGTCATTTCTACATGTGCATAAACATAGTTGTTTTTCTCTTCAAAGTCAATTTTATATATAAGTCCTAAGTCATAAATATTTACAGGTATTTCAGGGTCATATACAGATTTTAACCTTTTGATTACATCTTCTTTTAAGGCTTCTTTATTTTCTATTATTGACATTTATAATCCTTTTAATTTTTTAAAGCATACTCTTTTATTTTTTTTATCATTCCAATTACTCCACTTTGTCTATTTGGAGTAATAACTTCACTAAGACCTAATTCATAAACTATATCCATATCAACTTCTTGAAGTTCTTTAATTGTAGAACCTGAAAAGATATTTAAAATAATATAAACTAAACCTTTTACAATTACTGCGTCAGAAGTTCCTTTAAAGTAAAGTTTATTCTCTTCTTTTTCACAAACTAGCCAAACCTGAGAAGTACAACCGTGAACAATATTTTCAGCTACTTTGTATTTTTCATCAAGAGTGTCTAGTTTTTTACCTAAATCAATAATGTATTCGTATTTTTGTAGTTCATCATCAAAGAAATCTAAATCCTCTTTTATGTCTTGAACTCTTTTTTCAATAGTATTCATGGCAATCCTTAACTTAGCATATCAAGTGCTCTTTTTAAAGCAGCAATTAATTTATCAATATCTTCTTTTGTATTGTAAAAAGCAATAGAAACTCTAATTGTTCCTTTAATATTTAGTTGTTTCATAATTGGTTGTGCACAATGATGTCCAACTCTTAAAGCAATTTTCATCTTGTCAAGTAAAATTCCAATATCATCATGCATGATATTTTTAAAGTTAAAACTTTTACTTCCAATTGAGTCTTCTAAATTATTATAGAAGATTATATTTGGTAGTTTGCTTAACTGATCAGTCAAATACTCATAAACCTCATGCTCTTGTTTCATAATTACATCATAACCAACTTCACTTATATAATCTAAAGCTTTAGCAAAACCAATTACACCTGCGATATTTTGAGTTCCAGCTTCAAACTTATAAGGGGCATCAAGCATAGTTGAACTTGAAAAATCGACTTGGTCAATAGTTGCTCCACCTGTTTGATAAACATCTACTTCTTTTAAATATTTTTCTTTTATGTAAATAGCTCCAACCCCAGTTGGTCCAAATGTTTTATGTGCTGAAATAGCAAAAAAGTCTACATCAAGTTCTTGCATATCAACGCTCATATGGGCTAAACTTTGAGCTCCATCAATCATAACCACACTATCATATTTGTGTGCTAGTTTTATAATTGCTTTTATGTCATGTATTTTTCCAAAGGCATTTGAAATATGAGTAACACTTACAAATGAGTTTGGGTTAGCTTTTAATATATTTTCATAATCTTTAAAATCAAAATCTAAGT
>Ga0193951_1000849_pt1 | contig 13681 bp, 11 predicted proteins | sample BB_2_MG_FD_140370 | JGI IMG/M metagenome (GOLD analysis project Ga0193951, IMG submission 140370) | Microbial mat bacterial communities from the Broadkill River, Lewes, Delaware, United States - BB_2_MG | ecosystem: Environmental > Aquatic > Freshwater > River > Microbial mats | place: USA... | reverse complement strand
TTGGCCACCTCCGCATCAAAAATAGAGCCATTGGACTCTAGGGTAATGTGTACGCTTAATTCTTCTTTCAGTTTTTTACAAAGTGGTGCTAAGGCCTTTTTCTGAAGTAAAGGTTCACCGCCCGTTATAACGACGTGTTTGACATTACCCAGGTTGTATTTAATCCAATTGAATATTTCATCTACACTAAGCTCAATAATCTGGTCTGGATGAAAAGAAGCATAGGTGGTATCGCAACGGCAAAAGCTGCCATCTTCCATTTGCCAGATGCAACGTAAGTTGCAACTGGATAGGCGGACAAATAGTGAGGGTACCCCAGCTAATTTACCTTCGCCTTGTATTGTTCCAGGTAATAATAAGCCTGTTTGAGGCTTATCTGTTATATCATTTCCCTTATGGTCTTTTACAACTGGGAATACCCCTTCTTTGGCTAAAACCAACTTCTCCATTCCTCTTTTTTATAACGCGTTATCAATAACACCAGCATCTGCAAATGCCTTGGCGCGCAACAGGCAACTGTCACATGTTCCGCATGGTTTATCCTCGCCTCGATAGCAGCTCCAAGTCAAACCAAAATCAACACCAAGTGTAACACCTAGTTTAATTTCTTCTGCTTTGGTCATGTCAACAAAGGGAGCACGTATTTTAATGGGTTGATTCTTTTCAGCACCCATTACAGTACCTAGGTTAATGGCTTTCTCCATGCCATCGATAAAAGCCTGACGACAATCTACGTAACCTGAATAATCGACTTCGCTAACCCCTATGTAGATATCTTGCGCTTCAATAGCTTCAGCCAATGATGCTGCCACAGATAAAAAGACCATGTTTCGGGCTGGCACATAGGTAACAGGTATATCTGTACGATTGACATCACCATTTTCTATATCCATGGTATTGTCGGTAAGTGATGATCCACCCCAGTTATCTAGTTTAAGTGTTACTATTTGATGTTGAACCACTCCAGCTTTTATCGCAATCTGCTTGGCTGCATTTAGTTCTTTATTATGACGCTGACCATAATCAAAAGAAATGGCATGAACGTCAAAGCCTTCGCTCTTGGCTAAATGTAATGCTACGGCCGAATCTAAGCCACCTGATAGTAATACTACCGCCTTCTTCATTATTTGCTGTTTATAACAGCTGTAATCAAATGTGTAAAATACATAGGAGTGTGGAAAGCAAGCGGCTGCTCGCATCCATTCTAAATTTGTTATAAGCTCCTAGTTTTATTTTACAACAGGATGGTTACGAACTGTTGCTTCAAACCTACACTTTATCAAATGATTACACTTTTGACGTTTCAGTGTAAATCTGTTGTTGTGTATGATCAAAGATTATTAATGGCACAAAGATAAGTAAAATCTCTAATAATCTAGATTTTATATTAGGTAATGCCGAAGGGCCGGTCTTGAATAGAAAGTGTTAACCACTATTTATAGAGCCTTTCGCCTCAAGGTTTCTTTTCCTAGCGATGTGAGTGCCCAGTGTTCCATACCTTGGCGGTTTCTGATGTTTTTGGCACTGCCTTTTTGTTTCATGTAGTTGAGAATTTCTTCCACATCAACGACTGGTAATTCGATTTGCTTGGCAAGGCCTTTTGTTGTTCTAAATTTGTAGTTTTTATTATCAAAGGCAGACACTACCTTGTTTACAACGTCTGTGTCTAAATGCAAATTAAGGTCGTCATTTACGGCTTCATCTGGATTAATAAGATCTGTTTCTGATTCAGTATCAACAATAAAATCAATTTTATCTTTTGTTTCTTGAATAGAAGAAGCCACTTCTTCGGCTTTTTTTTTGGCTTGCTCTACTTCTTTTAGTACTTTTTCGCCTATGGTGCTAATAAAGCGGTCAGAGAAATAACCGGCAATAAAGCAGAACCCTGCAAATACAAAGTAATTGATGGGGTTAAAGTCGTTGTCATTTTCAATAAGGCTACTCGAAAGCATATTTAGAAAAAGCGGTACAAGAATGGCCGCACCTATACCGCTTAAGACGCATTTAAGGGCGCCATTTTTTTTCTCTATAATACCTTTATAGTAGTAGGTTAAGAAATTGGTATAACCGGCAGTTCCTCCAATTATAACAATAATACTGGCAAGAATACAATAATGGTTCATAAGCTATGATTTAGGTTAAACCAAATGTATGAAAATTATTGTAAAATACAACAATGGTTTACAGCCTTATTCCAATCACCAATACATCGTCAATTTGATCATTAACACCTTTCCAGGTTGCAAAGAAATCTTCATAGACCTCGTGTTGTTCAGCCATTGGGGCTTGATGGTGTTCTTGTAGAAGCTTTCTAAAGCCTTTTTGCATCAGTTTTTTATCATTGGGTCCACCAAATTGTGATGGAAAACCATCTGTATAAAGGTAAATGCAATCGCCTTGCTCATAATTGATTTGATGGTTGGTGTAAGGGGTGTCCGATTCACCAATGGATACCGGCATGTGGTCGGCCTGATATATACTAAGGTGTTCATTTCGTATGAGTAGCATGTCATTAAAGGCGCCAGCATATTCGATCTGTTTGGTTTGTTTATCAATGCTGATAACGCTAATGTCCATACCGTCTTTAACTTCACTTCCTTCATCTTGCTTAAGTGAGTCAATAACGATTTTACGCAATTGGTTAATGATTTCAGCCGGCTGTGAGAAGCCATTTTTACCTACTATTTCATTCAGGTAAGCTACACCAAACATACTCATAAAGGCGCCTGGTACACCATGTCCTGTACAATCAGCGGCCACAACAATCAGCTTATTATGCACTTCTTCTACCCAATAGAAATCACCACTCACAATATCACGTGGTTTAAGCATGATGAAGTGCTCAGGCATTACTCTTTCTAGAAAATGATCTTGAGGTAAACTTGCCTTTTGAATTTTCTTGCCATATTCAATACTGTCTGTCAGTTTTTTATTTACAGTACGTATCTTGTTAATCAGGCGCTGGTTTTGATCGCGCGCCAGCTTGATAGACAGTTGGGTTTTAACGCGTGCTTTTAGTTCTAGCATGTTAAACGGCTTGGTAATGTAATCAATGGCGCCAGCTTCAAAACCTTTCAGAATACTCGTCGAGTCATTCTGGCCAGTGATGAAAATAATAGGAATGTCTTTTGATAATTCATTGCTTTTCAAAATCTGACATACTTCATAGCCATCCATTCCTGGCATCACAACATCCAAAAGAATTAAATCGGGTTTATTTCTCGAAAATGCAATTTCCATGGCCATATCTCCATCGGAAGCACAAACGGTATTGTACCTGCTTAAAGTTTCTTTTAGAATTTCCAGGTTTACCGGAGAGTCATCAACTAACAATATAGTGGGATCAAGCTTTGTCATTTGTTAAAATTACCAAAAAAATGTTTCAACTACTTCGATTACGGAGAAAACGGGCTAAGGTTATCTTTTGTTGTGGATACTATTTAGTGAAGTTAGAATATGCGGTTCTTCTGTGTTGTATGAGCTTAGTTTGTAGGAATTAAAAGTGTGTGGTTATTTTTAAATTAATACGGCGCGATGTTAAATAATTTGGAACGGCATATTGGCGGTTATGGATATCGCGCACCCAGAAATAGGAAATGGTATTGCTGATGTCGAACAAATTAAAGACTTCTAGGCCAATCCAGCATTCTCTAACAAGCTTATTTCTCTTATTTAGCCATTGTGTAAGGTCTTTTGAGAAACCAATGTCGACACGGCGATAGGCAGGCATGCGGTGTACGGCCATATAACGAGGCGATTGCGGCGGACCAAAAGGTAAGCCAGTGGCGAATAGTAGATTGAGATTGACTCTGAAACTTGGGTTATTGGGTAAATAATCTTGAAAAAACAAAGAAAAAGAAACTCGTTGATCTGAAGGGCGTGGTATGTAGCCTGGGTAAACAATGGTCTCATGGCCTTCTTCGTCTGTTTCAATATAGGAGTCATCTAAGATGTCTTCTTCGCTTTTCATGATAGACAGGTTAGCCCACGATTCAATACCTTGAACGAATTCACCATTTAGCTTAAAATCAATGCCTGTAGCATAACCTTTGGCGTTGTTTTTTCCAGAGTAACGCACCCTCACATTATCTACTTGATATGGATTGAGGTCGGTCATGTGTTTGTAATAGGCTTCTGATGTGAGCTTAAAAGGGCGTCCCATAGCTTCGAATAGGTGATCTATACCGGCCACAAATTGGAGTGATTTTTGAGCTTTTATATTGGTGTTGAGTTGGCCATCTGGCATGCGAATTTCGCGATATAGTGGCGATTGGTAGTAGAGGCCGCCGGCCAGCCTGTAGCGAGTTTTTTTATTGGTATTGGGGTGGTATAGCACGTTCAAGCGTGGGCTTATAAGTAATTCATTGTTAAAGTCCCAGTAGTTGGCTCTAAGGCCTGCGTTAATTGTAACAAAGCCATTTTTGGTATTCCATTTAAATTCATCTTGTACAAAGGCAGTAACACGATTGCTGGATGTTTTAAGATTGGCATTATATGCATATACAAATCGCACTTCTTTGTCGGAGTAGGGTAAGGAGTAGCCAGCTGAATCTCGCATTTCCCATTCATTAATATAGTCTTTAAAATATTCGTGCTGATATTTTACCTGCCACGTTAGTAGATGGTCTTTTAACTGGTGTTTACCCTGAAAGGCCACGTTATTTATGACACCAAGCAAGTTGTTTCGGGCATGTTCCAAATTGGTGCCTACGCCTATGTTCTGAATACCGTCCTTGGGATCGGGAGTCGTGCCATCTAGGTTTTCAATATTCTGCAGCCAATATTGCCCTTGTATATCATAGGTTTCTTCCTCGTAGGTGCGATAGCCCATGGCGGTAAGTTTATACTGGCTGTTGGTATTAGGAAATAGTTTAAGTGATAGGGCTGCCAAACCTGTTTGAAAGAGGTCTTTTTCTTGACCATCGAAAAAGATAGTGAGTTTTTTGGCTTCGCTAATGGTGCCAAATGATGTTTCGCGATCAACAGGTACAAAGCTATAGTTATTTTGTGAATAATAGCCTAAAGCTTCCAGTTTCCATTTGTCTGAAAGTCGATAAGTTAGAAAGGTTTGTGCGTCAAAAAAAGTGGGGTCATAATCACCTGTTACATCTAAAGAGCCCAATAGGTATTGATTGGATTTATACCGAAGTCCTGTTATCGCTGAAAAGCGTTGGTTTTTGGATTGGCCTTCTACATGAGCTGATGCCCCTAGGAAGCTGGCACTAACACTGCCTTGTAGTGTTTCAGGCTGTTTGTATCTGACGTCTAATACAGAGGACATCTTATCGCCGTATTGGGCTTCAAAACCACCTGGAGAAAACTTAATGGACGAAATAAGATTGGGGTTTACAAAGCTAAGGCCCTCTTGTTGTCCGGAGCGAATAAGAAATGGTCGATAGATTTCAATGTCATTGACGTATACGAGGTTCTCATCGTAATTACCACCTCTAACACGATATTGAGAACTTAATTCGTTATTTGAAGATACGCCCATTTGACTTTTTACCAGTCCCTCTATATTGCCACCTCCTGCATCTGGTAGTCGATTACTCAAGTTAGGATCTATTTTGGTGAAGGATTGATCAGTGAGCTGTCCCTTTACATCAACTTGGTTTATGTTTTCATGTTTGCGCAGCAGTTTGATGTTCAGGTTTTGTGCTTCGCTAACCGTTCGTATTTCAATTTCTTTGGTTTGATAACCTATGGACGAAATGAGGATAGAGAAAGGAAGTGGTGAGCTTGTGGTAAATGAAAAATGGCCCTGTTCGTCAGAAATACTCCCTTCTTGTGTGGCTTTAATGATAATATTCGTAAAAGGCACAGCCTGATTAAGGCTGTCTGTAACAGTGCCTTTAAAGGTTTGGTTCTTTTGTCCAACAGCTGTGCTATATTTTACTTGTAAGCATAGTAAGAGTAGTAAGAAAGTGTATTTTTTCACTCGTTTAATTGTTAAGGTATTTAAAGTGGTAATATTTCAGTTGTGCATTCAAAATACGACCTTGATTCACACCACTGTTTATGCCTAATTTACCGTTGTAAAAATAGAAAGGAAAAACTGATATATGAAATCCATGATGACATAGAAAAGCCTGTTCTGATATCTAACGAAAATAATTCATTTTTCGTATCTTTACCTTATGGAGACAAAAGTGATTGATACCCACCCTTGCCTTAATGCTGTTGATCAACGTTTTCACAAGACTATTGAGTCGATTGTGACGTCATTTCGTATTGAGGGTATCTTTTTTTCTGACGATGAGCTAGCTCAAATGGTACAGCGTGTAGAAGAAGACCTCAGAAAATAGAACGAATAATTTGAGTCATCGGTTTATAATTTTCATCCGCCGCCGCTTGTACAGCAATAATATAGTCCTTAAACTGACGTTGTGTAATCTTGTAAAAAGCCAAAAAATCGTAGCCCTGTTTCACTGCCATCATATTAGCTAATATGCGTGCCACTCTACCGTTAGCCTCCCTAAAAGGATGGATAAATAACAACTCGGCATGTACTTTAGCAATGTCAGCAGTGAGTTGCTCTTCGGAACTGTAATAATGAGGTAGCTGTTTCAGTATCCGGGCATCAAAATCGTGGGTGATGCGGGGTAAGAACTTGGCTGTGGGAAACAAGAAACCACCTTTGGTCATGTTAACACTGCGAAATTGTCCGGCAAAGTCGTAAACCTTACACAAGGATAGCTCATGGATGAGTCTGATGTAAGCCATATCAAAAATAGTGCGCGTGGTGAGGGTGTCTAATAATTGATATTGTGCTTTAAGAAAGCCTTCGAATTCGGCTTTATGGATGGCGTCAATTGTTGTTATACCAAGTAAGTTTGGTAAAACTTCATGTTGACCATCGTTTTCTGGTGTTTCGTATTTTGAATGTAAATAAGGCATAAATAACGAACAGCTTAGGTAGTGCTCACTTAAAATAAGGCTAAAAGATTGAATTGGCAAGAATGATTGTTGGCTTGGCTTTGATAGAGAATGATTTTTATCTTTACCCTTGATTACAAAACTTACTAAAACTTTATAAAAATATTGCAGATGAAAAAAGTACTGGTTATGCTTGCTATCCCAAAAGAGGAGATAGAAGCCGTTTTATCTGATTGGGAAGTGATTTATCCGGAAAAGGAAGCTTTTACTCATGAAGAGCTACTCGTGAAAGTTGTTGATTGTGAGGCTATCATTACCGTATATGGACACTCCTTGAGTAATGAAGTAATTGATGCAGCGCTAAGGCTAAAGATGATTGCCAATTTTGGTGCAGGTTATGACAATATTGATATGGAGTATGTTAACTCAAAGGGTATTGTGGTGACCAATAGTCCTGATCCTGTAACAGAGCCAACTGCAGAATTGGCAATGGGTTTAATGATTGCTGCGGCGCGACGTTTGGGGGAGATGAATACCATTTTAAAAAACAAAGAATCACTGCAGTGGGGTGTTATGCGTAATTTGAGTACCACTTTAGTTGGTAAAAAACTGGGTATAGTGGGTATGGGAGCTATTGGTAAGGCTTTGGCTCGTCGAGCAGTGGCGTCTGGTATGTCAGTTGTCTATTATAATCGCAATAGGGTGAGCGATGCTATCGAGCAAACCCTTTCGGCCAAGTATGTCTCTTTTGACGAATTATTACAAAGCGCTGATGTGGTGTCACTCAACATGCCTCTAACGCCTGATACCAGAAAGGTAATAGGTAGACAGCAGTTAGCAATGATGAAGAAATCAGCCTTCCTGATTAATACCGCACGTGGTCCTGTGGTAGATGAAGAGGCCCTAATTGAAGCGCTTTCTAATAATGAAATAGCGGGTGCCGGTTTGGATGTATTCGAGAACGAGCCAACTATTCCTGAAGCCTTATGCGACCTGCCAAATGTTGTATTAATGCCTCATTTAGGAACGGCTACACATGAAACAAGGGGAGAGATGTCATTACTAGTTGCTGAAAATATTAAAGTCTTTTTTGAAGGCAAGCTGCCTCCAAATCAAGTTAACTAAGCGAGATCGAGAATAATCACTACTAATTTTAAGCTTATAAATGTATTAATTTAAAAGCAGGTGTAATATATTGATATTGTGATAGATCAAATAGAAATAGCTTTGTCTGAGTATAGTCGTGGTTTTCATTTAATAACAGATGAGGTATTAAATGCCTTACCTCAACTCCCAAAACAAGGAATGCTGAATGTTTTTATTCAGCATTCTTCCGCGGGGATAACGTTGAATGAGAATGCAGATGTGACAGTGCGGGAGGATTTTGAAATGGTATTTAATAGGCTTGTGCCTGAAAAGGGGGTGGCTTACAAGCATTACATGGAGGGTGTAGATGATATGCCAGCTCACATTAAGTCATCTGTTGTTGGGGCATCAATAACTATCCCCATTACCAATGGGCAATTAAATATGGGTATTTGGCAAGGTATTTATTTGTGCGAATTTCGAAATAGAGGAGGTCGAAGGCGACTTGTACTTACGATCTATTATTAAGAATGGTTTAAAATTGTAAGCGTTGATAAATGTCATTATTAAAGGGCTTAGATATTTGTTACTTAGCGATCCGAAGCAAATAAGTAATAATATAAAACCAAATTGGCACAATGCAAAAGTTATTATTATTAGGAGATGAAGCAATAGCACAAGGCGCTATTGATGCTGGAATGTCAGGTGTTTACGCCTACCCAGGAACACCATCTACTGAGATTACAGAGTATATTCAGGATTCGAAAATTGCTAAAGAACGTAATATTCATAGCAAGTGGTCGAGTAACGAAAAAACAGCTATGGAATCGGCACTTGGTATGGCATATGCTGGTAAGCGTGCCATGACATGTATGAAGCATGTTGGACTAAATGTTGCTGCTGACGCCTTTATTAATGCTGCAATTACAGGTGTGAATGGTGGCTTTGTTGTTGTTGCAGCTGATGATCCATCAATGCACTCTAGTCAAAATGAGCAGGATAGCCGAGTGTATGGTAAATTTGCAATGATTCCTATTTTGGAGCCTGTTAACCAGCAGGAAGCTTACGATATGACATATGCAGCTTTCGAAATGTCAGAGCAATTTAATGTGCCGGTGATGATCCGCATCACTACACGTTTGGCGCACTCGCGCGCTGGTGTGGTGCGTAAGGCATTGTTGGATGAAAAAGAAGCTAGTCTGCCTAAAGATCCTACGCAATTTGTATTGCTACCATCAATTGCACGTCGCAACTATAAAAAACTACTTGAAACGCGCCCTGATCTAGAGCGTATTTCAATGGAGTCGCCCTATAATACTTATACCGATGGTTCTGACCGCTCTTTAGGTATCATTGCTTGTGGTATTGCGCATAACTATTTAATGGAAAATTTTCAGGATAGAGAATTAAACTACCCTGTATTGAAGCTAGCACAATACCCTATGCCACGCAAAGATATAGAACGCATGGTGGCAGAGTGTGATAAAATAATGGTGCTGGAAGATGGTTATCCAGTAATTGAAGAATTACTAAAAGGTTATCAAGAAGCCGGAACACCTGTTATTGGCCGTTTAGATGGAACTTTGCCTCGTGATGGCGAATTAACACCAAATATTGTTGCCAATGCCTTAGGGTTTCCTTTTGAAGAAGGTGCTGATGTGCCTGATTTAATGGCTTCTCGTCCGCCAGCAATGTGTAAAGGGTGTGGGCATATCGATGCTTACCAAGCCCTAAATATTGCTTTGGAGAGTTATGGTCCAGGTCGAGTGTTTGCCGACATTGGTTGTTATACTCTAGGTGCACTACCGCCGTACAATGCTGTTAATTCATGTGTGGACATGGGAGCATCTATTACGATGGCTAAAGGAGCTGCCGACGCTGGTTTAGTGCCTGCCGTTGCTGTAATTGGTGATTCAACATTTACGCACTCCGGAATGACTGGTTTATTGGATGCTGTGAATGAAAAAACACCAATAACAGTTATTGTATCCGATAACTATACCACTGGAATGACGGGGGGACAAGATTCTCAAGCTTTAGGTCACTTAGAGCAAATAATTGAAGGTATTGGTGTAGATCCTGAGCATATTCGTGTGTTCAAGCCAACTGCAGCTAACCTCGATCAGATGGTAGAGATCATTAAAGAAGAGTTTGCCTACGATGGTGTTTCGGTTATTATTCCGCGTCGCCAGTGTATCCAAACACTACGTAATAAGAGCTTGGTATCTAAAGTAAAAGAGTTAGGATTGTAATTGTTTAGTGCAGCGTGCATAGTGACAAGTGCAAGGATGTGCACTTTTTACAAGACACTTTGCACAATCTTAAAAATGTGAAAATATGAAATCAGATATAATTTTAGCAGGTGTTGGTGGACAAGGTATCTTATCTATTGCTGCAACAATTGGAATGGCAGCTGTTGATATTGATTTACACCTAAAACAGGCAGAAGTACATGGCATGAGTCAAAGAGGAGGTGATGTTCAGTCGCACCTTCGCGTTAGCAGTAAACCTATTGCTTCCGATTTAATACCTAAAGGAAAGGCTGATATTATCCTTTCAGTTGAGCCAATGGAATCGTTACGCTACTTACCATACTTGTCTAAAGATGGTTGGTTGGTTACGAATACAACGCCTTTTGTGAACATTACCAATTATCCAGAGATGGATGATGTGTTGGCCAAAATAAGTGAACAGCCTCGTCATATTGCCATTAACGCTGATGAAATTGCGGCTAAGGTAGCTACAAAGCGTTCTTCTAATATTGTTATGTTGGGTGCTGCGTCCCCTTTTATCGATATTGAGTTCAGTGCTTTGGAAGAAGGTTTACGTAAGATATTCGAACGTAAAGGTGATGCAATCGTAGAGTCTAATATCAATGCGCTTCGCGCTGGTCGTGCTGCGGCTGAGGAAATTATGGCAAGCAGAAATTAAGTATCACACAACATTATTAATATATATTATAGGTTGGTTGCCATTGGTGACCAACCTTTTTTTTTGCCATGATTATAAGTATTGGCGTACCGAAATATTCCTCAATGTATAATAGCGCTCGTAATATTATAACATCGTACTATTCGAAATAAATTCAAAAATACACCTGTTAATAAATGACTTAAATCATTTTATAATGCATAAGTACTGGATTGCTAAAAATTGTATGCATATATTTATGTATGTATTATGCTTAATTGAGATGTGTTTTTGAAGTGTATTTAAATGTTTTTTGTGCTGAACAAGTGGGTGTTTGTGTGTGTGGTGTGTATTGTTTTGTCAACACTAATCACTTTTATGTATCTATTTTAAAACATGTTCGTATTTGTTAATTAGTGACATAAAAACTTAAATATCATTACGAAAAAATAACCTATATATTTTATGAATTGTATTCGTGAATGCTTATGGGGTCCTTGTGATAGATTAGAATCTATAAATATAGTTATTATAAACCTTCGCCAGAATGAAAAGAAAAGTACTTAGATTTTATAAAAATCGTTGTTTGAGAGTTAATTATTTATTTCCACTGCTCCTTTTTATTGCTTTAACGACAGTTTTAACTGCTCAGACACCAGGATTAATTTATAAACCAGCATCAGGTGTTGGAGCTATTGTTTTGGATCCAAATCAAGATGGTTATACTTCGCTTGATGCATTAGGCTTTAAACTTGATGATGTTGAAGAAAGCGAACTATCGTTAGTTGCAGTGCCGGTAATATCATTAGAACCTAATGCAGATCCAGGCCCTGGTCCTAATCACACTTTTAACGATATTGTTGATAATGCGGAGGACCCTAACAATGCTGTTTTTATAGGTTTAGATCACAATAATAATTTATTGGTGAGATTCAGATTAGGAGGTAATGCACCTAATTCGAAATCTTATAATTTGCTTATTGATACAGATGGTAAGTTTGGTTTTGATGGTCCAAATAGGGACTTAGGGGCGATCCCTGGTAATCCTGGTTTTGAGTTAGAAGTAGATTTGGCTACTAACTTTGGTGTCGGATTATACGATGTAGATGGTAAAATTTCACCAGTAACAGTTATCGATCCACAAAGTGGAACATTGCCTTATGATGAATATGCGCAGAAATCTATAGCATTGACGACTGAAAATGGGGATAAGGATGTGTTTTATGACTTTTTTATCCCTTTTGCTATGATAACAAGCCATTTTCCTAGTGTAACACCAAATACACCATTACGGTTTCTATTTGCAACATCAATGAATCCGCACCCAGTAATTGGTAATAATGCAGCATCTGATATTGGTGGCGTTGATGATAGGGAGTATGCCTATAATTATGATGCAATTTTTGATTTATTGGTCAATAAATTAGATCCCATTTCCATAATAGATCTTGGTAGTGGATTACCCATAAAACAACGCACAAATTGTCCATTTGTGTCAAGTGCTACACAAACAAATATATCAGGAACCTACGCGCCGGAAATTAATTACACCACAAAGCTGAGCAAAAACTTGATCACAACGATTGATGTGTATTATCGAAATGGCTTAACCAAGCAGTTGATTGGCTCAACAACAGCTGACGCCATTACAGGCAATTGGTCATTAAGTGATGTCGATCCGGGATGGTTAGGTACTTACTTACCTCAATTGGGTGATACAATTGTTGCTTCCGCTTTGGCTGACGCAACAGCTACGCCTGATTCTATCCAATACGGTTACTCTTATGATAATTGTAACTATAAAATTGTTGATGAAGCTTGTGTTCTTAATACGACACCTGATGCACTTCTTGATTTTGGAAACTCAAATAAAGGTTTTATTCTGAATAACCACCAATTGGTTTCTGGAACAATTGTAACGTGGTACTATTCTGATTTTAGCATTGCAACAGAAGAGTTTCAGGCTGGTATCCCAATACCCAATCCTGTAACAACAACAACATTAAATGAACAAGTAGAATTTCTTTGTAAGACGGGTAGATGTTTTCCTGAAGGGGTGTACTATTTTACATTTCAAGAACCTGGAAAATGTGTATCTGACTACATTCCTTCTTGTCTTCACTCTTCGGGACCCAGTTCTCAACCTGTAACCATTACCTCAGCAGTATCAGTAGCGAGCACTAGTATTTCTGGGGTGTGTGGAAGTACAGCTTCACCCGAGGCAACAATAGTTAGTTTATATGCTGATGGTATCTTTTTAGCATCTACTTCAGTTAGTGATGCCTCGGTATGGACGATTTCAGGCTTAGATCTTTCGAATTATGCCTGTGCAGAATTAAAAGTAACATCATCCGATAATAATAACTGTCCTTCAGAATCACTACCCAATTCCTATTATGTATCTGAAGATGCAGAAGTACCTATAATTAATTCCAGGAATTGTTATTCATCTTTTCCAATAAATGAATTGAGTGGTTTTTCCAATGAAGTTGCTGGTACTTCCATTACAATCTATGAGAACACATCTTCAGGTGCTGTATTGGGTACTGGCCTCGTATTAGATAATGGAACATGGACGGTAAGTACTTCTAACATCAGTAGTGGTATGACAGTTGTTGCAACAGCATCAAGTTCATGTCTTAACGAAAGTGCTGATTCAGAGTTGTTAGTAATTAACTCTGTATCGCCTCTTACTGCCGCAATAACAGGTAGTTATGAGGAAGGAGATTTATTGGTTTCTGGTACAGGCACAATAGATGGAGATATTGTGACGCTTTATATTGATGGGTACTATGCTTTTACGGATATT
>Ga0193951_1000848_pt1 | contig 13689 bp, 9 predicted proteins | sample BB_2_MG_FD_140370 | JGI IMG/M metagenome (GOLD analysis project Ga0193951, IMG submission 140370) | Microbial mat bacterial communities from the Broadkill River, Lewes, Delaware, United States - BB_2_MG | ecosystem: Environmental > Aquatic > Freshwater > River > Microbial mats | place: USA... | reverse complement strand
TAATGACAACATCACTAATGGGTTGTGCAGCTAATGCTATAGTAAAGCTTTGTGCTGCTGCCCCTTCTGTTATGGCGATAGCACCCGTTGGATTAATGGTAAAGTCCGCATCATCATCATCCGTAATTGTTGCAGAAATATTTGATGTGCTCAAATTAATATTTGTTGCTGCTGGGTCAGTTAGAGTAAGTGTAATTGTTTCATTTCCTTCCACGAGCACATCTTCAGTTACTGTTATTGGAATAGTAAGTGTTGTTTCTTGTGCAACTAAAGTGTAAAAAGATGATAAAGTATTGTAGTCAATGCCCTCTGTGGCCGTTCCTGTGGCTGTTATTGTGATGTCTGAATTTGATGCAATGGGGTTTGAACTGGTAACGGTGAAAGCATTATGGGTACCCGTTTCTGTAATAGGAGAAGATGATGCGATAGAGAGTAAGGCAATATCGTTATCAACGATGTCAATACTAACGTTATTGGAGGCTCCAATAGTGGCGCTACCTGTTACTCCGTCAATGGTTAGTATAATCGTTTCAGTGGGTTCAACTATGTTATCATCATTAACTGAAATGGGAACAGTTAGGCTTGCTTCATTTGTGAAATAGGATATCACTTTGGTAGATACGGTGTAATCTGTTTCTTCCTCTGTGCTTCCACTGAAAGATATGGTAATGGTTCCATCTGCAGTAAAAGCAGTACTCGGCGTTATTGTAAATGATCCAAGAGCTGATCCTTCTCCACCATTGGAACCAGTAATAGTAAGTTCTTGCCCATTAGTAAGAGTTGTTAGCAATAATGCAGCTATACCCGTGAAAGCTACCTTTAATAACTTGGTGATGTAGGTGTTGGTGCGCATATCTTTATTGATTTTACAATAAACTTAACACCTAAAGTTATTAAGGTTTCTGGCTTTTTGCGTACTTTTTTGATGAAAGGATTGAAAATGACTGTGAATGAACTTTTATGGCGCAATTATTTATTTTACCCACTAATTTATAGGTAGTTGTGTGTCTGTGTTGTGTGTGAAAGGTGTAGTGTTATCAGCGAGTTAGCCGGCTGTGATTAGTGAAAAACCTAACTATTGAGGCGCTCAAGCTCACGTTGTACTTTTTCTTTTTCCGCCTTAATTCGTTTAACTTCCTTTAGAACAAATGCTATTTCATAGCCATCTCGTATGGCTTCTTTGTCAAATTTTTCCATTAAAATATAATGGTATTTTCGTCCTCTAAATTGCACTTTGAGTGACTTATTCCAATTGCTGGCAATAAAATCAATCACACCATTGTCTTTTCCAGCTTTATAATTAACCACTTCCCAGTGATTTTCACCGTCTTCAAAATGGCGATTGTTCCTGCCATCTTCTTCTATTTCTTCACTTAAGGCATTGTTCTTATCAAAATAAACTTTTATCTGGTCATGATAAAGGCGTGTGGTGCCAGTGTATCTGCTTGAAATAAAGAATTCTCCATCTAAATTAAGATGAGCACGCAGATAAATCCTGGCATAAGAGTTCTCAGGTTTTTGTCTTTTATGAATGAGTATTTTTTCAGCACCATAATCTGATGAGGTGATAAAATTTTTCATCAGAGGTTTTAATTCAGCCTCTTTACCAGCCAACATACTATCTAAGAATACAAGGTTCTGCTCTTGTTCCTCTATGGTAATGGCTCTAAGAAGGTTATTTCCTTTGGTAACATATTCGATTTGATCCGCGTAAAATTCATGAATGGTATCAATTTCTAGTTTAGCATCATTAAACTTCTTCTCGGCAAATAATTGTTCTGCTTTGTTAAATTTAATTTTTGCTAGTTCAGCATGATTTGAACCGCAAGACGTAATAATAGCTGCACTTATTAGAAGAGGTAACCAATATGTTTTCATTGCTTGTGTGTTTATTCTACTCAAAAATAGAAAGTTTTATTCAAGCGGAATAATTTGAAGCAAAAAAATAAGATAAAAAAACTGCACAAGACAGAAAGGTGTGCAGCTCTTAAGTATTCAAATAAGTGGTAGTTCAATTTTCTTCGAAGAGGATTCAGTTTAATAGCTCTAGTTCCTTTACTGTAATGTGCAACGATGACTTAATTGTTCCATCTTTACTTTTATAACCTTCACTACTTGGGATACCTTCAATAAGCACTTTCTGGCCTTTTTTGAGAAAGTCGGCAACCTTTGTGCTTTGGCTTTCACTTTTCCACATCACAGCTTTTACCCATTCTGTGCGTTCTATTTTTTCACCCTTCGAATTTTTGTAATCCATCGATACAGCCGCATCAAAATTGATGGCTTTACGTTGGCCAACGGCCTTTACTTCTGCATCTTTTCCAATTGTGCCATTCAAAATAAGTTTCAACATTTTAGTTGGGCTTTAGTAATTAATATGTGAATTATTAATTAAAATTATGACACTTATACGTGGAAGTCAAGCTTGGTAAAGAAATAAATACGTGGTAGTACCTTCAGTCTAATAATCTTTATCAGGGTCTTGTTTAACTAGTTTTTTTGTTGATAATAGTCCGCATGCGGCATAAATATCTTCACCTCTAGATCGTCTTATCGTTGTTACAATACCACTTTGGTTAAGTTTATCGCGAAACATTTCCATTGTCTTCTGGTCGCTACCTAATAGTGGCGAGTTGGGTATGGGGTGGAAATGAATAAGGTTAATGCGACACTTTACATTATTAAGCAACTGTAGTAGTCCTTTAACGTGTTTAGTGGTGTCATTAATGCCCTTAAACATTATGTACTCAAAGGATATGCGGCGTTGTCGTCCAAAATCATAGTCGCGAAGAGCCTCTACGACCTTTTCGGCAGAGTATACATTTTCAACGGGCATCAATTGTTTGCGTTCTTCGTTAAAAGGTGAGTGTAAGCTGATGGCCAAGTGTGCTTCCGATTCCTCAATAAAACGTCGCATGGCAGGCACAACGCCAATGGTGGAAACATTAATCCTTCGTGGGCTCCAGGCATATCCCCATTCTGAGGTTATGATCTCCAGGCTTTTTAAGACATTGTCAATGTTATCCATTGGTTCGCCCATGCCCATGTACACTAGGTTGGTGAGGGTTTCTCTTTCTGGCAAACTAGCTACTTGATTTAATATCTCACCTACAGTTAATTGCTTTTGAAAACCTTGGCGAGCAGTCATACAGAATAAGCAGCCCATTTTGCATCCTACTTGGGAAGATACACAAAGGGTATTCCTGTTTTCTTCTGGTAGGTAGGCAGCTTCTATAAATTGCTTTTCAGCTGTTTGAAAAAGATACTTTTTAGTGCCATCAACGGATTCCTGAACCGATTGATGAGGTGTAAGGCCGATTTCAAAGTTTTCATCAAGTAGAAGGCGAGCTTTTTTTGAGAGGTTAGTCATTTCCTCTATCGAAGAAATGTGTTTTTTATATAACCAATCGGCTAATTGCTTTGAGGTGAAGGCAGGCAAACCTAATTCAACTACACATGCTTTTAACTCACTCAGTGTCTTCCCGTATAAACCTTCTTTTACCATATTGTTTAAAAATAAATTTCTGCTATAATATTATCAAACGGGATACCTTTAGAAATCAAGATTTCTCGGACATCAATTACCATTTGAGGACTGCCACAAAGATAGTATTTATTATCCTTTGGCAGGCTCTCGCTTTTTTCAAGATAAGAAGTTAGTCGCCCTGCCTTTGTTGTTCCATCAGACTCGCTTGTGCAAAAACGGATATAGTTCCCTTTTAACACTTTTGAAAAGGTTTCTTGAAAATAGAATTTATCCAAGGTTCGTGCGCCGTGTAATAAGGTAATATTCTCCTTTTGTCCTGATTCAACAAGAGATAAGAATGGTGCGATACCCGTGCCCGTGGCGATCCATGTTGCAGGAGATGATTGGCAAAGAAATTTACCAAATGGTTCTGATACGTAAACGGTGTCACCTTTTTTTATTTTTGACAGAGGCGGTGTCAGTTCTCCATCTGGTTTAACGTCAAATAGAATGCTAAGTAACGGATTGTCTTTGCCCGAGGCTATAGAATACAACCGAGGTTCATCTTCTTGATTTAATGCTAAAGCAACAACTTGACCTGGCTTAAAATGAAATGGTTTGTCCATTGAAATGTAATGCACACCTTCACAAAGCACTCTGTTATCGGTTATGGTAACAGGTAATAATTGTTTACGCTTTTGTGTTGTCATTAGTTGGTTTTTGATTGAAACACCGCAGCAGCTGTATTGTTTTAAACCAAAGTTGCTTTAGTAGCTAACCTGAACAGGTTTACTTAAGGCTCCTTCGGTATTGTAAGCATTTAATGCAGCTACTCTAATGATATAATTCTCTGTTAGAGAGGTGCTTTTTTTAGGTAGCTTGTAGTTGGTTTGGTAGCAAATGTCTCTAATATATTTTGGATCATCAGGATTAAATGCATCTAAACCTTTATACATGTAAATGATGTACTTAGTTGGGGTATTTTTATGCACTTTATTTACTTTCCATTTTATTTTTCGCCCACCTGCTTTTAATTTTTTAATGGTTATGGTATTTCTGGTTTTATTACTCTCAATGTGCGGTGTTATTGCTTTCGATTTATAAAAGTTAGTTTGTAAGCTGTCTTGTAGGCCTTGTAATTCCCGATTAAAGTGCTTGTAACTAAAAAAGATGCTGCCATTAAGATTTTGGTAATGACGAACACTATTAAGTTGAAAGGGTAGTTGGTTGCTGTCTTGCCAATCGGGTTTATCATTGCCAATTTTATATATACCATGACCAATATAAACGGGTATCTCATAGTGGTTGTCATTCCACCAATTGGCAAGTTTAGTATAGTTTGCAATTGGATGCGATGTGCCCCAATATAACTGAGGAGCAACATAATCGATCCATTTGTTTTCCATCCACAGTAAGATGTCGGCATGTAGGCCGTCATAATTGGTCGTGCCAGCGTTACTATCTGATCCCCTTGGGTCGTCCTTTTTATTTCGCCAAACGCCAAAGGGACTTATGCCAAACTGTACCCACGGTTTCACATCTTTAATGGTTTTTTGAATAGCCAAGATGGCTTGGTTAACATTTTCTCGTCGCCATGTATTTATATCTGTATATGTGGCTTTGCCATACTGTTCAAATGATATGGAATCGGGAAAAACTTTGTTTTTTATGGGATAGGGATAGAAGTAATCATCCATATGTATACCATCAATAGCGTAATTGGAAACAAGTTCTTTAACGACCTTGTTGATATGTGCCTTAGACGCTGGCTCTGCGGGGTTGTAGTAAAGCTTATTACCATATTCTACAAACATCTTAGGTGTAGTGTGAAAAGGATGCTTTTGAGGTAACTCATCTTCTAGATTCATAGATGCTCGGTAAGGGTTAATCCAGGCATGTAACTCTAGGCCTTGATTATGTGCCTCTTGAATCCAATACTCAAGTGGATCGTATTTTGGTGATTGCCCTGCATGGCCAGTCAGAACGCTTGACCATGGTTCTAGTTTAGAATGATAAAGAACATCAGATGCCGGGCGTACTTGTAAAAAGATGGTGTTAAGGCCTAATTTTTTAGCGTGAGTAATAATGGAGAGGGCTTCTTGCTTTTGTTCTTTTTCCGATAAACCTGCTTGGCTTGGCCAGTCGATATTGGCAACTGTTGCCACCCAAACACCCCGCATTTCATATTTAGGGTTAAGGGTATTGTATTGGGCACTTGCTAAAAAAGTAATATCTAACAGTGTTGTTATTATGTATGCTTTATAATGAAGCTTATTCATGGGGTATATGTTGTGTTCTTTTTTAAACTCATCCATTAATTAAGAGGGGCTAAAGATAAACTTCTATGTGGTAAACTTGTTCTCCAATTAAGCGATTTTTAAGAGCTGAAAATTTGTTATTATCTTTAGAAATTAATGGGCAACAAATTAAACGCAAAGATGGGGCAATTTCGATTGAAAGGAGTAGCTAATTCAATACAACGAAAAGTAGTGATTGCATTTGTAATCATTATCTTAATCATGTCTGTTGTTTCTTTTTTAAGTATTAGAGGGATACGTCGTTTGTCATTTGTAGTTGAAAGCACGGAGCAAGTCAATCGATTGCAAGATCATATTTATCACCTAAGGTTGAACGAAAAGAGAGCTCAAATATCAGGTGATACAGGCTTGATTCATAATGTGGATTCACTTACAAAAAAGATAAGTGTTGTACTTCAGGAAATAAATCAATCGGAGGCTAACCCTGAAACTAAGCGGGTTTTAATGCCAATGTTAGATCACATTACCACCTTTAATAAAGATTTTAAGTTATATGCTTCCCTTCATAATTTTCAAAATACCTTAGTGCAAAAGACCGATAGCATATATGCGGGCATTAATGATGAAGAAGTGAAACAAAAGCAATTGCTGGAGAAGTGGCTTGTAAGAAAACGCAAGGTGCATGCCGAGGCCATTGCAAAATACAATAAGGCACATGCAGTTCTTCTGGCCATACGTTCTGTAGAAACTCGAATTGGGTCTGGTCAAATGAATGCTGCCGAGCGAGATTCCATCGAGGCATGGTTCGATAAAACGCTAAGTTTAACTTTTGTAATTGAGAATCAAGTAAATAATATTGATGCTCGGAGTTACATGAAAAGTTTTCGAGCAGACCTGCGGCATTATGAGCAAACTATTCTGCGCTCACTTGATTTGGTTAATAACATAAAAGCAGTGCAAAGTGCATTGAGCGAAAATGCCATTATTATTCAAGAAAAAGCTGAGCTAGCTTCAAGTACGCAATCTCGCATGTTGCACAAATGGGGTGAATTGAGTTTGAATTTTTTGGTGATCTTAGTTGTTGTAGCCATTATTGCTGGATTACTGGTGTTAAGGTTTTTTGTATTTACCATCACATCCGATGAACGCAAACGTCGTCATGCCGAAACAGCCATTGAAGATAACCGGCGTTTACTCGATGATATTATAAATAATAGCAAGGCCTTGATTTATGTCAAGGATTTAGAAGGCTGTTATTCACTGGTTAATCAGAACTGGTGTGATGAGGTAGGGCTGAAAGAAGAAGATGTAATTGGAAAGAAAGCAGATGTTTTATTTTCAAAAGAGCCAGTAGATCAGTGGAGAGAAGTTGATGTACAGGTTATAAACAGCGGTGTGCCCATTCATTTTGAAGAAGAGATAGAGCTGCGTGCAGGCAAACGTTACTTTCTGTCAAATAAATTTCCAATACGTAACAAACGTGGTGAGATACAGGCAGTTTGTGGTATATCAACAGATATTACAGAGTTAAACAAAGCCTTGCGTGAATTAGAACGCAGCAGGGAAAATTATAGAAATATTGTTACTAACGTGCCAGGTATTGTGTATACCGGTTTGGTTGACGATAGCCGCACCATGTTGTTCTTAAGTAGTGGTTTTAGTAAAGTCACAGGTTTCGAATCGGAAAATTTTTTAGATGGTGTTCAGTCGTTTACCAATCTTATATTTGAAAATGACCGTGAACGTGTACTGGATACCATTAAACAGGCTGTTACCCGTAATCACGCTTACGAAGTAGAGTACCGTATTGCTGATGTGAAAGGTGAAATGCGCTGGTTGCATGAAAAGGGCATGTCGGTAAAACAAGGTGATGGAGGAAATTATCTACAAGGTGTAATGATTGACGTAACAGCTACCAAAGAAGCAATTTCAGAAGTAATGATGCGCGATCGCTTTTTGGAGGGTGTTGCTGAAGCAGTAAAGGAGTTAATTGTTAATCAAGACTCGGATGAAGCCATACAAAAATCATTACGTATTGTGGCGCAAAGTGCGATGGTTGATCATTCTTTTATTTTTAAAAATGATAAGACAAAGGAGGGGAAGCAGCCAACAGCCACCCACTTGTACGAATGGCAAAAAGATAAGATTGACGCTGTTGCAAGACCGCATCTGAAAAAAGTAAGCTATCCTCAAATCGGTTCAAGGTGGTTTCATGCATTGGTCGACAAGAAAGATATTAATGGTTTTAAGGATGATTTTATTGAGGAAGAGCAATACTTGTTTAACGAACTAGAACTCGAAAGCTTATTGATTGTTCCCGTATTTGCTCGTGATACTTTTTGGGGGTTTATCGGATTTGGAAATGCAGATAAAGGCATGCCTTGGGTTGAATCACATCGAGCTATTTTTAGAGCCTACACCGTTACACTGGGTATTGCTATTGCCAAAGAGAAAGATGCCGTATTACTAAAGGAAGCGAAGGATGATGCCGAAGCCGCAACTCGGGCTAAAAGTGATTTCTTGGCAAGAATGAGTCATGAGATCAGAACACCGATGAATGCTATCGTAGGGTGGACTCACCTAGCCATTGAAAAAGAAGTTAATCCAGGGCAAGGCGATTACCTTCGTAAGATTCAAGGGAGTTCTAAGGCTTTGTTAGGTATCATCAATGATATTCTTGATTTCTCAAAGATTGAAGCGGGAAAACTGGTGCTTGAAGAAATTGATTATGATTTAGAGCAGGTATTTGACGACTTAAGTAACATGGTGGCATACAAAGCACATGAGAAAGGACTCGATTTTATTTATGCTTTACATGCTGATGTTCCACTCAACTTAATTGGAGACCCATTAAGGGTATCACAAATATTAGTCAACCTGGTTAATAATGCTGTTAAATTCACCAATAAGGGTGAAATTGTAACAAGCGTGCTTGTGCTTCAGGAAGATGATGATGAAGTGGAACTTCTTTTTGAGGTTAAGGACTCTGGAATAGGGATTAAAGATGATTTGAAAGAGTTTCTTTTCGAATCATTCTCTCAGGCCGATGTATCAACTACTCGTAAATATGGGGGAACAGGTCTTGGTTTAGCAATCTGTAAACGCTTGTCAGGCCTTATGGGAGGACGAATTTGGGTTGAAAGTGAATATGGTGAGGGTAGTTCCTTTTTCTTTACGCTAAAAGTAGGAAAGCAAAAGGCCCAGAAACGGGATTTATTAGTGCCGCCAAAAGATCTTGAAGGCAAGCGAGTATTGGTACTTGATGACCATCCGGCAACGTCATCTATTATCAAAGATATGTTGGAGTTACTTAAGTTTAAAGTAACGCTGGTCCGACGTTGTGATTCAGCCATTTTAAAACTGGTTGAGGGACGTCAAGATAACTCTATAGATCTCATTATTGCAGATTGGAGTATTCCAGGTAATAAGCTGCAGCATGCTGTTCAAGAGCTGCATGCCAATAATGCCGATGAGTTACCAATGATCGTTATGATCGGGGCTTTTGATCAGGATGATGATTTACAGTCTTTTATAAATAAAAACAGATTAGCTTCTATCATTAAACCCATTAATTTTTCAACCTTACACGATGCCTGCCTAGAGGCATTTGGTAAAGAAAAAACCAAGTTAGCATGGCGTAAGAAAGAGCCCGGTTTATATTTAAATGAACTACGTAAAAAGCCAGAGGTCATTATATTACTTGTTGAAGATAATGAAACAAACAAACAAATTGGGATTGAATTGCTGGAGTTGGCTGGCGTGCATGTTGATGTGGTTTCAAATGGTGAAGAAGCCATCTTAGCGGTTAAGGAAAGTGGCGTTAATTACTACGATTTGGTTCTGATGGATATCCAAATGCCTGTTATGGACGGTTTTGATGCAACTAAGGGCATTCTGTCCATGAAGGAGCATACTGAATTACCTATTATTGCGATGACGGCGGATGCTATTGGAGGTACTAAAAAACGCTATTTAAATGCTGGTATGGTTGATATGATTGCCAAACCGATTGATCCAGAGCAGGTGTATAAAAAGATTTTGAAATGGGTGGAAAAACGTAGAGGTGGCAAACCTATTAAAAGGAAGCCAATTGCAATTCAAGATGTTCCTGTTGTAAAGATAGTAGAAACAGATGACAGTACTTTGCCTCAAATAAAAGGCATTAACGTAACGGATGGGGTGAGACGATTTGCCAATCGATGGGACTTTTTTAAGCGCTTATTGCAACGATTTTATTTTGATCACCTAAAGTTTATTGCCGAATTTAATGCTGTTAGAGAAAAAGACCGTGAAGTGGCTGAACGAATGTTGCATTCTTTTAAGGGAATTTCTGGAACGATCTCTGCACCTACATTATATGACCTGGCGATAAAAGCAGAGCATGATTTTAAGAATGAAAAGCCAACATTTAATGAACGATTTAAAGAATTAAGCGTAGAATTGGAAACTATTTTGCAAGAATTGAGTACAAATAAAGCAGTTGATGTAGAGGGGTTTGAGCAACCAAAATAAACTGAATGACATTACTTAAAACTTTAGCTTTCGGGCTGCTTTTTTTGTTATTAACTACTGCCTGTCAGGATGATGTGCACATTGGACGACCCTTGTTGTCTTTTGATTTTAATAACAATGTTCATAATCAAGGCCTAGCCAAAGTTGCTGTCTTTGGTCCTCAAGTACAAGGGTATCATTACGAAAAAAGAGATACAAGTCTCGATTTTTCTCTGCACTCAATTTCACGCCAACCACTATCGGTTAAGTTCAAAGATCTTTTTTCACTTGAGGATTACGACGGTTTTACCATTGCTATTCGCGTAAAAAAACATATTGGTGATAATGAGGCGTATACCATTTTATCACAGGAGAGTCAGGACTCTTTAGGACTTAATGGCTGGCAGATAATGACACAAGAGAACGGAGCATGGGGCTGGCAGTTAAGTGATGGTATAAGCCAATGGACGTATTATCCGACAGAAAAACAGACCATAAATGACGGCAATTGGCATCATCTGGTTTTTAGTTATGATTCCAATAAGCAAGAAGCGCGTTTGTACTATGATGGCAAAAATGTAGCCATTTATTCCGTGTGGGAAAACCAGATGTTGCTAGATGGTATTCCACTCACGATAGGAATAAGTTCTGACTCAGTATTAGCAACTAAGGATTTGTTTAACGGACAAGTTGATGATTTGGCTATGTGGTCGCGTCCATTAAAATCATATGAAATAGAAGCCTTGTATCGTGAAAAAGGCGATAAAAGTATTTCACAAGTAGAGCTTGATGAACAACTAACTGTTATGACATGGAACATATGGGATGGAGGTGTTAATGATGGTAAACATGTTGGAATAAAGCGTGTTATTGATGTTATTGAAGGTGCCTCTCCTGATGTTGTAGTCCTTCAAGAAGTCAATGGTTCTGGTCCTGTTATTGCTGATGCGTTGGATTATACTTTGTATTACCGTAGTGAAGGAATAAACCTTTTGACCCGTTACCCAATGGGCGAAAGCCATAATCTCTATCGGTCAGAAACGATAGGATGTGTAGAGCTGATATTAAACGCGAATGAAAGTGTACTCACTTGTCCGGTGTTTTTGAATGATATGCCACAACTTGATGATTACATCAAAAGTGGTGAAGCTGTTGAAGATTCAATTCTTATACTGGAGGAAAGTACACGAGGGAAAGAAATTCGTTTCATCTTAAGTGAATTGAGTCAGTTGAGTTTACGTGCTAACAAAACGCCAATTGTGTTGGCAGGTGATTTTAATAGTGGCTCTCACCTCGATTGGACAGTGAAAAATATTTCTAATAATCGTAACTTAAAAGTAATGTATCCGGTTACTAAAAAGCTTGAAACAAAAGGATTTGTGGATAGTTATAGAGCATTATATCCCGATGAAACAAAAGATGTTGGAAAAACATGGTCCTTACGTTCTTCGGAGGTGATTGCTAACCGAATTGATTACATCTTTTATAAGGGTAAAAAATTAAGGCCTATCAATAGCTTTCTTATTGATGATCATCCTTTGGGATTTCCTTCAGACCATGCCGCATTGGTCTCAACTTTTCAATGGGTAGCCGAGTAGCTGATCAAAATTTCTTATCAAACTAAAAATAGTTGTAAATTGGGTAGGGGTAAAAATCTTGACGATTGTCCTTTAATAAACCAATAGTAAATGGCTAGCACTAACACCTTTCTTGAAAATGAAGATCTGCTTTTGAAAAAAATAAAAGCAGGAGATGAGCGTGTGTTCGAAATGGTGTTTAAAAATTATTATCCGCACTTGGTGCTTTTAGCGCAAAAGTATTTGTTAGATAGGGATTTAGCAGAGAGTGTTGTGCAGGAGGTTTTTGTGAAGTTGTGGGAAAAAAGGGCAGCAATGGAAATAAGGTCTCTAAGAGGCTTCTTGGTTGTTGCAGTTCGTAATAAGTGCACCAATGAACTTAAACACCGACAGGTAGTTAGGGAGTATGAAAAGGAGAGTGGTGAGGCTAACGAAGGGGTTTGGCTCACTTTTAGCGAAAATGTATATCTGCAACAGATTAATAAAGTGATTGATGAACTACCAGATCAGCGGCGAAAGGTCTTTAGGATGAGTCGAGTGGATGGTTTAAAGTATCGAGAGATAGCAGAGAAATTAAATATTTCGCCAAAAACAGTAGAGGTGCATATGGGTAAGGCACTAAAGTATTTGAGGGAACAACTGAAGCCCTTAAAAAAGCAACTGTTGGCTACCGTATTAGTTTTAATTATGCTTTAATTGTTAGTAGGATGAAGAGAGAAAACGAAAATATAAGCTGGAACCTTTTAGCAAAAGATGTGGCTGGTGAGTTAACTCCTCAGGAACGTGATGATTTGCAAAAAGCGCTGGAGGATAACCCTGATGTTGAAAAGCAAGTAAGGGAAATGTGGGGAGAGGCGCGTTATGCACAAGAGGTAGTAACAATTGATGCTGACGCGGCTTGGGCAAAGGTGAGAAGTCAGTTTACTCAAGAACAAACACAGAAAAGAGTGTTGAGCAAGGCTAGTTTTGTTGCTATTGCCGCTATGTTAGTTGTTATTCTCGCAACTACATTTTTCTTGAGGTCATACTTAAATCAACCAAGTATAATACAAGTTTATACAGCTGAGACCATGAAGAGTGTTACCCTTCCTGATGGAACAACAGTGGATTTAAACAGAGGGAGTACATTATCTTACGACGCTAAATTTGATGGAGATACGAGGTTAGTAAGCCTTGTGGGTGAGGCTTTTTTTGATGTGACACGCCATGAAGAAAAACCTTTTGTGATTGAAACAGAAGCGCTAGAAGTAAAGGTACTCGGCACATCTTTTAATGTAAGGGCATATTCGGATACAGATAATAGTGAAGTAACTGTATCGACAGGTGTGGTTAGCGTTGGTGCAAAAACAAGTTTAGATGAGGTGACATTAATAGCCGGAGATGCTGTTGTTTATAATAAAGCTGGCAATTCATTAGAAAAATTAATGGTTAGTTCTGATAACTATATGGCTTGGAAAACGAAGGAAATAGAATTTAATAACACCAACTTGGTAGAGGTTTTTGAAACAATAGAAGAGGTGTATCACATCAGTATAGTCATTGATGATGAAGTTGATGTGAAAGAAGATGTGTTGAATGCCGCTTTCAGCCACCACTCTCTTAATCATGTTTTGGAGTCTGTGTGTGCTACTTTTAATCTAAAATATCAGCAGGTTGGGAATGATTATGTCATCTTAAATCGATTTGAGTAGGATAATTATCATATGCGTCTATTGAGGTTTTTTTTGAGGAAATCCATTAAAATATATACATTGTAAGAGATATTATCTTTGTTAATCGCTAAGACAAACCCTTGTTAAGGATGCCAAAAATTCAAATGCGTAGGTATACATTTATTTTATGTTTCTTTTTGTGTTTGTCATCCGAATTATCGGCTCAGCAGGTAACAGTCAGTTAT
>Ga0193951_1000847_pt1 | contig 13690 bp, 13 predicted proteins | sample BB_2_MG_FD_140370 | JGI IMG/M metagenome (GOLD analysis project Ga0193951, IMG submission 140370) | Microbial mat bacterial communities from the Broadkill River, Lewes, Delaware, United States - BB_2_MG | ecosystem: Environmental > Aquatic > Freshwater > River > Microbial mats | place: USA... | reverse complement strand
TATATTATGCGTTGGTGCTATCATTCAAAGACCAGTAGTAAAAAATGGAGAAAGTGTTGTTGGAAATACAATGAAAGTTACTTTAGCTTGTGATCACAGAACGGTTGACGGAGCAACTGGTGCTGCTTTTTTACAAACTTTAAAACAGTACATTGAAAACCCTGTAACAATGTTAGCATAGTTTACAACATACATAAATAATTAAAACCCATTGTGCTTTTTACAATGGGTTTTTTATATTTAATATTCTATAAAAATAGGTTTTTGTTAAAAAAATAATTATAATCCAATTACTGCTCCTTTCATAGAATACAAAATATAAAGCATATCTTTTTTGGTTTCTTCATCTATATTGTGCTTGCTTAAAACACCCAAAATATCATCTACAGCAGCCAAAAATTGAGCTTCAGTGGTATTTAAACCTTTATGAGCAGCTGGTAAATCTTTCCCAGTATATGTGGCTCCTCCTCCAGTACCCGCTGATAAAAATTCTTTTACGTGACGTTTAAAAGCTTCAAAGTGTTCAGGGTTTTCTTTTAAAGGCAGAAAAACTTCATTTATGGTAGGATTATCCAAATGAGCCTGAACAATATCATCTACAATCATAGAAATTCCTTTTTCACCTCCTAAACGACTAAATAAAGTTACCTCTTCAGGTGTATTTTCAACAACTTCAGTTATTTTTTCATCTGAGTTATTTTGTTTCTCTGCCTTTTTATTCGAGCAATTTGTAATGAATAATGTCATTATAAAAATGACAATTAGTTTAGTAGTTTTCATGATTATTTTGATTTTAAATTAGTTACTTGGTTGAATGTTTTGATTTACCTTAAATAAATTAGTTGGATCATATTTCTTTTTAATTTTTGTTAAGCGTTCATAATTGTGCTTATAACTTGCTTTTACACGGTCTTGCCCTTCATCCATCATAAAATTTGAATATGCACCACCTGATGAATATGGGTGTAAAGCTTGCCAATAATCTTTACACCACGAAGTAATTTTATCAGCGTTTTTAGGGTCTGGATCCACACCAACTATAACTCCAGCATACTTAGCATCTCTGTACGCCCAAGGTGTTTCTTGAGCCCCAACTCTGCTTGCTGCTCCACTTATTGGATATAAATGCATTTGAGAAAGTGGTGTTGGAATATTTGAGCCAAACTTTAAATGCTGTTCTCTAACTTCTACTCCCAATTCATTAAAAAAGTCTGCCCTCCAATACCATTGTAATCCATGAGGTAATAAACCATCAAACAAGGTTTGTATTAAAGGGTAAGGCATTTCTCCCACATGTTCAAAAAGTGGATTTAATTCTTTAACTGGTTTAAATAATTCATTAAATTTATCTGAATCCCCAACATAGCACCAAACAATTCCGCAAAACTGCTTATTATGTAAATGTTCTGGAAAAGGTGCTCCAGGAATAACCATTGTAGCAATAAATCCGTTTAACTCATCAGGAGCATTTTGAATAAATTCATGATACCATTCCATAATTTCTTCAGTTCTTTCAATAGGCCATAAAGTTGGACCTCCTATTACATTTTTTACAGGATGACCTTGAAATTTAAAGGAAGTTACAATTCCAAAATTTCCACCACCACCACGAATTGCCCAAAACAAATCAGCATTCTGATTTTTATTAACTGTAACGAAAGAACCATCTGCCAAAACCATATCAGCTTCTAACAAATTATCAATAGTTAATCCGTATTTACGCGATAAATGGCCAACTCCACCTCCAAGTGTTAAGCCTCCAACTCCAGTTGTGGATATAATTCCGGCAGGCACAGCTAATCCAAACGGATGTGTTGCATGGTCAACTTCTCCCCATAAATTACCCCCTCCTACTCGAACAGTACGGTCTGAAATATCAACCCTTACAAACTTAATTCCAGATAAATCAATCACTAAACCATCATCACAGATTCCTAATCCCCCTCCATTATGACCTCCACCTCTAACAGCTACTAGCAAATTATTATTTCTTCCAAAGTTTACTGCAGCAATTACATCTGCAACATCAACACACATTACAAACATTCCAGGATGTTTATCAATCATTCCATTGTATACTTTTCGTGTTTCATTAAAATCAGCATCTGTTGGCATAACTATTCTTCCTCTTAATTTAGAAGTAAATTCTTCCAAAACAGAAGTATCTATGTTTTTAATTAAATTTGACATATTTTTTATTTTTAAGTTAGTAGTTTTTTTAAAGAGCTTTAGACGTTAATTCAAAATTTTAAGCATCCACATACATTTCCAATTCTGGGGTTGAAAGATTTAATTAAAAAATAAGATATTAGCTAAAATTTGTAGGGGGAAACCAAAAAGTACTCCAACCAAATATTTTAGTTTTACACTATATTTATTCAATTGGAAGGACTTCACTCTTTTTGGTGAATTTTTAGTTTTAACCTTTAGTCTTCTCAATCATATGATTGATTACATGCGTGTGCTCATGTTGAGGACTGAACATAACAATCTCCGCATCCGCGTTAACCTTTACATTGTGCCCTGAAGGCCAATAAAATAGTTCATTTGCATCAACAACCTCTTCAATACCGCTGGCATCAGTAGTGGTAAGCTGACCACTTAAAAGAAATCCCCAATGTGGACACTGACACAAATTCCCTTCAAGCCCCATAAACAAAGGTGTTGTATCCACTCCTGCAGAGAGGCTAAAATACTCTCCACTAATTTTTCCTAATCCGGTAGCATCTCCAAAATCTGTTTTCTGACGGATAATAGCTCCTGGAATCTCCATTTTAACTTCAATATCGTCTTTTGCAATTTTCATAATTGTTTATTTTTAGTTATTTGGATAAAATTACCCTATAGTAATGTTGTTTTACTGTTTCTATAAATTCTAGAATTTAAAAATCTAACTATTAAACTGTAAGACTTTTGACTGTTTTTAGGGTATACCACGTTTAAACAGACTTACAATCTTCAAAAAATATAGATTATACTTGTTTTTAAACAGTTACAATTTAGAAAGATAAAATGATGACTAAGCCAACAATTCGTTCAAAAAACAACAAATTTAGACCATCAAGTAATTCTATAAAGATTAAATAATATGCTGATGTATATATTTTGAAGGAAGAATACCATATTTATCCAAAAAACATTTTGAGAAGTAAGCTGGACTATTAAAGCCAGATTCATATGCTATTTCAGATATATTTCCATTTTGTTTATGAAGTAAATCCAAAGCTTTGTGCAATCTAAATTCTTTAATAAAATTATTTGGAGACATTCCTGTTAATTGTATTAATTTTCTATAAAGTTGAGATTTACTATACCCCATACCTTTACAAAAATTAGCTACTTTAAAACTTGGTTTATTCCAAACTTGTTCAACAAAATTCATTAATTTATTTAAAAAAACTTCTTCGTTTTGTTTTAAAACTTTTATCAATTCTCGATCAATAATCAAATTTCTATTTTCACTTTCATACAACTCTTTTACCTCGTTTGATATTACTAATTGATTTTTAACAATATCACACATCCTTGTAGCCAATGTTATTACTTCTTCAAAAATAGTTTCTTTATCAGAAACTGGAAGACCGGCGCTTAACGCAATTTTTATCCTCCTATTTTTTAAATCAAATTTTGGAGTAATGTATTTAAAATTTGATTGAATTTTTAACATACAACTTACAGCATCACTTACCGATTTAAAGGATACTAAATAGTGATTATTATCTCTTTTAACAATACTTCCTTTAAAATGTTTAAAGGCCTTTAAAACACTATTATGAAATTTTTGCAAAAATAAACTAAACTGATTGGCTTCTAATCTATTTAAAAAACTACTCGTTTTTAAAACCATAATAACCCTAAAAGCAGGGTCATTAATAATATTTAACTTCGTATTTTTAGCTTTTACTGGATCTTCAATTCTTCCTAGAAAAGATTCAACGATTTTTTTATCAACTTCAATAATGCTATGAGGAAATTCACCATGAGCTTGGTTATGCATATCTTGAATGGCTTTTTTATTAGGAGCTTCAATCAAACAAAAAGCAGTATTCCTTTCTTCATCACACCAATACGTTAAGCCTTTGCAGCCAAATTTGTGTTCAATTTTTAAATCAATTTGATGCATCTCAGCTACATGTTCTGCTTTAATTTCTTTTGGGATATCGTGACGATCCATATAAATTGGCATAGTGTAGATTTTTTATACAATATAGCAATTTTTTTATAAAATATTCATATCTATCTTAAACCTAAGTATTTAATAACAAAAAATCCTCAACTTTCGTTGAGGATTTTAAATATTTTTAAACTAAAAAATGCTTATTTTTTAAATTTAGCATATTTAGATTTGAACTTATCAATACGTCCAGCAGTATCTATTAATTTAGATTTACCAGTGTAAAATGGGTGTGAAGTTCTTGAAATCTCTAATTTTACTAAAGGATATTCAACACCTTCAATTTCAATAGTTTCCTTAGTATTTACTGTTGAACGAGTTAAAAACACGTCTTCATTAGACATATCTTTAAATGCTACCATTCTATAATTATCTGGGTGTATACCTTTTCTCATCGTAAACTCGTTTTAATTCTATTTTTATTTTTAAGACTGCAAATTTAACTATATTTTTGAAACTTCAAACAAATAATTTATTTTATTTACATAAAAAATATAAATCTTCAAACAAAGTTATGTCCTATAAGCCTCTATTTAGTTTTTTAACTTTTATTTTACTAATATCCTGTAAGAGTGAGTATAAATTTACTTTAAATACTCCTAAAAAAATAAAAAGCAATCAAGAATTAACCATTTCAATTTCGGAAAAAAACAATAAACCAATAGATTCTGTTCAATTTTCTATTGATGGTAATAAAATTATAAATAAAGGCAATACTTCAACAATAAACATTAGAGATTATAAGTTAGGCAAGCACACTGTAACTGCTATTGTTTTTTTTGAAAGCAAAACTAAAAAAATTACAAAACCTATATATTTTACAGCTGATACAGCACCTGATATTTACACCTTTAAAATAATTAACAAATACCCTCATGATAAAAATGCTTTTACACAGGGGTTAGAATATTATAATGGTTATTTATATGAAGGTACAGGGAGAAAAGGAAGTTCATACATTAGAAAAGTTGAACTTACATCTGGAAAAGTATTACAACAAATAGATTTAGATGACCAATATTTTGGCGAAGGTATTACCATATTTAACCATAAAATTTATCAACTTACTTGGCAAAGCGGTGTTGGATTTGTATATAACTTAGATACTTTTGAGAAAGAAAAAGAGTTTAAATATACTAAAAGCAGAGAGGGTTGGGGACTTGCAAATAATGGTGAAAAATTATTAAAAACTGATGGAACCGAACGTATTTGGTTTTTAAATCCAGAGACGTTAGTTGAAGAAAGTTATATTGAAGCTTATACCAACGATAGAAAAGTTGAAAAACTTAATGAATTAGAGTATGTAAATGGCTTAATTTATGCAAATATTTGGCAACAAAATTCTATCTTAATGATAAACCCTAAGACAGGAAAAGTGGAAGGCGTTGCTAATTTAAACAGTTTAAAAGAAGATATTTTAAAAGAACAAAATTTAACCGATGATGATGAAGTATTAAATGGTATTGCTTTTGACAAAGAAAATAATAGACTTTTTGTTACTGGTAAACATTGGGGTGAATTGTATGAAATTGAATTGATTAAAAAATAATTCTGGATCATTCTTCTTATCTTTACAAAAACATCCTCAATGCGTTATACCATTACTTTTTTAATTTTTACAATATTTTTTTCATCTTGTAGAAAAGATTTTTCAACGGAATTAAGTAGTGGAAAGCTTACTTTTTCAAAAGACACTGTTTATTTAGATACGGTATTTACAAATATCGGTTCCAGTACTTATAATTTAAAAGTGTACAATAAAAGCAATAAGGCTATTTCTATCCCCTCAATTAAATTAGGCCGAGGTGAAAATTCATTTTATAGGTTAAACGTAGATGGAGTTCCAGGAAAAAATTTCGATAATGTTGAAATTTTAGCCAAAGACAGTATCTATATTTTTATTGAAACTACTATAAACTACCAACAAATTTCTAACCCAATTTATACAGATTCTATTGTTTTTGATGCAGGAGAAAAACTTCAAGATGTAAAGTTAGTTACCTTAGTTAAAGATGCTCATTTTTTATATCCATCAAAAAATACAGATGGATTTATAGCAACTATCAATATAGGCGTTGATGATGAGGGAGAAGAAATTCGAACTCAAGGATTTTATTTAAATGGAAATACTGTTTTTACTAATGAAAAACCTTATGTAATTTATGGGTATTGTGCAATTCCAGAAGGAAAAAAACTTATAATTGAAGCTGGAAGTAAACTTTATTTCCATTCAAACTCTGGGTTAATTGCCTCTAAAAACTCCTCTTTAATTATTAATGGAGAGTTGAACAATAAAGTTATAATTGAAGGAGATCGGTTAGAGCCTTCATATAAAAATATTCCTGGTCAATGGGGAACCATTTGGTTACGCGCCGGTAGTAACCACCATAAAATAAATAATACAATTATTAAAAATGCTTCAGCAGGTATTATTGTAGATTCTTTGGGCTTTACTTCATCTCCAACGCTAACCATAAAAAACACTCAAATTTACAATAGTTTATCATTTGGATTATTAGGTCGAGAAACCAATATTAAAGGAGAAAACATCGTTATAAACAACAGTGGTAAATCATCTTTAGCATGTACCATTGGTGGCACCTATAATTTTACGCATTCAACATTTACCAATTTCTGGAATAATAGTTTCCGTGACTTCCCAAGTGTGTTAATTAATAATTATTTCACTTATTTTAAAAACAATGCACAAGTTGTTAAAACTAAAGATTTAGCTGCAGCTAATTTCACCAATTGCATTATTGATGGTAGCAATATAAATGAATTTATTTTAGACAAAATTGAAGGTACTGAATTTAATTATTTGTTTAAAAACAACTTGATTAAATTCGACCTTTCAAATGAAAACACTACAACTATTGAAACCTATAATTTTGAAGATTCAAATCATTATATAGGCAATATTTTTAATGGAATCTCAGATTTTAAAGCTCCATTCAACAATCAATTAATAATTGGTGAAAATTCTCAAGGAATTCAAAAAGCTAATACTCAAGCATCAAGTATAGTTCCTTATGACATTTTAGGAATTGAAAGAGCTATTCCTGCAGATATTGGAGCATATCAACATATAATTTTTGAAAATTAATTTAAAATGAAAAATGTAATTATCACAGGAACCAGTAGAGGAATTGGTTTTGAATTGGCACAATTATTTGCCAAAAACAACCATAACGTTTTGGCTTTATCTCGAAATTCTGAACCTTTAAACAACCTTAATATTCAAAATATCACTTCATTATCTGTGGATTTATCTAATGAATCAGATTTAAAAAAAGTAATCGATTTTATAGCTTCTCACTGGAAAAAAGTAGATATTTTAATAAATAATGCTGGTAAATTAATTAACAAACCTTTTGAAAATTTAACTTCAACCGATTTTTTAGAAGTTTATAAAATAAATGTTTTTGCAGTAGCAGAATTAACTCGTCAAATAATACCATTTCTTTCTAAAGGAAGTCATGTGGTTACTATTAGCAGTATTGGTGGTGTACAGGGAAGTATAAAATTTCCTGGATTAGCAGCCTATAGCTCTTCTAAAGGAGCAGTTTTAACCCTTACTGAATTACTTGCTGAAGAGTATAAAGAGCAGCAAATTTCATTTAATGCCTTAGCTTTAGGTGCTGTACAAACCGAAATGTTAGAAGAAGCTTTCCCTGGCTATAAAGCTCCTGTTTCGGCAAAAGAAATGGCAAGCTATATGTACAATTTTGCTTTAACAGGAAATCAATTTTTTAATGGAAAAATAATTCAAGTATCTTCAACAACACCTTGATTTTATGAGTGAACTTCTTTTAAAATATCTTCCAGAAAAAGCAATTCCTTTAGTTAAAGAAATTCTAACTGAACACCCTATTTTTATAAAAACAGTTAACAATAGGCGTACAAAACATGGTGACTTTAAAAGATTTAGCAATGGTAATTTTCAAATAACATTAAATAATAATTTAAATAAATTTCAATTTTTACTCACTTTAATACATGAAATTGCTCATTTTATAACTTATAAAAAATACCAAAACAGCAAACCTCATGGGCTTGAATGGAAACAAAATTTTCAACATTTAATGTTGCCTTTTTTACAGCCATCAATTTTTCCTGAAAACATTCTTCCACATTTAGCAAACTATTTAAAAAATCCTAAAGCTAGTACGGGTTCCGATGTGAATTTAACATACGCTTTAAAACAATATGATGAAATGTCAGGAAAGAACTTTATATTTGAATTAGCACACGGAAGTATTTTTAAATTTAATAATAAAAATTATAAAAAAGGAGGCATCCGAAGAACACGTTTTGAATGTGTTGAATTACAAAGTAAAAAAACCTATTTGTTTAATAAAAATGCAGAGGTTTTATATTTAAAAAATAACAATGAATAACAATTACTACGCAATTATAATGGCTGGTGGAGTTGGCTCAAGATTTTGGCCAATAAGTACTCAGGAATTTCCAAAACAATTTCATGATATGCTTGGAACTGGAAACACTTTAATTCAAAATACATATCAACGCTTCAAATCAATAATTCCTTCAAAAAACATTTTAATTGCTACTAATAAAAAATACGAGCAATTAGTTTTAAATCAACTGCCTGAAGTTTCATCAAACCAATTACTTCTTGAACCTGCAATGAGAAATACTGCTCCTTGTATTTTATATAGTGCTTTAAAAATTAATGCCGAAAATCCAGATGGAGTTATGGTGATAGCTCCTTCAGATCATTGGATAAAAAATGAAAAAGAGTTTTTAGAAAACATTGCTATTGCTTTTAATTTTTGTTCTAAAAAAGAGGCTTTACTAACTCTTGGTATTCAACCAACTTCACCTAATACAGGCTATGGCTATATCAAGTATAAAAACTCAGATAAAGACATAAAAACAGTTGAAAAATTTACTGAAAAACCCAATTTAGAAACTGCTGAACAATTTTTAAAAAGTGGTGATTATCTTTGGAATGCCGGAATTTTTATTTGGAGTGTAAAAAATATTTTAAAAGCCTTTAAAGCTTATTTACCTGAAATGTTTCAACTTTTTTCGAAAGGAAATTGTTTTTATAACACCCCTGATGAAGCTAATTTTATAAAAAACAATTATGCTTTATCTCAAAATATTTCTATTGATTTTGGTATCATGGAAAAAGCTTCCAATGTATTTGTTATGCCAGTTAATTTTGATTGGAATGATTTAGGTACTTGGGGGTCACTTTATTCAAAACTTTCAAAAGATGAAAATAAGAATGCAACTGTGGGAGGAAAAGTTGTATTTAGAAACGCTTACAACAATATTGTTAAAACTCAAAATAATAAACGAGTAGTAATACAAGGGTTAAATGATTATATTGTGGTTGAAAAAGAAGATGTCATTCTTATTTGTCCTAAAAATAAAGAGCAAGATATTAAAGAAATAACCAACGAAGTTCAAAAAGCTTTTGGGAACAAATATGTTTAATTCAAATTAAATATGGAAAATACCACAAACAATCAATCAGAAGAAAAATTCACAACTTCTGAAAACACCACTAATCCAGACCTAAATGGGTATTGGATTAGTATCAAACAATTTTTAATTGAATTGTTGGACATTCGAAAAGATACTGATAAAGAAGCTACCATTGAGGTTATTAAAGGAACCATATCTATGAAAGGGCATACTGCCTGGGTATTAGTCTTTTCAATTTTAATTGCTTCCATAGGGTTAAATGTAAGTTCTACTGCAGTAGTAATTGGAGCGATGCTTATATCTCCTCTAATGGGACCAATTTTAGGTGTTGGACTCTCTATAGGAATCAATGACATAGATACGTTAAAACGCTCGCTAATTAATTTAGGAGTAATGGTAATATTAAGCTTAGCCACATCATTCTTCTTCTTTTTAATCCCTTTATTTAGAAATGAAACTCCAGAAATACTAGCTAGAACTGCACCAGATGTTCGTGATGTTTTTATTGCCATTGCTGGTGGTTTAGCCTTAATTATTGCTTTAAGTAGAAGAAGCAAACAAACTAATACTATTGCTGGAGTTGCAATTGCAACAGCGCTAATGCCTCCACTTTGTACAGCTGGTTATGGACTTGCTACTTGGAATTTAAGTTACTTTGGCGGCGCCATGTTTTTGTTTACTATAAACACCATTTTTATAGCATTAGCAACTTTTGTAATTGTTAAATTTTTAGGGTTTCCAATGCTAAAATATATCAATTCAACAAAAAGAAAACGTATTGCCCGTTTAGCTTCTTTTGTTGCTTTTTTAGTTCTTACTGGAAGTATTTACCTGTTTTTTAATTTATTTAAGGAAAACCAATTTAAGCAAGCTGCTCAAAACCTAATTGATGATATCAAAAAAGATGGTATTAGCATTATAGATGAGGTTGATGAAAATATTGATTATCATACTAGAAGTGTAAAAATATTTGTTTATGGTAATAAATTATCTGCAAGTGAAATTGAGAAATGGAATAATCGATTGCCTGAATATGGTTTAGAGTCAACTAAATTAGACATTCAACAAGGTGTAGATGATTCAGATTTAAGACATGAAGTAAAGAACTTAACAGAGTTATATGTTCAAAATCAAAAAATTATTACCAATAGAGATGAATCTATTAAAGAAAAAGAAGATAAAATTAAAATATTAGAAACTGAGATATCAAAATATTATAACGCTCAAATTCCTTTTATACAAATTAGTAAAGAAGCTCAAATAAATTACAATGGATTAAAAGAATTAAGTTACGCTAAACAAATTAAAACAAACTTTAACACTATAGATACTATTACGGTTTTTAACACCGTTTGGTATGATTCTGTCCCTAATACTCATCAGCAAGAAATACTGCTAAAAAAATGGCTTAAAACCCGGTTAAATTTAGATACCCTTATTGTAAACTAAAAAATAAAAAAAGCGACTCAAATTTGAGTCGCTTTTTTGGTGGTGAGAGGAGGATTCGAACCTCCGAAGCTTGCGCAGCAGATTTACAGTCTGCCCTCGTTGGCCACTTGAGTATCTCACCAAAATTTCAAATTAAAAAACTTCTCTATTTTGAGAAGTTTTTTGTGACCGGGCTGGGGCTCGAACCCAGGACCACCTCCTTAAAAGGGAGGTGCTCTACCAACTGAGCTACCAGGTCATTCTTTTTCCTTTTTAGCGGGTGCAAATATAAAGGTATAATTTAAAAAAACAAACAACTTTTCTATTTTGTTTCATTTAAATAAGCCTCTTTAACTTTTTTAAATAAATTCGAAGAATAAACAAAATCTACAATGCTCTCATTTTCAGTTTTAAATATCTCTTTATTGGATCCTTCCCAAGCTTTCACACCATTTTTTAAAAAAATAATTTTTTCTCCAATTTCCATTACAGAATTCATGTCATGCGAATTAATTACAGTAATCATTTGATATTCTTTTGTAATTTCTTGAATTAAATTATCTATTACAGTTGCAGTATTTGGGTCTAATCCAGAGTTAGGTTCATCGCAAAATAAATATTTTGGGTTCATAACTATGGCTCTTGCTATTGAAACTCTTTTTTGCATTCCTCCTGATATTTCTGATGGAAATTTTTTATTGGCATTTTCTAAATTTACTCTATCCAATACAAAATTTACCCGTTCCAACATCTCTGAATACGAATTATCAGTAAACATCTTTAGAGGAAACATAATATTTTCCTCAACTGTTAAAGAATCATATAAAGCTCCTCCTTGAAAAACCATACCAATTTCTTGTCGTAATTGTCTGCGTTCTTTAATGTCCAATTCGGTATGTTTCCTTCCATCAAAAGAAATAATTCCTTTTTCAGGTATATGCAAACCTAGTAAGCACTTCAAAAAAACTGTTTTTCCTGAACCACTTTGCCCAATTATCATATTGGTTTTTCCTTTTTCAAAAGTTGTAGAAACTCCTTTTAAAACAGGTGTACCATTGAATTCTTTATATAAATCTTTAACTTCTATCATTTATCCTAATAACATTTGGGTTAAAAAATAATTTAGTAAAATTATTACAACACTTGTCCATACCACAGCTTGTGTACTTGCTCGTCCAACTTCTAATGAACCTCCTTTTACATAGTAGCCATGGTATGCAGGAATGGTTGCAATTACAAACGCAAAAACCAAGGTTTTTATTAAGGCATATTTTATAAAATAAGGATTAAAATCTAATTGAATTCCATACACATAATCTTCACTAAAAAACAAATCTGTAAGTGTTCCTGCCACATAGCCTCCATAAATTCCTAAAAACATGGCTAATAAAATTAATAACGGATAAAAAAACAAGGTCGCTATAATTTTAGGTAGTACCAAGTAATTTAATGAGTTTATTCCCATTACTTCTAAAGCATCAATTTGTTCTGTAACTCTCATAGTACCAATACTTGAAGAAATATACGAGCCTACTTTACCTGCTAAAATTACACACATAAATGTTGGCGCAAACTCCAAAATCATAGAACGTTTAGTTGCAAAACCAATAAGGTATTTTGGGATAAAAGGACTGTCTACATTTAACGCTGTTTGTATCGCTACAACACCACCAACAAAAAACGATATAAACATAATTATTCCTAAAGATTTCAATCCTAAATCTTCAATTTCTCTAAATAACATTTCTTTAAAAACCGACCATTTTTGTGGTTTTTTAAAAACCTGCTTTAGCATTATAAAATACTTTCCTATATGCTCTAAATAGTTCATTAAATATTAATTTTTGCTAAAATATTAAATTAAAACTAGGTATATTCTTTTTGTAACATAAAATTAATATTAGGCATAAAAAAAATAGTACTTTTGATTTTGTTAATATGAAACCTAAATTTTAAAAATGAAAAAGCTTTTTATCCTTATATTTTTAAGTGCAATTTTAACTCAATGTATTGCTGTTAAATCAAAATCTACAACTTCAACTAGTCCGATTAGTACTCAAAAAGCCATAACTGTAAATCCTATTACAAATAATGAAACAGTTCCTCCAAAACTAGTTGTTGGAATAGTTGTAGATCAAATGCGGTACGATTATTTAATACGCTTTTATACTAAATATGGAGAAAGAGGATTTAAACGTTTAATGGAAAATGGTTATAACTTAGAAAATGTTCACTATAACTATATTCCTACATACACTGCTGTTGGGCATACTTCAATTTATACAGGAACTACACCTACTAATCACGGAATTATTTCAAATGATTGGTATGATAAGTATGAAAAAAAATCAATTTATTGTGTAGATGATGATAATTATAAAACTGTAGGGGCTAATTCTGGAGGTAATAAATCACCTCACAGGATGGTAACAACAACGGTTACCGACCAATTAAAGTTAGCACAAAACTCAAAAGGAAAAACAATAGGAATTGCTATTAAAGATCGATCTGCTATTTTACCAGCTGGGCATACCGCAAATGCTGCTTATTGGTTTGAAGGAGGTGACGAAGGTAAATTTATTACCAGTACATTTTATATGAACGAACTACCAAATTGGGTAAAACAAT
>Ga0193951_1000846_pt1 | contig 13694 bp, 14 predicted proteins | sample BB_2_MG_FD_140370 | JGI IMG/M metagenome (GOLD analysis project Ga0193951, IMG submission 140370) | Microbial mat bacterial communities from the Broadkill River, Lewes, Delaware, United States - BB_2_MG | ecosystem: Environmental > Aquatic > Freshwater > River > Microbial mats | place: USA... | reverse complement strand
TTTTTTAGCACTAAAATACCCTATGCCTGTTGAGCATCCTGTTAAAAAAACATTCATTAAAAAGTCATTAAAGGCTTTCCAGATTGTGCCCACTCACTTAAGTATTTTCCACTAAAAAGGAGCTCAACCCCACACTCTGCTATATGAGTTTCGACATACATATTTTCAGCACACTTTTTACAAGCTACAACTTTTACACCGTCTGCTATCATCTCGGTAATTTTTTCTCGTATCTCTTTATCCTCACTAAGAAGCTGTTGCGAAGCACCCCAAACTAAGAGATTTACTTCATCAAACCAACCTTGCAATTTTGCATTATGAGTATAAAGAAGAATCATATTAAGGATAGTCTCTCTATTGTCTGTTGTCCATACTACTAAAAGCTCATTTTTCATAATCTTCTCCTTTTTAGATGATTAAGTTGTTATAAAACGCACAACGATAATTATTGTATCACATACTTAATAATTATTGTTGATAAAGCTAGTTTACTTCATAAGTTTCCTCTGGATTCATCTCAATAATTTTCCAAGGAAGTCCTTGTACATTTAACTCATCCATAAATGGTTTTGCATCAAAATTTTCCATGTTAAAAACTCCTTTACCACTCCATTTTTTCTCTAATATCATCTTCGCACCAATCATCGCAGGAACTCCTGTTGTATAGCTTACTGCTTGCGCTCCAGTTTCACGATAACACTCTTGATGATCACAAGTATTATAAATATATACTTTTTTTGGCTTTCCATCTTTTACACCAGTAATAACACAGCCTATATTTGTCTGTCCAACTGTGCGAGGTCCTAAACTTGCAGGATCTGGTAAAAGTTTTGCAAGAAGCTCCATAGGAACAACTTTTACACCATTTACTTCTACTTCATCAATTCTAAGCATCCCTACATTTTCAAGACATTTCATATGTGTTAAATAACTCTGTCCAAAAGTCATAAAAAATCTTATTTGTTTTAGCCCTTTAATATTTTGAACCAAACTTTCCATCTCTTCATGATATAATAAATAACTATCTTTTACTCCTATTTCAGGATAATCCCACTTCATCATAATTTCCATAGGCTTTGTTTCATACCAAACTCCATTTTTCCAGTACCGGCCGTTTGAACTTACCTCTCGTAGGTTTATCTCTGGATTAAAGTTTGTTGCAAAAGCATAACCATGATCTCCTGCATTGCAATCTAATATATCTATATAATTTATCTCATCAAAAAGATATTGGTTAGCATACGCACAAAAAACATTTGTAACCCCAGGGTCAAATCCACTTCCTAAAAGTGCCATAATCCCAGCTTTTTTAAAATCTTCTTGTTTTGCCCACTGCTCTTTGTATTCAAATTTAGCAGTGTCTGGATGCTCATAGTTTGCTGTATCAAGATAGGGAACTTTTGTTTGAACACATGCATCCATAATAGTCAAATCTTGATAAGGCAAAGCTATGTTCATAACTAAATCAGGCTTTACCTCTTCTATGAGTTTTACTAATTCAGGAACACTATCTGCATCAACTTGTGCTGTTTTAATCTCTACATGTAAAGACTCTTTTATTTCAGATGCAATCAAATCACATTTACTTTGTGTTCTACTTGCTAAAACAATTTCACTAAAAATTTTACTATTCATAGCACATTTTTTAGTAGCAACTCTACTAACTCCACCAGCCCCAATAATAAGTACTTTACTCATATCAATCCTTCAATGTCTTTAACAATATTTTTGCTAATCTCAACGCTTTTGAGCGATGGCTTAATTCCCTTTTGACACTCTCATCAAGCTCTCCCAATGTCGTATCAAAACCAAGAGGTATAAAAGAAGGGTCATATCCAAACCCATTGTTTCCTTTTTTCCCAGCTATTACATTTCCATACATCCAACCATGTACACAAAACTCACCCTTTTGACATACTATAGCAATTGCTGCTGTATAGTAAGCTGGTGTTATTTGTATATTTTTATCTTTTAGCGTTTGTATTAGTTTATCTAAATTTTCTTCCGAAGTTGCTCCATTACCAGCATATCTTGCACTATATATTCCAGGAGCATGATCTAAAACATTTACGCTGATACCACTATCATCACTCATAACTATTGCACTCTTATCGTCAAGTGCTTCATAAACTGCTCGTGCTTTTATAAGAGCATTCTCTTTAAAGCTATTGCCATCTTCTATTATCTCAAAAGGTGTCATAACTTCACTAAAAGCATACACTTCAAAATCTTCCATCCATGCCTTCAACTCTCTTAGTTTTCCTTGGTTTGAACTAGCTAAAATAATCTTCAAAAATATCCTTTACATGTAAAAGATAATTTTAGCTAGTTTTGTTTAAAATAGCTAGCAAATTTTAAACAATAAAAAAAGACTATACTATAGAACTTGTATCCGCAAATAATAAAATTAAATTTTTTATAAATGTAGAAGTATTGTATAAGTTACAAAATAGTATGCTTTTTTTATGAAAATACTTTTATTAGAGGATGATGAAATTTTAAATGAAGTGATTAGTTCTTTTTTAATAAAAAAAGGCTATCAAGTTTGCTCCACTTATGACGGAGAAGAAGCAGAAGATGAATTGTATAAAAACAATTTTGATTTACTTTTGCTAGATGTCAATGTTCCTAACATAAATGGCTTTGAACTTCTTAAAAACCTAAGAGCAAACAACATCAATACACCTGCTATCTTTTTAACTTCTCTAAATGACACAGAAGATTTAAAAGAGGGATTTTTGAGTGGTTGCGATGATTATATAAAAAAACCTTTTGAATTTGAAGAGCTAGATTTAAGAATAGAAAATATAAAAAGACTCTATAAAATAGAAACAAACTTTGTTCAATCTCTATCACAAAATAGCTCATATGACTTTAATGAATGCTCTTTACATGTAAAGGGCAAAAAATATACTCTTTCAAAAAAGGAGTCTCAAGTTTTAGAGTATTTTTTAAAAAATAAACATCGTACTATCTCAATTGAAGAGATAGGAGTAAATATCTGGTCATATGAAAATAAACCAACTGACTCCACAATAAGGACTTATATCAAAAACCTTAGAAAGATTCTCGAAAAAGATATAATCACTACTATAAAAGGGGTTGGTTATCGTTTTAACTAAAGATGAAAAAAGAACATTTTATGGATTTTTAGGCTTATACCTTGGCTCATCTTTATTTTTAATAGCGATAATTTCATGGCTTTTTTACACTTCAAACTCAATACAACTTGAAAAACTAACAGTCTCAAAGATGCAGATAACTGCAAATAATATCTCACACAAAATCATACAAGCCCATATGAGAGGTGAAAACCTAAATTTACAAGCTTTACATGTAGATAAAAACTTCAAATATGCTCTATATGACAAAAAGAAAAAACCTATACATGTAGGCTTTAAAGAAAAAGTAAATTTTACACAAAAGATTTTTACCAAAAACAACTCTATGTTCTATGTAGATAGAGGATCAACTGGTCATCTTGCCGTCTCTTATGTCGTCATCAAAGAAGATAATCTATACAAAAACTTACTTCACTTAAAACAAAATATTATCTATGCTACTATTGGGATTTATTTTGTCATTGCTCTTATTGGTTTTTTTCTAGCAAAACTATTTATATACCCAATCCAAAGTCAAAGAGAAAAACTAAATACTTTTATAAAAGATACCACACATGAGTTAAATACACCTCTTTCAGCCCTTCTTCTTTGTGTAAGTGATGACAATTTTTACACTCAAAACAACAAAAACCACATCAAACTAAGTGCAAAAAAGATCTCAAATTTATATAAAGACTTGACATATCTAACACTAAAAGAACATCAAAAAAGTGCTTTTAAAACTATAAATATATCTAAAATTCTAAAAGAAGAATTATCTTATCACAACCAATTAGCTCTTAAAAAAAATATAACTATATCAAACTATTTAGAAAAAACTCTTTTTCAAATAGACCAAGAAGACTTCATAAGAGTAACCAATAACTTACTCTCAAATGCCATAAAATATACAAAAAGAGATGGAAAAATAGACATAACACTCAAAGATTCAATCCTAAGCATACAAGACAATGGCATAGGAATTGAAAAAGAAAAACTAAATAAAATCTATGAGCGATATTACAGAGCAACTTCAAGTGTAGGTGGTTTTGGTATCGGACTTAACATAGTCTACTCTATATGTAAAAACTACAATATCAAAATAGATGTAAAATCTCAACTTAATAAAGGAACTACCTTTACGCTAAATTTTAAATAATGCTAAAAGAGTTAATAAAATATATAGCATTTCTACACACTGCTTCCACACTAAAAATATATAATTCTCTATTATTAAACAAAAGAGAGAAGCATGAAAGCAATTTTTATATCTATTTTAGGTCTATTTTGTATTACAATTTTATTTGCTAACTCAACCCATATGGGTAACCCTATGCACAATGGAAAGATGATGAACCATGAAACTATACCTACGAGTATCAGTGGTAATTCCAATACGAATTTAGGTTCAGTTATGTATAGTTCTTGTAAATTTTGCCATGGGTTAAAGGCTGAAAAAACTTATGCAAATAAAGTGCCTAATATAAACCATTTGGATGAAGATGCTCTAATTGCTATTTTATCTGCATATAAAAAGGGAGAGTTAGATACTTACGGTTTTGGATCTGTTATGAAAATGCAGATGAAAAATATACCTGAAGAGAAGATACCAACACTAGCAAAATATATAAAAGACTTATAAAGGAAAAAAATGAAAAAAATACTACTTATAACAGCGATAGCTGTATCGTTTAGTTATGCTGAAATAGCAAAAGAGATGATTGTATATAAAACTCCATATTGTGGATGTTGCACAAACTGGATAGCTCAAATGAAAGATAAAGGTTTTAACATAAAAACTATCGTCCAAGACAACTTTGATAAGATGAAAATGTCAAAAGGTATCACACAACAAACTGCTTCTTGTCATACTGCTTTAATAGACGGTTATGTTATAGAGGGTCATGTTGACTACTCTGCCATTAAAAAACTACTTACGGATAAACCAAAGGATATATTAGGCTTAAGTGTTCCCGGCATGGTCATAGGAAGTCCCGGTATGGAGATGGGTGACAAAAAAATGCCTTACAATATCATAGCTATAAAAAAAGATGGTTCAACTCAAGTTTACGAAAAACATTAGCATTTATCTTTTCTTTCAAATACTCCAAAAAATCAAATAGCCTTTGGTTTTCTTGGAGCATTTTTAAATGGTATAAAGAGAATGGCAAAACATTACACTAACTTTTCAAATAAGTCTTAATGTTTCTTTTATATTATAACAAGTATTATTCAAATATTAAATACGCAAATGGAAAAACTATATGTTAAAGCCAATACCAAATAATAACCAAAAATCTCTCAAAGAAAATGACTTCATAGTATCAAAAACTGACACAAAAGGTATCATCCTCTATGGGAACAGAATTTTTATTGAACTCTCTGGCTATGCAGAAAATGAGCTCTTAGGAAAACCCCACTCTATCTTACGACATGCTGATATGCCAAAGATTATTTTTCAACTTTTATGGGAAAGAATCCAAAATAAAAAAGAAATTTTTGCTTATGTAAAAAATCTCTGTAAAGACGGCTCTTATTACTGGGTTTATGCAAATATTACTGCTTCTTTAGATAGTAGTAACAACATAAGAGATTTCCACTCAGTAAGAAGAAAACCTACTAAAAAAGCAATGGAAGTGATTCCAAAATTATATCAAGAACTTCTAGAAAGTGAAAAAAATGGAGGTGTAGAAGCCTCTAAAAAATTATTAGAGCAAACATTAGAAAAAAAAGGAGTTGATTATGATACTTTCGTCTTATCTTTACAACAATAAAAAAGCACTTCTTTTTTTATTACTTAGCTTTGCAGCATGTATATATGGAGTAATCATTGAGCAGTATATATTTAGTGCAATATTTTTTATCCTTGCTTTCGCTATTTTCTTTATACCTGAAGAAACAAAGAGTTCTAATGATGTATTGCTAGAGCAATTAAAAACTGTTCTAAACAATTCAGCCCAAGGTAACCTTTCTACGAGAATAACAAATATAGCTGAAGAACATAATCTGCATTCTGTAGCTTGGTCTGTCAATGATTTACTCGACCAAGTGGAACAATTTATGAGAGATATGAATGCCTCAATCCAAGCTGCAAATCAAGGAATATTTCTTCGTATAGCTTTTAGAGAAGGATATAAAGGTGATTTTTATACTACATGTGAAACACTCAATCATGCCATAGTAACAATCGCTAATGCATACAAAGGAAGAATGCGCCTCGAATTATCAAATGAATTTGAACGCATAAGTGGTGGTATATCAAAAGGATTAGTTTATATACAAGATGACATCAACAAGAACAGTTCTTTTTCAAAAAAAATCAATGATATAACATCTGAAGCTCATAAACAAATATTAAATTCTCAAGATCAAGTGACAACAATGACTCAAAATATTTCAGAGCTTTTAAATATTATCAATGATTCAAATACATCTATCAACTCTCTTCATGCACAAACTGAAGAGATAAGTACTGTTACAAATCTTATCCAAGAAATAGCTGAACAAACCAATCTTTTAGCTCTTAATGCGGCTATCGAAGCAGCTCGTGCAGGGCAACATGGCCGTGGTTTTGCTGTTGTTGCTGAAGAGGTAAGAAAATTAGCTGAGAGCACTCAAGAAGCAACTACTGAAATTTCTTCAACACTCAAGACTTTACAAAAAAACTCAGGAGATGTTCTAGGTAAATCTAACCGAATGATAGAAATTGCTTCAGGGGCACAACAAACAACAGAAGTTTTTGAAAAAACACTAGATAACTTTAATAATACCGTGACAAAAAGCTCTAACATGTCTCAATACATGAATGGCTCCCTCTATGCTACACTTGTCAAAGTTGATCATATTGTATTTAAACATACAGCTTATTCAGCAATTATAAATGAAGATGAAAAAAGAATCAGTGGCTCTCTTGACCATCACAATTGTCGCATGGGAAAATGGTACTATGAAGGAGAAGGAAAGCATTTATTTAATCATCTATCCGCCTTTAAAAAAATGGAATCACCTCATAAAAATGTACATGACATGATTGCAGAACTAATTCCTTCAATAAAAGCTGGAAATTGTCTTCTTGAAAGCAATAGAAGTTTTCTTGTAAAAAATATTGCTGATATGGAAACTTCTTCACATGATTTGTTTAACCTTCTAGATATAATGGTTGAAGAGTCAATCCCCAATGCAAAAATTTAATGAGTATTTTCTAAGCTACATGGAAGTGCAGTTAGGATAAAATTAGTCCTATTTAAATTAAGGAATTTTAATGTTAAAAACAATTATGCCATTGAACTTAATAGTATCACTTCGTTTTCTTGGCCTTTTTATAGTTTTACCTGTTCTCTCCGTTTATGCACTCAATTTAAAAGGAGCAAATGAACTTCTTATTGGTATAGCAATAGGAGGTTATGCTGCAACACAAATGCTTTTACAAGTACCATTTGGCATGCTTTCAGATAAAATCGGACGAAAAATTACTTTAACTATAGGACTTATTATATTTATAATTGGTTCTCTTATTTGTGCATTTTCAAATGATATTTATATGCTTATATTTGGTCGTTTACTCCAAGGAGCGGGAGCTATTGGAGCAGTTGCTACGGCAATGATAAGTGATATGATAAAAGAAGAAGTCAGAGCCAAAGCAATGGCTATTATGGGTGGGAGTATTGCTATTACATTTGCACTTTCTATGGTACTAGGCCCTTTAATTAGTGGCTTTTGGGGTATAGATAAGCTTTTTCTTATTACTGCAGTTTGTGCTGCTATTGCTATTATCGTTCTTCTTACAAAAGTGGAAAATCCTCCAAAAATTACCCATGATTATCAAAATAATAAAAAAGATATTATCAAAATCTTACAAGATAAAAACCTTATCAAAATGAATATAACAAATATGCTGCAAAAAGGGATGATGACTCTAGCATTTTTAACTATTCCTATCATGATGGTAAGAGAGTTTGATTATGCTAAAACTGAACTTTGGCAAGTCTACTTACCGGCTATGATTTTTGGTATATTTGCTATGGGTTTTTCAGCTGTCATGGGTGAAAAAAAGAAAAAACCAAAACTTGTTTTGATTATTGGAATTGTGCTTTTTGGCATATCATACTCACTCATGGGATTTGCTTCGTCCCCTTTTGTTTTTATTCTAGGAATTATCGCCTTTTTTATCGGCTTCAATGTCCATGAACCACTTTTACAATCACTCGCGAGTAAGTATGCAAAAATACATCAAAAAGGTGCAGCTCTTGGTGTATTTAACTCATTTGGATACTTAGGAACTTTTACAGGTGCCTTATGGGGAGGACATATACTTAAATGGTATGGCATAGAGTATATTTCAGTAGTTGTAATCGTTACATGTATACTGTGGGTTGGTTTGATTATGAGCCTTGAAAACCCTATATTTTCTAAAAACATCTACTTAGATTTTGGAAAATTTGATGAAGCAAAACTAAAAATTTTAACTCAAACTAATGGTATTATAGAGTGGTATAAAAATGAAAATGAGAAACTTCTTATCATAAAGTACAACTCTAAAGAAGTTTCTGACATGGCTATTAAAAATATAGTGCAATAAGGTAGAATATATCTACCTTATTTAACTTCTATGTTTTTGAAAAGTCTTATATAGTTCTTCAAATGCATACTCACTTGAATATTCTACGCCTTTCATACTTTCTATAGATAGGTCAAAATTCTTATTATTTGACCACTCATTGACTGCATCTTTTACTCCCTTATGAACATTAGCATGATGTGTATGTAATAATCCTAAGATATCCTTTTCATCTTTAATTTGCTCATGATTTAAAGCAAACCACTTTCCAAATCGACACTCATTTTCATTTTGAAAAGTTTCTGGTACTTCATTGTACATAAAAGCTTTATATGCTAATAGCTTATAAAGTATATGGTCAGCTTTTCCATTTCCAATTCCTATCTCATTTGTTATATTCTTTGTTATATCAGAAATACGATTAGAATTAGAAATAACAAACTCTAATTCTCCAAAGAAATTATCTAAACTACTATTAATAGTATTGCCACTCTCTTGAAAATTTTGTGTCATTTCTAAAATTTCTAAAGAATTTTGCTTCAAATAAGAGATATTCATTTCTACTTCTTGGGTTGCTTTTTGTGTTCTCTCAGCTAGTTTTCTCACTTCATCTGCAACAACAGCAAAACCTCTTCCATGTTCACCAGCACGAGCTGCTTCAATTGCAGCATTCAGAGCAAGAAGATTTGTTTGGTCTGAAATATCTTTGATAAGATTAATAATTTCAGAAATTGAACCAACACTTTCATTAAGAGTATTGGCCCCAGCTTCAAGACTAATAGTTTCCTGTCCAATTTGTTCTACACTCTCAACAACATTTTTTCTTTGATTTTTTACATTATCTATGCGTGTACTTGTTCTGGTATTTAAATCTGTGGCTTCATCTAGTGCTTCAACATTCGCCTGCATAATTGCTTGTAAAAACCCAACTCCACTCTCATAAGATTTTATAAGCAAATCTAGCATTTGTAATTTTGCATTGAGTTCTAAATCTACTTTTTTATTCTTTAGCTCTTCCTCTTTTAAATCTAAACTCTCTTTTAAACTTTTAACTTCTTCAAGCAACTTTGCATTCTCTTCTTCTAAAGTAGAAATTTGTATCTTACTATCCTTGTCATTTGAAAACAATCCCATAAATCCGCCTTGCTAAAATTTTACAAACACACATTTTACCATAAAAAAACATTATCTTTTGATATAATAAGACAATTTAAGAATTTAAAAATTTAGGATATATATTGATGAATTTTATAGATTATATTTTACTTTTTTTTACTGCATTAGGAGCTGCTACATTTTTGCCTATTGCAAGTGAAGTACTTATCATCTACTACATAGAACAGTCTTATAACCAAGCTTTGCTTTTACTCTTTGCAAGCACAGGAAATACTCTTGGCTCTTATATAAACTTTTTATTAGGAAAATATGCAAGTATATGGGCTATAAGAAAAAACTACATGAGTGAAAAATATATTAATAAATCCACTAAATATGTTGAAAAATATGGAGGATATGCTCTTTTACTCTCTTGGATGCCTATTATAGGAGATCCTATAACATTTGCAGCGGGAGTGCTACGCTATCATGTTTACAAATTTATAGTTATCGTCTTTATTGCAAAATTAGCAAGATATGCTTTTTTAATATTCCTTTTTAACTCTGTTTAATCATATGAATTTCTCTTTGAGGAAAAGGAATAGATATTTTTTCATTATTTAAGGCATGTAAGATTTTTAAATTTACATCAAATTGTATTTTGAAAAAACTTTTTGTAGGAACCCAGTAACGGTATCCTATATCGATAGAACTCTCACCAAACTTTTCAACACCAACAATAGCCTCTTGCTCATCAGAGACATCTTTACATGTAGAGATTGTTTCACGGATTAAACTTATAGCTTTTTCTACATCACTATCATAAGCAACACCGACACTTCCTTCTACAATTCTACTTGTAAATGAGTTTACTAGCACATCCCCTATCATATATTTATTTGGGATTGTGATTTGTTCTTGGTCTTCATTTCTTAATACAGTATATGCTAGTTTTATGTCTTCAACTTCTCCATAAACATTGTGCACTGTTATGGTGTCGCCTATCTTAAAAGGCTTAGTTGCTACTAAAACAATCCCTGCAGCAAAGTTTGCAACACTTCCTTGAAGAGCCAAGCCCGCAGTCAAAGACAGAGCTCCTAATGCCGCTACAAAAGGTCCAATAGAGATACCAAGTTTTCCAAGTGCTAAAACTCCCATCATTACAATGATAAGAATTCTAACAAAATTAGCCACAAAACCACTGAGCGTTTCATCTATCTTTGTTTTTAAAAGATTATCTACTATTTTATAGACATATTTAGAAACAAATATACCTATAACAAATATTATAACTGCTCCTAAAATTTGAAAACTATAGTTCGCAATAAACTCTATAATAATGTCATAAAATTTACTTACACTTTGTAACTCTTCTTGCATATCTCACTCCTTATAGCCCCACAATTTCTTGATCCATTTACATAATCTATAAACTATGATAAGTTTACTAATTTTTATATTATTTATAGATTAAACACTCTGTTGTTTCTTCAAAGAGAAGTTTTGAAAAGGTGAAGTCACTTTTTAGATCTTTCAAAAGCAAATGTATTGTAAGTGGTATTATCCTACTTGTGCAGTATAAATTTTATAAATTAAATAATATGATAGTATTGTCGTTACAAATATACCTATTGCAACTGAATTTAAAGTTCCATCATGAAAAAATGTTACTGTAGTAGATATCAATCCCCCAGTTGTGACATTAAAAACACCCAGCGTAGCAGAAGCAGTTCCTGAATTACTTGGAAAATGCTCTAGTATCAAAGCTGTCAAATTTCCTGCGACAATACCTAGCATTCCAAGATATAAGGTTAATAATAGAAACATAACCCAGAGGTTTGGCGATATAAGTGAGAGCAAAATAGCTATTGAAAATAAAACTTGCATAAAAATTCCAAATTTTATGATAGAAATAATCTTATACTTTTGAATAAGTTTTATATTTGCTTTTGCCATTATCATGATAAAAATCATATCAGCTCCAAAAAACAGAGGGAACCAATCTGTACTTACTCCGAAATAGACTATATAGACAAATGCTGCTTTTGATATAAAGATAAATGCACCTGAAAACACCAATCCAAAAAGTAAAATCAACCACTTTGCTTCATGATGAGTTATAACACTTATATATGACTGCATCGCACTTTGTTTTACATAAACTAAAGTCTCTTTTATATTTATTTGAACCATAAAGGCAATAAATAAAGAATATATCCCTAAAAACATAAATATATATTGCCAGGAGTAAAAGTGAATGATAAAAGCACCAATTGCTGGAGCTATAAGAGGTGCTATCATACGAACCATCCCTATAAGAGTAAATACTCTAGCAGCTTCTTTTCCACTAAACATATCTCTAGCGATTGCATTTGCATTTACTACTATTAGGCCTCCAAAAAAAGCTTCCGCAATACGTAAGATATATATTTCGAACAAAGAGGTCGAAAACATAATCATAAAACTAAAAAAAGAAAATCCAATGAGTCCTAAAAGTGAAGTCTTTTTTCTTCCTATGTTATCTGAAATTGGCCCGCCAAAAAGTTGTCCCAAAGCAAAACCTAACATAAAAAGAGTCAGTGTAAGTTCTATTTTTTCAATTCCTACTCCAAATCCTTCAGCCATCATAGGAATTGAAGGCGTATAAGTATCTATAGAGATTGGAGCTATTGAAGACAGAGCTGCTAATAAAACTATTAGCAGCTTATGATTGATTGTATTTATAGTATTTCACCCATAGGAAGAACTTTTACTTTTTCACCTTTTTCAATAAGCTTAGTAGTTTGTTCTATTCTTAAAAGTGCACTTTGGTTGAGCATATTGGTAAGAATCGCACTACTTCCTAGTTTTTTGCCATTTAAATTAACATAAAACTTTCCATCGCGCAGTTCCAAATTACAAGCTGTAAACTCAGTAAAAGGCGAACGCTTCTTGTAATCTTCTTCTATAATAGCTTCTATATATGTACTCTTTACATGTAAACCTTGCATAGATTTTAAAAGCGGTAAGATATATAAAAAACACATTACAGCGCTACTATAAGGAAATCCGGGTAGTGCAAATATATACTTGTTTCCTACTTTTACTATCTTTATATGTCGTCCTGGTTTTACACTAGCACCATCTACAATATACTCAGGATCCATGCCTTTTATGATATCTTTGACAAAATCATAATCCCCAACACTCACGCCACCTGTTGTGATAACGATATCATTGTGAGCTAATGCTTCTGTTATATTTTTTTTGATTAACTCTTTATCATCTTTAGCAATACCAAGTCTATTTACTTCTGCACCATTTGCTTTTACAATAGCTTCAAGAGTTACATGGTTTGAACTTCTTATTTGTGCATCATTTGTTTTTACTTCACCCAAATCAACAATTTCACTTCCCGTTGCAAGAATACCAACACGAGGTTTTGAATAAACCAAAACTTGAACCTTGCCAACTTCTGCCATGACACCAATCTCAGCAAAACCAATTTTAGTCCCTTTTTTTATAAGTACTTCACCTTCAAAATAGTTCTCTCCAACTGGACGAATAGAGTACCCCTTGCTAACTGGTTTTATGATTTTCACCTCATCACCATTTACTTCTACATTCTCAATTGGGATCAAAGTATCACTACCATCACTCATAAGAGAACCTGTAAAAGTTTTTACACAAGTTCCCTCTTTTACTACTGTACTGATATCAGTTCCTGCTGGAACAAAATCTGAGAGTTTTAAAACACCTTTGTCTTGATCCTCATGACGAAAAGCATAACCATCCATGGAAGATGTTACATGTAAAGGCGAATTTTCATCTGCTACTATGTCTTCAGCCAAAATCATACCTTGAGTATCTGTTAAAAACACTTTTTTTACTAAAGTTTCAACCCCGTTCATTGAGCTTATTAAATCTGCTATCGTTGCATCATAATCTTTGAACTTCATCAT
>Ga0193951_1000845_pt1 | contig 13706 bp, 11 predicted proteins | sample BB_2_MG_FD_140370 | JGI IMG/M metagenome (GOLD analysis project Ga0193951, IMG submission 140370) | Microbial mat bacterial communities from the Broadkill River, Lewes, Delaware, United States - BB_2_MG | ecosystem: Environmental > Aquatic > Freshwater > River > Microbial mats | place: USA... | reverse complement strand
TCACTTAAGTTGCGATAAGTCGTACTACGTTTATTCAGTAGAGTACTCCAATCATTAAGTTCAACAAATTTAGTTAATAGAGCCTCTGTCAGTGGCTGCTTTTTAAAATCGTAAAATTGATGCGCGATATTATTTGTTGTAAGCCATTTTAAAGCCTTTTTAACTGTATCGCAGTTATTGATTCCGTATAGTGTTAATTTTTTAGTCATAATAGTTACTAGTTGATTATCCTAATGTAAAATTGAATTGTAGCTGAAAAATTAATTATTCAATCACGTTGTAATCGTTTAATTTAAGTGTTTCGATTGCTGCCGAAATAGCCTCTTTTTTTACTAATATGTAGTCGGTATCAAATGTAGAAATAGCGAAAATGCTAATGCTTTCATTAGCCAGCAAAGTGGCAATGCGTGATAAAATTCCTGTTAACGAGAAATCTAATGGGCCAACAACTTCTAATGCTTGCCAATTAGTTTCAATTGCATCGCTATTAATTTTAATGTTTTCAGGTAAAACGATAGAGACTTCATTAAACGTTTTCGCAATAAAATAAATAGGTGCGGTAAAAACTTGATCGGGTATGTCACGCTCTTTAGATAAGCGATGAATAGTAAAAGATTCATTTAAGCGTTTTAAGGTTAAAGCCATTGTAAATCCATATTTTATTAAAGGCGTTATTATAACTATTTTTTAGTATGAACTCTAGCAAAGGACAAAATATTGCAGTAGTGATAACATCCACAAAACCTGTGGACATCTTTGTGTGTAATTATGTGGGTAAAGTTTAAGGTATTGATTGTAATGGATTTAATGCTGTGTTTGTTTTTTAACACATCGTTAGTTTTCTCGATTGCGCTTCATTTGTGGATGTTATTAACGTTGAAAATGCAAGCTATAAAATAATTTTTTTAGTTTGTCATGCTAAGTTTATTTTCGAGTCACTTTTCCAGGCTGTACATTAGTGCTATAGTTTAAATATGAATATATCTGTAATAGACCTCATTAAATTAGGTCAAAAATATTGTAAGCTTTGGCCTGAAAAAGCCGAATTAGCTCGGTATTTTTCTGATTATCGTGCGGTACAAAGTGCACGGTTTGTTTGTCGCTATTTCCCTGCATTGTCGTTATTTACTGTTATTATGCAGCTTTATTTTGCGTCTGGCTTTTTTAGTGGCAATGGTAATATCAATAATGCGATTAACGCATTACCCCAAGCTTTAGTGTATGGAATCTTTTTATTATCTATTCCTGTGCAAGCTTTAGTGATGTTAGGCGTTAAAGCGGATAAAATTTTACCTCCGCCTTTAGCATCTTGGTATCGGAGCGGATTAGAAAAAGCATTAACTCAAGGAAGTAATAAACACCTTAATGATTTAGCCACGTCAAACCCAAGATATATTGATTTAGCCCAATTGTTGCATATTACTTACGCCTCTCGAAATACATAATTTTAGGTCATATAAGCGTTTTATCACTAATACTTATATTTTAATGAAAGAATAAGTATTATTTTTACTTTTTGTATAAACGTAAAATAAAGTCTGCCTGGCAAGTAAATTGATCCATTGCTTTAATTTGTGCCATTAATTCTTTTGAGGCTTTAAAGGCAAAGGGTGTCATCGCTAATAAGTTTAAGACATCTTCACTGCTGCTAAAGTGCATTGGGTATGTTAATTTCTGCTCTTCAATGAGCGTTAAATTTTCAATAGGACTCTTACTCGTGTCATGCTGGTTAGCTTGTTCATAAATAAGTTCTTTTAATTCAAATAGGTGTTTTTCAGCCGGGGTCACTGTTAAAAGGTAGCCGTTTTCACTAAGAATACGTGTAAATTCCGTTTCTAAAATTGGCGCATACACAGATACAAGCCAAGCAAAGTAATTATCACTAAAACTTAATTTAGATAATGTCCCTACACTAAAGTGGCAGGTCTTATAACGTTTAGCGGCAATTTTTATTGTTTCTTTGGCAATATCAACACCGTACACATTATTTGTACCATTTTTATGTTGATGAGTATAAAAACCTTCTCCACAACCCGCATCAAGTAAAGGCGCACTTGTATTGCCATATTGCTGATAAAGCTCAAGCATTTTATCAACTAATGGTTGATAGAAACCTTTATCAAGAAAAGCTCTTCTGGCAACAACCATTGCTTTATTATCACCTGGCTCTTTTGAGTGTTTAAATTGCACAGGAAGCAAATTTACATAACCTTGTTTAGCCTGATCAAAACTATGTTTATTATCACAACAATAAGTTTTACCGATAAGAGATAATGGTTGCTGGCAAAGAGGGCAGAGGTATTTTTCTAATTGAGACATAGTTTACCTTTAGCATTAACGTATAATAGTTAATGCTAATATTTTATAGAAATATTTAGTGGTTAAAAGTAGACCAAATTGGTGCATGATCAGATGGCTTTTCTATACCGCGTAATTCATAATCAATATCTGATTCAATACATTGTTCACTTAAGCTTTGTGTTGCTAATACAACGTCAATTCGTAAACCACGATTGTCATCAAAACCCCGTGAACGATAATCAAACCAAGAATATTTTTCAGTCTGTTCAGGATGAAGTTGACGGAAAGTATCAATAAAGCCCCAAGCCATTAATTTGGCTAACCATTCACGTTCTTCTAATTGAAATGAACATTTTCCTGACTTTAACCAACGCTTACGATTTATCTCACCAATGCCAATATCTAAATCGAGTGGAGAGATATTGATATCACCCATCACAACAATTTTCTCATCTTTGGTGTGATGTTCATTTAAGTAAGTCATTAGATCTTGATAAAATTTACGTTTATAAGGAAATTTAGTTTCATGGTTAATATTCTCACCTTGTGGGAAATAACCATTTAAAACGGTGATCTTTTCGCCTATATCATTAGTGGTTTCTACCATGATCATTCGGCGTTGCGCTTCTTCATCATCAGTAGGAAATCCTTTTTGAACTTTTATTGCAGGTTTTTTACATAGCATTGCCACACCATAATGGGCTTTTTGTCCATGAAAATATACGTGATATCCCATGGCTTCAACCGCTTCAAGTGGGAATATCTCATCGTGAACCTTGATTTCTTGTAGGCCAATAATATCGGGTTGGTGTTTATCAATAATGGCTTGTAATTGATGAAGACGAGCGCGAAGGCCATTAATGTTAAAAGAGATAATTTTCATAAAACAGACTCAGTAAAAAATTTGTTGAATATGCTAACAGAAACTTTTTTTAAAAACCCTAATTATTACCTGATCTTACTATTTTTACTCAAAGATGTTTATTTTTTAACTTTTGTAATAGATTGTTACCGATTTAGTTTTTTTAAGCTATTGAGCTTTTTTGTATTATTGTTATAAACTGAAGGTATAAGTTATATTAAAAAATATTTTTAGAACCTTTTTTGATATACCTTATGAATGAAGTTAATAACTTGAATTACATTAAAAATAATTACAATGAATAAAAAAAATAACTAATAGAAGGGAATACCAATGCAAAGACGTGACTTTATTAAACTCACTGGTGTCGGTGTCGGCGGGCTTGTACTGCCTATGTCGGGCATGGCTGTTTCAGCAGAACAATTATTAGACAAACCAATGGATGTCGTGTTTAAGAAAAAACTTGCCGATATAGCGCTCAATGCTGCTAAAGCGAAAGGCGCAACTTATGCCGATGTACGTATTGGACGGTATTTAAATCAATTTATTACCACACAAGAAAAGCGTGTTGATAACATAGTTAATACTGAGTCTGCTGGTATTGGTGTTCGTGTTATTGCAAATGGTACATGGGGGTTTGCTTCTACCTCTAATATGACACCAGATAGCGTAGCTAAAGCCGCTGAACAAGCGGTTGCGGTTGCTGTTGCTAATTCAAAATTTCAAACCGTGCCAGTACAATTAGCACCAGTTAAAGGGGTTGGTGATGTTACTTGGAATACACCAATCACAAAGAATGCATTTGAAGTACCTATTAAAGATAAAGTTGATTTATTGCTGTCAGTAAATGATGCAGCCATGACGAATGGTGCTAATTATATTACGTCAGTGCTATTTCTGGTTAATGAACAAAAATATTTTGCTTCTACTGATGGCTCTTATATTGATCAAGATGTACATCGTTTATGGGCACCATTTTTTGCTACTGCTATTGGCGAATCAGGCTTTAAGCAACGTACAGGTTTAGGTAATCCTGTTGGTATGGGGTTTGAGTACTTAGACGGCAAAGAAGAAGATAAAATTCGTATTTCTGGTGCTAATGTTGGTTATAAAAATTCTTACGATATACTCGAAGATGCTGCTGAAGCAGGTAAACAGCTCAAAGTTAAGCTGAAAGCTAAATCAGTTGAACCAGGAAAATATGATTTAGTGTTAGACCCTGCGCATTTAATGTTAACTATCCATGAATCAGTAGGCCATCCATTAGAGTTAGACCGAGTATTAGGTTATGAAGCTAACTTTGCTGGAACAAGTTTTGCTACTTTAGACAAATGGAAAAGTGGCAAGTTTAATTATGGCTCTAAAATAGTTAATTTAGTAGCAGATAAAACACAACCTTATTCATTAGGGAATGTCGGCTTTGATGATGAAGGCGTTAAAACCAAAGAATGGGATCTAGTTAAAGATGGTACGTTAGTCAATTACCAAGCTACTCGCGATCAAGTACATATGATTGATCAAAAAGAATCACACGGTTGTTGTTATGCACAAAGCTGGCGTGACGTGCAATTTCAACGTATGCCTAATGTATCATTAAAACCAAACAAAGAAGATATTTCAGCAGAAGATGTTATTAAAGATGTTGAAAATGGTATTTATATCGCAGGTCGTGGTTCGTTCTCAATTGATCAACAACGTTATAACTTCCAGTTTGGCGGTCAATTATTTTATGAAATTAAAAATGGTAAAATTACTGAACAAATTGAAGATGTTGCTTATCAATCGAATACGCAGGAGTTTTGGAACAGTTGTACGCAAATGGCAGGAAAATCGGATTACAGAATAGGCGGTTCTTTCTTTGATGGTAAAGGTCAACCTTCGCAAGTGAGTGCAGTATCTCACGGTTGTCCAACGACACGTTTTAACAATATAAACGTGATTAATACCGCACGTAATGTGTAGTCGTTAATTCGATACACAAAGCAAAATAATTTAAAGAAGGAATATGTAATGACTATTTTATCAGAGCAACATGCAAAAACATTGCTTACTAAAGTTTTAAAGTTTTCAAAGGCAGATGAATGTGAGTGTAATTTAGATGGCCAAGTTGGTGGCAATATTCGTTATGCACGTAACACTGTCTCTACCGCGGGTGAGCAAAGTGATTTAACACTTTCAGTTCAGTCTACTTTTGGACTTCGTACCGGTGTCGCGACTATTAATGAGTTTGATGATGCTTCAATTCAAAAAGTAGTACAACGCTCGGAAGAGTTAGCTAAATTAGCACCAGAAAACCCAGAAAGAATGCCTGTTTTTGGTCCGCAAAAATATAGTAAACCAACAGGTTTTTTTGATTCAACAGCTAATGTTACTCCTGAAGATAGAGCACAAGCAGCTGAAAACAGTATTAAACCCTCAAAAGCGAATAAATTAGTCTCTTCAGGTTTTTTACAAGAAGGTACTAGCTTTACTGCAATCATGAATAACAAAGGTTTGTTCGCTTATGACAAATCAACTAATGTCGATTTCACGGTAACCATTAGAACTGAAGATGGTAAAGGATCGGGTTGGGCAACGAGCGATTACAGTGATGTGAGTTTACTTGATACTAAAAAAACTTCAGATGCGGCTATTAAAAAAGCATTAGGTTCGGTTGATGCTAAAGAAATGGAGCCAGGTAAATATACGGTAATTTTAGAGCCTGCCGCGAGTGTGCAACTACTAAGTAACATGTTTGGCAGTATGGGACAGAGACCAGCAGATGAAGGCCGTAGTTTTTTAAGTAAAAAACAAACTAAAGATAGTGAAGGTAACTTGGTTGGTGCAACGAATAAATTAGGTGAGAAGCTTTTCGATGAGCGAGTTCATATTTATTCAGACCCAATGCACCCTGAAGTACCAACACCACCTTTCTCTGGTGACGGTTATAGTGTGAGTAAAACTGACTGGGTAAAAGATGGCAAAATTATCAATATGCCAAATTCTGCTTATTGGGCTAAAAAAACGGGTGTTGAATATAAACCTACAGCTTATGCGGGTTCAGGTATTTTTGGTGGTGCAGCACAGTTTATTATGGCCGGTGGTGATGAAAGTCTTGAAGAGATGATCAAAAATACACGTCGAGGGGTATTGGTTACTCGTTTATGGTATATCCGCGCTTTAGACCCACAAACCTTGCTTTATACTGGTTTAACGCGCGATGGTACTTTTTATATTGAAAACGGCAAAATTAAGTATCCAATTAAAAATTTCAGATTTAATGAAAGTCCTATCGTAATGTTAAATAATATCGAAGCATTAGGTAAGTCAGTGAGAATAAATGGCTCTATGGTACCACCTATGAAAATTCGTGATTTTACCTTTAGTAGTTTATCTGACGCGGTATAAATCTATTTCATTATCGTAAATATGCTGAATTAACTTCAAACCTTGGTTTATTGTTTGAAGTTAATTCAATTCTAGTAAGAAGAGTTTATATTCTTTACTATCATCTTCTAATTACGCTAATTTTTTTATTATGAATAGACGCTATTTTCTAAAATCACTTTCTGCACTTACAGGTATTACAGCCTTAGGAAAGATACCTTCAGTATTATCAGCGCCTTATTTTGATTTTTACTTCACCCGTTTAAGTTATGAATCGGGAGATTGGGAGGTTGATGAGCGAATGCCTGCCAATGTTCTAAATTCGCTGATTGAATACACAAGTTTACGAGTTGATATAAAAGAACGCATTGTCCCGTTATCTGATCCCATTATGTTAACCGCACCATTTTGTTATTTAGCGGGCCATCGGTTAGTACAATTTAATCATGAAGAAAAACAAAATTTTAAACGTTATGTAGAAAATGGCGGCTTCGTTTTTGTTGACGATTGTAATCATGATATTGATGGCATGTTTGCACGTAGCTTTGAACAACAAATGAGGGAAATTTTTGGCGAGAACTCATTAAACAAAATACCAAATGACCATGCTATTTACTCTTCTTTTTTTAAGTTTGATGGGCCGCCTCGAACATCTATTGAGCTGAATGGCTGGGGAGACGATCTAGTGCATGATTATCTAAAAGCGATTGAAGTAGATGGCCGAATTGGTGTGCTTTATAGCAATAAAGATTTAGGATGCGAATGGGATTATGACTTTAGAAATAAGCGTTGGTTAAAAGTTGATAATACACGCTTTGCCGTCAATATTGTTATGTATGCAATGACAGCTTAACCGTACAACAATGGATGAAAGAATGAACGAACAAGAGATTACCGCGACATTAGATAAACTTTCTCAAGTCATCGATGAAGTTGGAAAAGTAATTGTTGGCCAAAAGAATGTGATGGAAGAGTTGCTAATCAGCATTTTAGCAGGAGGGCACTGCTTACTTGAGGGTGTACCAGGCTTAGCAAAAACGTTAATGGTGAGTTCATTAGCGAAAACATTAGAACTAAACTTTAATCGCGTGCAATTCACACCTGATTTAATGCCGAGTGATATTATTGGTACCGAAATATTAGAAACAGACCATAGCAGTGGTGAGCGTTTTTTTAAATTTCAAAAAGGACCTGTTTTTACCAATATTTTGTTAGCGGATGAAATCAATCGTACACCACCGAAGACGCAAGCCGCACTCCTTGAAGCAATGCAGGAAAAGAGTGTCAGTTATGGTGGGGAAAGCCATGCCTTACCTAAACCATTTTTTGTTTTAGCAACCCAGAATCCAGTTGAGCAAGCAGGCACTTATCCTTTACCAGAGGCACAATTAGATCGTTTTTTAATGTTTATTCGTGTGGGCTACCCAACTCAAGCCGAAGAAGTAGAAATATTAAAAAGAACCACAGGTAACGCAGAATCTACCTTAACACGCGTATTAAAAGGTGAAGAGTTACTCGTATTGCAACAACTTGTACGCTCAGTTGAAGTATCTGATACTTTGCTTGATTATGTGAGTGCACTTGTTAGAACAACAAGGCCCGATTCAAGCGATAATGAGCTTGTTAAGTGTGATAAAGTTAACTCGTTTGTACGTTGGGGAGCAGGACCTAGAGCAGGGCAAGCATTAGTACTATGCGCTAAAGCTAAGGCATTATTGTCAGGACGTTATGCGATGACTTTAGCCGATCTTATTTTTGTTGCCCCTGCTGTTTTACGGCATCGAATTTTACTTAATTTTCAAGCTGAAGCTGACAATGTATCAACAGATGATGTAATTAGTGATTTATTATTAAGCGTTCCAAAACCTACTAGTCCGTTAGCATAGGTTGGGTTTAAGTTATTACAATGCATGAATTTGTTGATCCCAAAACATTATCTCGAATTAAAGACCTACCTTTAGTTGCTAAAACCTTAGCACAAGGTTTTTTACATGGCCTACATACTGGTACTCAACGAGGCGTTGGCATAGAGTTTAGCCAATACCGTGTTTATGAGCCTGGTGATGATCTGTCTCGAGTTGATTGGAAGCTGTTTGCTCGTTCTGATAAGTATTTTGTCAGAGAGGCTGAGCGGGAAAGTGACATTAATGCTTGGTTTGTCTTAGATACCAGTGCTTCAATGTTACAAAAATCTCAGTTCAGCTCAAATGAAAATTCATGGCATAAACTTGACTATGCGCGTTGCTTAGTAGCAACGGCTGCTTATCTTGCCCAAAAGCAAGGTGATAATGTTGGCTTTTTATCCTTAGATAACGATAATCAAACGTTTCTTCCTGCGTTATCTGGCGAACGTCATTGGCAAAAAATTCTTCTAGGATTAACGCGCTTAAAAGCACAAAACACTTTTCCTACGCTTGAACATGTTATGAATCAATTAGGTCGTGTACAAAGAAACGGCATTATTTTTGTTATTAGTGACTTTCATCAGCAAAGTGATGAAATTGTTGAGCTGGTAGGGCAACTCAGTAATACCAGAACTGACGTCGTTACTATTCAATTAAGCTGTGATGATGAGGAGCTATTTCCTTATAAAGGTGCGATTCGATTTGAAGATTTAGAAACTAAGGAGCAAGTGTTAGTTTCGGCAAATCAAGTTAAAGAAAAGTACTATGTTGAAAAGAAAAAATATCAAACGGACTTGCTGAATAGATTAACCAAAAACAAAGTGAAACACTTTATTGCTAATATAGATGAGCCGCTTGATCAAACCTTATTTGATATTCTAACGATGAGAAATAAGGCTGTTATAAAATGACATTTCCTTCAATAGCCTACTGGTTTGTACAATCGCCTTGGATGCTACTTGCGCTTTTGAGTTTACTTGTACCGTTAATTATTCATTTATTCAGTAAAAGTAAGGGGAAATTAGTCCCTTTTGGTAATATTCGGTTAATTCAATTAAGTAAACCGGTAAAAATGAATGAAATACGTTTAGTTGAGCGCTTATTATTATGTTGTCGTTTACTTATGCTGTTTTTTTCGGTGCTATTGTTAGCTCAGCTTTATTACGATGAGAGAAGTAATACTGATGGCGCTACTGAAGGTAATATCTTAATTACTAATGATTGGCTAAATAATGCCACTGAAGCGGAATTAAAGACCTTAGCATTAAAAGCTGAAAATGTGCCTACTTATCTTTTATCAGCAAGGGTTGAACGATTAACCAGTGATAAAATTGTTACTTGGAAAAATACGGTCACCAATACTAATAAAAGCAATTATTTAAAAGAAAGTAAGCAACAAAATACTTGGTTACTTGTTAATAACTATGCCAAAACTTTACCTAATAACGTAAATATCAAGGTTTATACTACTAATCGTTTATCACAATTTATTAACGGTAAAATCTATTTCCCGGATAATATTACATGGAATATTAAGCACTTATCTGAAGATGAAATCACTAACTCAATGGCGTCATTAATCAATAAAACACTATCAGTAGTCGTCATTAGTGATAAAAGTAATAGTGAATATTTACCGGCGTTAAAGGCTGTTCTTTCTATTATTCAAACGACTAAGCTTGAGAACTTAGCCTTTAGTTTCCACCTTTCTGATGAACTTAACGATGAACTATTTCAAGATGAGCAACCTAAAGATGATTTACCTAAAGGTAACTCTCTTGAATATGAACCATCCAAAAGTGATCAGCTTCATAATAATATTACAGGCAAGTATGATTCGATTTTATATTTAAGCTCTGCGCCAATTCCTTTGTTTATTAATCAAGAAGTTCGAAAAGGAACAAGCTTAATTGCTGATATAACGCATGCAAAAGATCCTACTGTGACTCATTTGGTGAACTGGGATGAACTTGTGACAAAAATAACGTTTCCATCAGAATTGATGTCACTATTGCTAGATGAAGCAATAAAAGATCACCGAATGCAGCAACAGTTAAGCGATGAACAAATAACGAGTCAACTTGTCCATGAAAGCTCTGCTATTGCAGCGTCCTTAGGTGATAAAGATGATTATAAAGAACAAACTAATAAAGAACACTATGCAAGTAAGTATACGGAATCATTTAAAAACGAATCAATGACTCAATTATTGATTATACTGTTAGTGCTTTTCTGGTCGCTTGAGCGCTTGTTAAGTGAAAAATTTCGAAAAGCGCAGGAGGAAAGTACGCTAACTAAGGCGTTTAACTCAGATAATGTCAGTCATTCTAGTGACATGCTTGTTGCTCAGACATTGAGAGGTAAGGATAATGTCTGATAATAATAACGCAGAAAATTCGATTAACGTTCAACTTAATGCTGTAGTGAAACAACTAAAAGTTAGATGGCATTGCTATACTGTGGTTAATTTTTTGCCATGGCTAATAGTATTGTTAACTATGGGGTTTTACATAAACATACCTATTATTTTACTCATTATAATAAGCACATTAACTCTTATTTTAACTATTTGGATAAGAATTAAATCTTCAAGTTATCAACAACTAACGTTAAGTAATTTATTACAGCATTTAAACCGGCTATACCCTGAACTACAAGAAAGTGCACAACTCGTTACTCGAGATGACGATTCACTTTCAATATTACAGACATTACAAAAACAAAAAACAATTAGCAATATTGAACTTTTATTAAGCGATAACCAGGGTGCAATTTACCCTAAAATATCTTATCAAAATAGTATTGTGTCATTTGTTTGTGCGATGATAATTTTACTATTAATGTATTTTAGTCATCTATGGTTACCATTACTGACTGTAAGCGAGAATGACGCTATTAAGGTAACTGTTGTTAGTAAAGATAAAATGGCAGAGACTAGCCAAACACTTTTATTGACACAACATGAAGTCCTTATAACACCACCAGGTTATACCAAGTTACAAAGCCGCCAGCAAAATGATTTAAATGTATCAGCTGTTGAGGGCTCAATTCTGCGTTGGCAATTAGCTTTAACTACCACTGTCGATAATGTTTTCATTGAATTTTCAGATAATCAAAAATTATATTTTACCAAAGAAAGCCAAGATTTTTATAGCCTAGAAAAATCCGCTGATTATACCAGTGTTTATCGTTTGGGCATTCTCGTTAACGGCGTTGAGACCTTATTACCTGAGGTTTATACTTTAACAATAGTTAAAGATCAAAAAGCTAAAATCACTATTATTAGCCCGAAAAAAACGATTACTGAAATTGCGACACAAGATCATACTGACGTGTTGACACAGGTTAAAATAACCGATGATTATAATGTCGCTAAGGTTGAAATATTAGCTTCTATCGCTAAAGGCTCTGGTGAGTCGGTTAAGTTTAGAGATCAAACTTTTAATTTTGATTCCACTGACGTAATTGACGGGGTTGATCATTATTATATTAATTGGCAGTTAGAAAAATTGGGTATGGAGCCAGGTGATGAACTTTATTTTACTGTCAAAGCATGGGATAACCGCCAACCAACTCCGCAAATAACACGGTCAATAACAAAAATAATACGTTGGCTTGAAGATGAAGATCAGGCTGTGATGTTTGACGGTGCATTGCTTGATTTTATGCCGGAATATTTTAAAAGTCAGCGACAAATTATTATTGAAACCATTGAGCTTATAAATGATAGAACAGAGTTAACTACGGAACAATTTGTTGAAAAATCAGAGTTATTAGGTATTGCTCAGCGTGAGTTGAAAGAAAAGTATGGCCAGTACTTGGGTGATGAAGTAGAAGATGGCGGCGGTAGCCATGCCATGAGTCATGAAGCTAGTGAGCAAGTTTCGAGTCGAGTAGAGACTGTCACGAATCAAGATAATCATGATGAATCAGAAGAACATCATCATGCTCCTGAGCATCACCATGAAGAAGCAGGACACCATGCCAGTGATGATTTTGCAATGAAAGGCTTTGGTACAGATAAATCAGGTAGTAGTGAGGTTATTAGTCAATTTGGGCACAATCATGAAGAAGCAGATATTGGTATTATGGCACGCCAAGACCCTAAAGCTTTAATGAAACGTTCTATCACTAATATGTGGCAAGCAGAGTCGCACTTAATGTTATCAGTACCTGAAAAAGCGCTTCCTTATGAAGAAGAAGCATTAAAGTATTTAAATATGGCAAAAAAAGCAGAGCGTATTTATGTTAAACGCCTTGGGTTTGAACCACCACCGGTGACTGAACAGCGGCGATATCAAGGTGACTTGGATGATATTTTAAGCTATCGACACCATCAAACCATAGATTTAACTGATAATGAAAAAAATCAGTTAAATAAATTTTATCGTTTATTAAATAGATTGCTAAGTCGTGTGAACAATAAGGTGCCAACGTCAAAAGAAATGTTGCTCTCAAATACAGAGCGACAACTTGTTAGCAATGTAAAAAAGCAACTTAAAGCGTTACTTGATAAACGCCCTGTATTGATAAAATATGTCGCTATTATAGAGCGAATATTACTCGCTAATAGTTTTACACTTGATAATTGTCAATTGTGTTTACCTGACTTAGCAGAAAAAATTTGGCAATTACTACCTGAGCCTAATGCAAAACCCCAAGTATTGAGAAAGCCTTACCTTACTACAGATGCTTTAACTCAGCAGTACGCTGAATTTTTGTCGGTACAACCATGATTTTTAATATAACGGAAAACTTACAGTTAGCTCTTCCAAGCCATCTTATCGCTATTGAATATGGGCTTATTATGCTGAGTTTTATTATCTTAGGCATTACCATTGTTGCAGCTTATCAACGCTTAACTTATTCACGCCGCTTTTTTGAGATTGTTTTACTTAATATGCTCTCATTTTGTGCAATTATTGGCTTGATCAGTGATATAAAAATAAAAACGCAAACTGAAATCTCAGCTGTGTTATTAACTTATGGCACAAGTCAGCAACAAATTGAATCAATACCTAAGGATAATAATACACAGTTTTTTCTTTTATCTTCGCCACGTAATTGGCAAGCTTCATTAGATTTATCTGCGCTAACTAAACCCTTGCTCATTGAGAATGTAGGTGAAATATTGGTATACCAACCTTTAGTTACTCAGTTAAGTGTTTATGGCGATGGCTTGGCGACACCAGAGTGGCAAATATTGAATAGCTTGATTAATTCAACAGCGCATGAAAACTTAAGTAAACAGCAATTTAATGTTAATTTTTATC
>Ga0193951_1000844_pt1 | contig 13721 bp, 13 predicted proteins | sample BB_2_MG_FD_140370 | JGI IMG/M metagenome (GOLD analysis project Ga0193951, IMG submission 140370) | Microbial mat bacterial communities from the Broadkill River, Lewes, Delaware, United States - BB_2_MG | ecosystem: Environmental > Aquatic > Freshwater > River > Microbial mats | place: USA... | reverse complement strand
GAATATCTTTAATAAAACCCTTTTCAAGCTCCCAAAGGAGCTTCATGATCTTCTCTTCTGCTTTTGTTAAAGTTACCATCGTATTACTAAGTTAGTTAATCAGCATTTCAAATATACAACTTATTTTTAAGTTAGTCAACTTATTAATACGTTATCTAACGTATTTTTAAGTTGCGAATCATATCAAACCCTTGCCATTAGAATCAACTAGCATAAAATCATTTTTCGAAAAAAAAAGAATAATTTGTAAGGTGCGAACCAATTCTCCGTCTAAGGGGTTAAATAATAAACATCAATAGTATGAAAACAAAAAATAGAACAAGGTTCAGCAACGTAATTCTAGGGTTCTTTTTCGCGGTATTAACCATTGGTTTTAGTGCATGCAGCTCTTCTGATGATGAAATGGATCAGCTTACCGATACCAAAGATACACAGGGCACTGCAGCTCCAGATTTTTCTTTAACGGCACTTGACGGGTCTACTGTTAACCTTAAAAGCTATGAAAACAAGGTGCTAGTCATGTTTTTCTTTGGTAATACCTGCCCTGCTTGTAAGGCTGCTGCGCCTAGTATACAAAGCAAAATTGCAGACATTTACGCTTCAAATAAGGATTTTGCCATTATAGGTCTTGATCAATGGAATGGTAACAAAGCATCTGTAGAAGCATTTAAAAGCACAACAGGAATTGATTTCACACTGTTACTAGACGCTTCAAAAGTATCGTCTGATTACAATACGACCTACGACCGCCTCATTGTAGTAGACAAGGAAGGCAAAATACGCTTTAAAGGGGCGCAAGGTGCTTCAAAAGATATTGATGACGTATTATCAACCATTAACACCTACTTGTAAGATGAAAACGAGCTTAATCCTTTTATCAGTCATTCTTTTATCATTGGCAACAAAAGCACAAACTGTACGCGATTTTTCTCTTGAAGATCTGAATGGTGAATGGCAAAATTTTGAAGACATACAGGGCGAACAACTCACCTTAATTGACTTTTGGGCCTCGTGGTGTAAACCATGTATGAAAGCCATGCCAGAGATCGAGAAAATACATAAACATTTCGAAGGTAAAGGCCTTAATGTAATTGGCATTAATACGGATGGCCCTAGAAGCATATCAAAGGTTCTTCCGTTAACCAAGGCACTTAAGGTGAGCTACCCGGTATTATCTGATATTAACAATGAGCTCATGCAAGATCTAAACATCAGCGCATTACCCACTCTTTTACTAATCAATAAAGAAGGGGAAATAGTATACAGACATGAAGGCTGGGCTCTGGGAGATGAAGCTGAATTGAATGAACAAATTCTAAAGTATCTAAAATGAAAAAATGGTTCGCCATCCTAAGCCTTATTTTATCACCTTTTTTATACACCAAGGCACAGCTTTCTGGTACCAGCCTAATGGAATACCAATACGGTCAGTTGCCATCTGCTAACGAATCGTCGTTTAACGCACTTTATAATAAAGTTAAGCTCAACTACCGTTATCAGAATTTAAAGGTTAAAGCTGGTGTGCAATACTTTGCTTCCCCATACAACGATCGCAACTATATTGAACCTGCTTGGTTTGGTGCCAACTATAGAAACAAGGGCTGGGAGTTAAATTTAGGTAACTTTAATGAGACATTGGGCCGCGGTATCTTACTGAGGTCATATGAAATACATGGTGCAATCATTGAGGATTTAAGCTATCGAAGTAAGCAATATTTCTACCGCGATATGTTAGGTGCCTCTGCATCGTACCGTGGCAAGAATTATTCGGTGAAAACACTTTGGGGATATGCCTTAAATAATATTTATCCGCCTAGCGAAGGACAGCGCCTGCGACGAGATGACGAAATTGCCGCTATCTCAGGTGACTACAAATGGAAAAAGCAAACCATTGGTGCTGTAATGATGAGAGCAAATAATGCAACTCACAGCACCAATTACGCGCTAGGTTCATTAAGTGGTAGGCTATTCCCATTTCTTAACTATTATACTAGCTACGCCACAAGTCTTGATCAGGACAACAAGGCGCATGCCATATATACGAGCCTAAATTTATCGCTCGATAAAATGGGGGTTAGTTTAGAAATGAAAAATTATGACAATTTTGTCATCGGTTCAGGCATTAATGAACCACCTGCGCTCATTAAAGAGCATTCGTATCGTGTACTTAACAGAAGTACCCATGTGCTACAACCTCAGAATGAGACTGGTTTTCAATTGGAGGCATTTTACCTCTTGCAGGACAAAACGATGCTTACCTTTAACTACACCTATGCGAACAACAACTTTGGTAAATCCTTTAAATACAATGAGTTGTTTTTAGAGTTATCGACCTACATCTCATCAACTGAAACTAAGTTCTTTGTGGATTATGCTGATGACCCCTTTAAAAATGAAAGTGATCGGTTATCGGCTGGTACAACTATTGACCAAGCCATTGGTAATAACAAAGGTTTGACAATAGATCTGGAGTACCAGACTTTTAAACGAGATGAAACGTCTAATCAAAACTATGTTGCTGGTTTAACCTTTCGACATCACTCGCGCTTCTTCATTGGCATGCTTAGCGAACTGAGCAACGACGCATTTGTAACAGATTCTGAAAAACTATGGCTCAGTGGCCATTTAAAATACAAGCTCAACCAGAATCACAGTCTTCAACTGTTTGCTGGCGAAAGGCGTGGCGGCCCAGCTTGTAGTGCAGGAGTTTGCTATGAAGTGTTAGATTTCAAAGGTGTTGAACTGCGTTGGAATGCACGTTTCTAAATCAAAAAAAAGAGCCTAAGCCCTTTACGTAGCTTAGGCTCCATCTTCTATTTTCCACTATTTATTTTTTTGGATACTTACGCATGATTGACCTCACAACGTAAGGAATACTTTTTTTACGCATTTGCGGATTCTCTTCAATAATCTTTGTGGCCGCACTTTCCCATATCAACTGCTTAGCTTTGGCATCATAAACAGAGCAGATAAGTGTACCCTCGTTATAATCCAACTCGTCGATATAAGTGGTATTATAGCCACCATAGCCCCAGCCCGGACCGTAGCCCCAACCTGGGCCATAACCGTAGTAGCCCCCATAGCCTACATGCACACTCACACTAAAATTGGAGTTACGTGGCTCGGCAGTAACTCGTGATTGCCCTTTCTTCTCGGTAACAAGATATAAGCTCACAATTAAATCTCCACCACTACCCTTTTCCACAAGTTTTAAGTCTAACTTTTTAAACTCCTCACCAAAAGCGGATTCTATTCGTTTTTTATCAAATGCATTTAAATCTTCACTGGTATCTTCATCCCACCCATAATACTCAAAGGTTCTAAACTGAGAAAAATCCACGGTAGGATCATGATCTGATACCGTTTTAATGCCCGAACACCCGTTTAATACGAGCAAAGCTATTGCCCAAATTATAATTTGCCTCATACTATACTATCTATTTTTAGGTTCTAAGTTAACTGTTGATAAAGATAATTTTAAAATTGGCAAAACAAGAACATGCCAAACAGCAAAGTATCATTTCTCTAAAATAGATTTTAGTTTCTTTTGACCGCTCTACGAGATGTTTATCTTTGTACCATAACTTAAAATCATTTTTTTACTATGAGATTTATCTTATCAATTCTTATTATTACAATGTGCTATTCGTGCTGCGAAGAGCAAAAGGAAGCGCAAAAAGTCGTTAGCGATTTACCGAGCGAATTTGTAGGTACATGGCAATTAATTTCATCGGATTACCACAGTAAAGACACGGTGACCTCAAGTATGAAAGAAGGTCAGCAGATGATGAAAATAATAACGCCAACTCATTTTGCTTTTTTCTTAAATGACCTTAAGCAAGGAAAAGACTCAAGCAATGTAGCCTTTTCGGCTGGTGGTGGTACTGTCGAATTTAAAGACGGCCAATACATTGAAAATCTTCAATATTTTTCAGCCAGAGAATGGGAAGGACACCAATTTTCGTTCAAGTTGGAGCTAAATGGTGACACATTAACTCAACAAGGTGTAGAAGAATTAGCGGATCTTGGCTTAGGCGAAGAAAACCTATTACTGATTGAAAAATACATTAAGGTTAAAAACTAACCATAATGTATCGCATATAAAAGCCAGCACAACTTAATTGTTATGCTGGCTTTTTATATACTATAAGTCATTATGAGTCCGAATGATATTTAGCCTGGATCCCATTCATAAAATTTCGTAAATATTGACCATTAAACTCCCGGTACTTGTTATGACTGTAATGGCGAAGAAAAGCCCCTATTTCACTAACGGTTATTCGTTTATCGACCAAATTAAATAATTCCACTATATCCTCTGATTTTAAGTTTAATGCGATTTTTAGCTTTCGTAATATCAAATTATTGTTCAGACGATCTTCAGCCACAGGTGTTTTGCCCTCTTGCTTTCCTCGTTTATCAACGATAAATCCATTTAAAAAACTTGCCAAATCACGATCTACCATCTCTGTATAATCATCCTCTCCTTCTCGCTTTAACCAATTACTGATTTCAGCCCTCGAACTCACCCTATTGCCCAAAGCAAACAATTCCATCATACGGTTATCGTTAAGACTAAAAGAGTAACGAATTCGTCGAAGTATACTATTATTATCCATAGTTATGCAAAGTATTATTCCGCAAATTTACAAAACCCTACATCAAATCATGCCATTGCCCAGGAAATAAATATAGCATTGGCAAACACAACAGGCCAATTTAAGAATGTCTGCCTTACTTTAAGATACTGAGTTCAATTTTAAAAAAGAACTTCTGTTGAGTGGATAGATCAAACTCAGACATGCCATCACTAATAGACTCAAGCCGATTGCGTACCGTAACACCTGTGCTTAGCCCCAAATGTACATCCTTAAAAAGCTGTGTTCGGTACTCGGGACCAATGTTAATTCTGGTATAGCCCATTTTATCTAAATCATGCTGGTCACTCACATCGTTTGTGTAATTATAAACATTACCAAAGGAAGATAAGGTTAAGCCAAGGCGAGAATCTTTGAAATGATAATATTGAGAAACATAGGCTGGCAAAAGCATAAACAAGCCCCACCTGCCTTTTTTATAGGTCATGCTGGCCAGTGGCAAATACATTTCTCGTCCAAAACGCGTACTAAAAGCGGCACCAAAGCCGTATTCAAAATATGGACTACTTCGTTTTGTTAATATCACGGCCGACTGTACTATTAAATCTTCCGAACTAAGTGATTCTTCAAAATCAGATGCCAAGGTAGGTGTAACGGTAGCCACCACTTTCCAATTATTATGAAGGATATTCATTAAACCAATCGTATATCCCAATGAATAAAACGTTTCTGAAGACGATGTGATAGGCTCCAGTTCAGTGTTAAAATTGAACTTATTGAAATTAAGACGATGTATCATATATGTCTTCTTCTCCTTAAGCTTAAGGGCAAATTGAAAGTTAGCATTGTATTCACCCATATTTATCTGACCAACACCATTAGGTGTATCAAAGTCTGATTTACTATAGTTAATGTAACGTACCGATAAGAGCGGAAATTTTACCAGGCGTTCGTACTGCAAAGTATCATTGAAGTGAGCCTGCGCGCTTATTGAGGTAACAGCCATACTAGAGGCGACAACAAGCATTAGAGTAATAAATGATTTATACACTTTCAAAAAGCCGATTTAATGAGAAAAACAATTGGCATTAAAGAAACAACATTATAACCGACCACACCAAGGTCAAATAATGAAACATTAGAATAGCTGGATGAAATCAGAATTTCTTTGAACGAAAAAGAAACCTTAGAAAAAACGGATATTCCCAAAAAAAATAAACGTAGCACACCTTGCACTACAACACATAATATCATTAAAAAGTGTGATAAAAAACCAATGACCATCACATATGTGCGCTCCTTACCTTAACACATCAATGACACAAGAACAACTGCCGCCTTCAGATTAGCAACACAAGAATTCAGAGAACCATGTCATTAGGCACTATTTTAATAACATTCGTCAAAAACAAGCTGCGTACAAACTTCACCTCTCCATCTTTTTCATACATTTATTACTATAAAACAATAATATTTTACTAAATTTATAAGATAACCAATCCTAATATGGCATAACATGAGATTTAACCCCGATTTCCCCCTCTTTAGCAACACCGAAACACACCGTTTTTTTACCGATATTGTTGAGTTGTGCAATGGAAGAAACCCCAAAAAAGACGGCATTGTTGAACCAGTAGGTAGATTACATTTAAATGTTGCTGAGATAAACTTAAGTTTCCAACAAGATAAAAAAAGAAAGATAAGCGAACTGCTAACAACCTATGATCAACGCCGTGATGCGGCCATTTTATGCTTGAGAAATACGGCCAGCGCCTACACTTATCACTTTGACGCTAAAAAACGTGAGGCTGGTACTTTGGTATTAAACACCATTCACAAATACGGAATTTCTATTCAGAAATACAATTACCAAGCCCAGACCAATACCATAAGAAACTTATACTATGATTTAGAAAACGATGAAGTAGCTGCTGCCATAGAAATAATAGGCCTGAAAGATGCCGTAAAAGAAATGGCAGAAGCCAACCAGTTGTTTGGTGATTCGTACATTGAACGCGTCAGGGAATCCGTTGCCAGTGAACAAATTGCATCGAGCAAATTGATACAAAGTGCGATAAAGCACTACCGCAAATTGATTGAATACATCAAAGCCAACAATACCATTGAACCTAAAAGGGAAAATGCTCAGCTACTAAGGCAAATAAGCGAAATAGTAGCCAAACACAATGACTTGATAAATACGCGAATCATGTCATCTGAAGTATGCCATGAAGACTAAAATATATACGATAAAGGTGACCTTCGGGTGACCTTTATTATTGATTCATCCATTCTTTAAAACCTGCCGCTTTAGCTCTGCTAATCATAACTTTGTCGTTAAGTCCATTAACTAACTTAACTACTAGTTTACCACTAAAGTAGCTTTCAAATTTCTCAATAGCTTCAATATTGATTATGCTTTGCCTGTTACTTCTATAAAACATTTCAGGATTAAGCTCCTCATCCAACTTATCGAGCGACTGGTTAAGTATATGCTGTCGCCCATCAAAGCCCACAGCAAATGTTACTCGGGCATCAAAATAAAAGTAGGCCACGTCTTCTACCCCCAACTTAAAAAAAGCTTCTCTTTTTGAGATAAGGAAACGCTTTCGATAGCCGCCTTTTGATTGCATAATGGATTTGGCGAGCTCTTTATAATTTATCTCCTCTTCTTTTCTCTTCTCATCTTCTTGCACTTTGCCCAATATCTCAATAGCCTTATCAACTTTATTAATCGCTCGCTCTAAATCATCAGTTTTTATGGGCTTTAGCAAATAATCTATACTATTTAAATCAAAGGCCTTAAGTGCAAATTCATTGTATGCTGTGGTAAAAATAATACCAGTATTTTCTACTGTGACTTCATCAAAAATAGCAAAACAGTTACCATCAGCCAATTCAATGTCAAGGAACATAATTTGCGGGTGTTCGTTGGTATTTAACCAGTCCACTGTCTCACTAACACTCTGCAACAAAGCTTGAATATTCCAATCAGGACGCATATCAGCAACCATATCACGTAGCATCTCCCCACTATGAATTTCGTCCTCAACAATTATCACGTTTATGTCCATATATCTTCCTAATAAATGTGTTAGTTACTTGTTCTTTTTTATTAACGGTAATTCTACCCTAAATGCATCCGCAGTATGCTCTAAAACAACTTTTTTATCCGTCAGCAATTCGTAACGTTTCCGCAAGTTACTTAAGCCCGTATTGGTGGAATAGGTCGTGTTCTTAATATTTAAGGAATTCCAAACAATTAAGCGATCATTCTTTGTATATACCTTGATGCGCAAAGGAGAAGCTTTAGTGGCAATATTGTGTTTCACGGCATTTTCTATCAGGTGTTGCAAGCTGAGCGGTGGCAAGTGCCAGTCATGGTATTTTTCCTCAATATCAACTTCTGCTATTAAACCGTCCTGTAGTCGCTCTTTGTGCAAAGAACCAAAAGCTTTCATAAATTCAATCTCATCGGCCAGCTTAATAGAAATATGCTTATTACTTTCAAGCACATAACGGTAAACATCCGAAAAATTAATTGCAAAACGTATTGCGGCTTCTTTATCTTGCTTAATAATTGCAATAAGGGTGCTTAAGTTGTTAAACAGAAAGTGTGGATTTATTTGATCTTGTAAGGCCCTGTAATCCTGCTTCAACTTGTCTTGTTTCAAGCCTTCGTTTTCGAGCAAAATAACACTCAAACTTTGATGGTAATTGTATGCAAAGAGCAACACAACATAGATGATGACAAACAAAATGGCAATAACGATACTCGCATTGTAAGCCGTTGGTGTTAAAGGGTGGTTGTCTTTCTCTAGTATTGGTTTAGCCAGGTGCGATAACCAAATCGACAGAATCACCCAAAAAGTTGTGAATATCAACAACATGATAATACGCGATCGAGTATGTGTGTGCCACGGGTGCTTACAAGCTATTAATTTATTAAAAGCAAAAATTCCTTCACTTATAAAAATAAATAGCCAAGTAGTAAAGAGGTAGGCTTCCCAATGAAAAGGGTGATCGCTGTAAAAGGTGACCGTCAACAAAAAATAAAAGACAGAGCCCATTAATAACTCAAAAGTGAGCCTAGACTTGTACTTTATAAAAAGTATGGTTTTACCCTTTATAAACTTATCACTGTAACACGGTTCTAAATTCAACATATCTCTTCCATTTTCTATACCTACCCAGCAAGGCTAATATAATTACCTTTTAAAAACTTTAAAGATAGTGACTCGCCTTAACTTTTTAAAACGGTCACTATCTATTGGGTACCTATATTAATTATCAGCAATTCTTTCTGTCACCACCAACTGACCTATACCTTTGTAATAGGCTGTTTTTGCTACTTCGTAGGTAGCCAATGCATTTAATACACCTGCATTAGCATTTAACCAGGCGGCCTGTGCATTTAACACATCTGTTGTTGTATTTAAGCCTGCGTCAAAACTGGCCGATACTTCTTCTAACGACTCATTTGCTTCGTCTTTGTTTTTTTGTGCAAGCAGAATAGACTCATAGGCTTCATTAACACGTATTATATACTGCTGTACCTCTAGCTGCACCATCTCCTTGGTTTCATCAAGCTGCAATTGTGCTTGTTCCACACGTAATCGCGCCGCATCCTTTTTGTGTTTCTTCTCTCGCCAATGCACCAAAGGAATAGATAGTTGGGCCGATGCCTGAGTCATACTCTGTGCATCCACGAGGTTAGGAATCTCCATGTAACCATAACTCACTTGTGCACCCAATTGGGGCTTATAAGCACTTAAAGCTCTTTTCTTTTGCAGCTCAGTGATGGCCACATTACCATCTAGCATTTTTAGTTCGTTCCGATGACTCATTGCCAAATCCACACTATTGCCCATCATAATCATTTCTGGCGTTTGCACCAGTGAATCAGTCACATCTAGATTAGTATTAAGATCTAAACCAACGATTTGACATAGATTCATTTTCATGATTTTAAAAGCATTTTCAGCTTTAAGTAAGTTGAGCTGAGCCTCATTTTTTTGTACTGATACTATTAACTGCTCACTCTTAGGCGTTAAGCCCAATTCATACATATCTTTCATCTGTTGCTCCAAAGAGTCTAACATCTCGTAATACTTATAAGCCACCTTCAACTGTTCTTTAAAAGCCACCAAATTCCAATAGGCATTATCGGTGTTATAAACCACCTGATCTGATTCCAACTGGTAAGAATGTTCAGCTATTTCAACACCCTTATCTGCCATCTGATTGACGTAGCGAATTTCACCTCCCATGTAAATTGGAATTTGCATCGTTACCTGACCATTATAGTATTGCATCTTTTCCGTTTCAATTGCCAAACCCGGAAAACCAACCGTATTGCCAGTTGTTGCGCCCGCTGCATCAACCACTGGGAAACTCATGCCTGGGATAGTTATATCATCCATACTTGGCATGTACATCGCAGTAGCTGAACCATCAATATTAGGCAGGTAAGCCGTACGCGCTTCTTTACGTTGCGCTTCAGCTTCATAATGCTTCAGCTGTGCTGATTTTAGGGTTTTATTGTACTCTAAAGCCATTTGCCTACTGTCGCTTAAAGACACGCTTTGCTGTGCCGAAGCCATAAGACTAACAAGTAAGCCAAAAACTATTATGTAGTGTTTCATTTTTAATGTTTTAAAAAAATATCGGCAATAAGCAACCGAAATGTAATGGATAAAATAATGGAGCCAGCGCAAATGCCGTTACATACGACTGGCTCCATCTAACTAACCTATACATGAAAAAAAAGACTATTCTTTTGCTGCACTTTTATTGCAGTTTAAACTCTTCGTATTAACACGGTATAACACGGCGTACATAACCGGAATAACAATAAGCGTAATTACTGATCCGACTAATAATCCGAACATTATGGCAACTGCCATACTCTGGAACATATCGTCAAAAGCTAAGGGTAACATTCCCAAGATAGTTGTTAACGATGCCATCATTACCGGACGAACCCTTGATAAAGTGGAATCAATTATTGCATTCAGTCGATCTTTACCCTGTGATACCTGAAGGTTAATCTCGTCCAACAGTACCACTGCATTCTTTATCATCATCCCCATTAAACCTAAGGTTCCTATGATTGAGAAAAACGAAAAGTACAATTGCGTCATTAAGAAGCCCATAATCACTCCTATAAAAGCTAAAGGCATCAGTGACAATATAATAAGAGGCTGTTTGAAATTATTGAACAAACCAATGATGATGACGATGATGAGTAAAGCCGCTAGTGGCATATTCTCTGCTAGCCCTGCATTAGCTTCATTACTACTTTTGTAATCACCCAACCATTCTAATTTGTAGCCCTCAGGTAATGGAAGCGCTTCTACTTTATCTTTCAATTCATTTAATAGCTCAGGTGGCGCCACTCCTGCAATTGGATCACACTGTGCTTTAATCGCCCTTTGCCCATCGTAACGACGAATCATACTACTCTCCCAGCGAACATCAATTGAATCAACCAATTGACTAAGCGCCACACTTTGTGGAAGTCCAGCCCACACAGGAACTGAATTAAGTTGCCCCAAATCATCGCCAATGGTTTTATCCAATTTAAGCATAACTGGCAATTGGTAATCGCTATTGTAAAATACACCAACTGGCAATCCACTGGAGGCAATGGCTAATGCATTGGCAACATCTGCACGGTTTACCATTAAATCACGTGCGTTTTCCTTTGAATAAATTGGTGTGAGTACCTTTACTGGATTCTTCCAGTTTTGCGTTACAAAAGTGGCCTTTGGTTCCTCACGCATCAACTGGTTGGCTTGCTCTGCCAATTGACGTAATACATTAACATCAGGACCAGTAAACTTGGCTTCAATTTTAAAATCACCTCCTATGGCGATGTACTCCCTGACCCTTGCAAAAGATTGCGGGTAATTTTTCTTCACATAGTCCTGAATTTCTGCGATGGTTTCATCCTTAAGGTCAGTATCCTTAATGCTAACTATAAGCTCGCCATAACTTAAACTCAAGCCATTCATTGGACGCATTAAGGTATAACGCACCGGGGTACTACCTAAGCCTGTTACAATATAATTAATGTTGTCCCACTCACATAAGTCCTTCTGTATTACATCAAGGTCCTTCTCTACTGTAGTAATATCATGCCCTTCAGGGAGGCGATATTCTAAAATAAACTGATCGTAAGTAGCACCTGGAAAGAAATCATTTTTCACAAACTGAAATGACCAAAATGACAGCACCAATACAACAGCGGTAACAATCACTGTTAAAGACTTATGCCACAATGCAAACTTAATTAGTTTACCAAACACTTGATAGAAGCGTCCGCCGTAAGGGTTATGATCTTCACCGTCATTGGACTTCTTTTTATGTTTTTTGTAAAAAAACTGAGCATGAAAAGGTGTTTGAACCATAGCTAATACCCAACTTGCAAATAAGGATAATGCCAAAACCCAAAAAAGAGGTCGTAAATACTCGCCTGCACCAGTACTATTAAAGGCTAGGGGCATAAAAGCTAATATAGCAACTAAGGTAGCGCCCAATAATGGTAACGCCGATTTTTTAGCTGTGCTGGTAAAAGCTTTTTTTCTTTCCATGCCCTTATCCAAGTCAACCAATATACCATCTGCTATCACAATGGCATTATCCACGAGCATACCCATCGCGATAATAATGGCTGCTAATGATACTCGATGCAACTCAATATCCATACCAACCATCAATATGAATGTGGTTAGAATTGTAAAAACGAGACCACTGGCAATTAATAAACCAGCTCGCATTCCCATAAAAACAAGGAGGACTACAATTACAATCAGAATCGATTCAATGAGGTTCACAACAAAATTATCGATGGACTCTTCTACATTATCATGCTGATAAAATATCTTGTGGGCTTCTATACCAATAGGCAAATCATTTTGTAACTCAGCCAAGCGATGCTCTACCGCCTCACCAAGATTAATAATGTTCCCGCCTCTTTCCATCGATAAGGCTAGGCCAATAGCTTCTTGCCCATTATATTTTAGTTTTTGCAGCTCTGGTTTGTAAAATTCACGTTCCACTTTGGCCACTTGACCTAATCTGTAACGCCCTCCATTGGGCAATTTCACTTCAAAGTCTCGAATTTCGTCAATGGTCTGAAACTTATTACCAATGCTGATACGAATACGTTCACTTCCTGAGACAAAAGTACCAGGATTAACAATCACACCTTGATCGTTGAACGCTTGAAAAATCATTAATGGATTAATACCTAAGGAGGCAAAATACTCATTATCAAAGGTGACATTAATAACTTCAGTCCGCTTCCCAAACTCTTCAATACGCTTGACCCCATCAATCAGTTGCAGCTCTGTTTTAAGCTCATCTACATAATCTTGAAACTCATGATATGCATACCCATCGTTGGTAACGGCCAAAAATATACCTGACACATCACCAAAGTCATCATTTATAATGGGTTCCAGAGCCCCTGATGGTAATCCTCCTTTGGCATCATTAATTTTTCGACGCATATGATCCCACAGCTGCGGTAGCTCATGAGTTTTAATGCCACTTTTTATATTAATGGTAATCTCAGACATTCCGGGTATCGATCGTGATTCCAAGAAGTCAATATTTTCAAGTCGCTGAATTGCTTTTTCCAACACATCGGTAACCTCTTTGTCCACTTCCTCAGCCGAAGCGCCAGGATATTGCGTTATGATTACCGCTGCTTTAACCGGTATCTCAGGATCTTCAAGCTTACCCATTGAGTCATAAGACACCAATCCGCCTATTACAAGGGCAACGAATATAAAGCTCAAAAATGCTTTTTGAGATAATATCTTTTCTAACATACTTATCTGAACTTTTATAAGTTATTGTGTAATATTTTCACAGCCTGGTTCTCTGACAAACTGTGCACCCCTGCTTTAACAACGGCTTCTTCTCCAATTAAACCTGATCTAACGGTTAACAGCCCCTCATTTTCAATCTTATTGACTACAATTGCTTGACTAGTTACTACAGAATCTTTTTCGTTAAGTACCCAAACGTGTGCTTTCCCATTTTTATAAAACACCGATTCGACAGGAACAACAACTAAGTCAGAAGTATTGACATCCAGTGACACACGAACTT